>Ga0209568_1000912_pt1 | contig 10840 bp, 9 predicted proteins | sample WorMetOlspDAHAB2_FD_187406 | JGI IMG/M metagenome (GOLD analysis project Ga0209568, IMG submission 187406) | Marine gutless worms symbiont microbial communities from Max Planck institute for Marine Microbiology, Germany - Olavius sp. DAHAB.2... ...
GTTGTAGATGAACAAGCCAGTGATTCTGAAGAACGTTCCAAGCATTAATAAACTGCTGGATGAAATAAAGCACCTGTTACGCATCCTGCCTTTACGATTTCCGCACGGCGTCCCGGAAGATGAGTCAGACTTCGAACACACATACATTAACTCGCGTGGCGAGATGATGGTAAAGAAACGTCTCAAAGAGTTTGAGCCGCCGTCCGACCTGGTGCCACAGCCGGATGAGGAAAAGTGGACGCTGCAGCAGGATACCATTGAAAAGGATCTCAAGCAGCGCCTGCTTTCATACAGCCTCCACATGGAGTTCTTCAAACCAGTTTACAGATTTAGACGTAATGAAGACGGCAAAGAATATCGATACACTTTCAACAAGAACGTTTCAAAGTATGAATGGTAGTGAACACTGGCTTGCTTGACTACCAATATTGGTTTTTATAATCACAAGGAGTGGAGAAGTTTAAAAAATAAGTTAAGTTTCCACGAGCACATTCAAATGTCTGTGGTAGGTAAAATTAATCTTGAAATATCAAAATTTGAATAGTGAATAATGTCTGTGTACTTCTTAAGTAAGCATGCATACTGTGTAATAGGATTTGATTAATCCAATGTTGTTTTTCATTTGAAACTATTTCCTCAAGTGCTTGTTGCTTCTTAAGCTATAGGACATGTCAATGTTTTCATTCTGTGTAAAATATTGATTAGCCTAGCATATGTGTTTTGCTCGAAGCAGCTAGTCTTTGAAGTTGTGAGAATTTGTTCCATGCTTTAGGTTAAACAAATAGTATAATTGCTTTTCTCTCGTCAGTGATTAAATAATTGCTTGAAATGCAACATTTTTTACAATGCATCACTCACTATTTGTAGTAAGGTACCGGTACCACGAATCACTTAGAAACAGAAATGTGATCGAGATGAGACCCTATTAGCTCCACTTAGCAAGCACTGCATTCAAAATATCTTTGTTCGTTGGCTGTTGTGGAAAAAAAACTATGCAGTTTATTATAATTAAGATCTAAGATGTTTATTTGATTTTGCATAAGAAGTTGAATTGGCTGTAGTAAATTAACCATTTTTGTCATAAGTGCCTCATGTTTTTATCAGATATCAACAACTGAGAATATTTTACACACCGATACATATATAATTTAACATCTATGTCTATGCATTTGATGAATAAATTTGGAAATCAGTTTATTGCCTTAATCCCATAGACTTAGTTTACTCTTAGCACTATTAGTGATTATGTGACGAAAATGAACAGGGGAAACAGGTTCTTATTAGCACATTGATAACAATAACTAGTGCCCAAAATAAGTTACATACAAATAGATTTAGAAAATAATTTGATTGATGAGACTGCTACAAAACAGGGCAGCTAATGTCAAACGGTCTGAATCTGAGATTCACTTTACAAAATATAACTGCACTATGGTCAGACAACCTAAGCACTATGTGAGTGTAATTACAGCTATGCTGTCGCATGACTGGCATTTGGCGCAGCAAAACGAAAGAAAGTAAACAAGGGAAGACGGCGTCCACAGACTGCAGCACCTTGTTCCTGGACAACCCAAATGCTCCTCTTACAGCATTCCACTTCAGCACCCTAGTGATTATGCGACAAAAGTGTATGCGACAAACACTTTGGCACTTATCAACTCTAGCAGCAGTGGTAAATTCCCAAACTTTTCACGCGTTAACTCCCACTCTGCTATTTATTTTCTTTATCCACTTCACCACCTAATGACTAGTGTTCCTAACAAGTAACCCCTGGCTTAAAATATCCAAACACTAACCAAAATTAAAAACCAAATAGCAAAAGTTGAAACCTAGAACTGCAAAATAAGTCGGACAGACAGAGACATCCTGTGTACTGAAAAAATTCCTATACGAAATGCCACAATTCAGCTAAACTATACAATATCCCACGTCCTAATGTGCCTATAAAGGTCGAACGCTCGGTCCAGCTCAGCAGTTCGAGGTTGTAAGCGAAAAGATGGAATTCCAGTCAGGCTGAGGCTGGGCGATTCCCTCTGTAAATCTGCTGTGAAAAAATCCAGCACGTCAGGAGGCCTTGATATCTTGTCCTGTCCAAAAACATCAACATTGGGTCACAAAAAGCAAACATCGCTACCTTTATACAAAGATCGCAAAGGATATATCAATATCACAGAAACTTGTGTTAGCAAATTTATTCTAAAGGTGCGAATTAATGAGCAGAGTTTAGTGCCCCACCAGACAATATAGATAATTTAAAGGCAGATTATTCTAAAGAATCTTGATAGGTCCATCTTGGAGATTCAAGGGCAAAAAGCAACACACAGAAAGCTGTAATTTTGTGTAAAAACAAATTATCCACAGAAACTGTCATTTCTGTCAAGGGAAATGCAGTTTCTTTTTTCAAAGACTGGAAGGAATGATGCCTTGGTAGGTCTTCATTTTTCAGTTCTTGTTTTTCCCAGTCTGAAACTGCTGCTCAAACTTGAAAACACTTCTAAACCAGGTGCTTTCCTTTTCCATCTTTTCCACAGAACCTCTATTCTATAGAAAATCTGAGTGAGTGAGTGAGTACAGTTTAACGCCCCACCCGACATAATATGGGTCATTTCGGAGGTGGAGCAGATACTGCATGGCTAGCATTTACTTCAATATACATTCGTACTACTGATAAAAGCTCACAGCCTCTTATCATGACAATCAAGGCGAGCCAGATATGAATTCTGTATGTTAACACAAGCAGAAGATTAATGGAGATATATGACATGCCATCTCAGTTGGGTTTCCAATTCAGCTGGGGCACTGACAATGATACAAACCCTAACAGGCCCTTCTAGCAACCCAACCAACTATCTGAAAGTACTGAAGGAGTGTGTTAACACCATAGTGTATGCAACAAACATTTCAAACATGCCATAAAAGAGAACAGACAGATAACTTTTTGTTGATAACGTTTTTTGTGCAAAGTGCCCATGCAACAATTTATTTTGTGATAGCATCACAAATCTTAGCAATAATAGTAATAATAATAATAATAAACCATCGTCAGCACCTCTGGCTTCACTCTGTCAGCAGCAGCATCCGTTGGTCTGAGACGACTTGCTTGCTCATCTGCCGCTCGATTCAGCACCTCAGCTTCCGAAACTTCCAGACTTATCAAGTCCGGGTACATGACGGAGTCTGGGTTCACTTTCAAACAAGCCTACCACAAAACACATCACATAATTCTATCGATTTCAGAATACAAAAAAAATCAAATACTCGAGATGTAATTTTAAAATGACATTACACCATACAACAGCTGAAAATTTGTTTTAGTAAAATTCTACTCATTGCATTTCTTCACTCTTACTTAGCGACAGAAAAGGGAGGACACTAGGAAATAATTTATGCTATAATTGCATCAATAGGATTTATTGTATGAGCCAACTGTATAATTACACCAGGAATAGATGAAGACAAACAAGCATATTTTACAGGTGCTACCATAATTATTGCAATTCCAATAGGAATTAAAATCTTTAGCTGGCTATCAGGTGAACAACAACAGATGACAGACAGACACCATGCAGTCCATAACAGATCCCAATGCAATACGATACAATACAATAATAAAACTTGTATAGTGCCATAGTAAGAAATGCAGAGGCGCTCAGTGGCAAGAACGTTTCACATGACACAGTGAAAAAGGCAGTGGTGTGCGCTTGTTAACAAGGCGAAGTGTTTCACGCTGGCATAAGTCTACGTAGTCGTCAACACACATTGTTGGTGTAAATAGGTAAAGCTGTGAAGTGGCAATGTCGTCACTGAAAGCACGGCGATCGACTCCGCGTAGATCACGGAACTGATCATGAACACTGAACAGTAGTTGGCACTGTCCATGACGAGTTGAGCTGACAGAATGCGGCATGGGGGTCGCTGAAGTGTTCTGCCCTAGTATTGACACAGGGGAAGATCCCATTTAAAATTATGAAAACAATCTGCAACGATAAAAAAATTAATAGAAATACCTTTTCAAAGACCTGCTGCTTCAGTTTAGGACTGATATTTTCCTTGGCAACTGCGTCAAACTGCTGTTCCTTCAGTTGACTAATCTCATCACTCATCTTCAGTGTTGAATTGTACTCTGGTCTGGCAAGCACACATTCCGGTTCCACAAGTGGTTCGTCATCGTGACCACTATCAGAAGAGCTGGCCAGCATTCCTCCATTATTTCCCCACTCAACAGGCACCTCTGTTCTTGGTCTACTGTGTAATGTGGATCTCTTCTTCCTTCTGCGGTCGGCTGGTAAATTTTGGCCATCTAAAATATTCCGTTGCAGGATTCTTGTAGATTCTAACTCGCCCATTAACGATGCGGAATTAGGGGAGAAACGGCGCAAGTCGGAGGCGATAACCGAAATCGGTTCAGTGTTCAACGCATCCAACTCATCGCACACAGAAGACAGTCTTTCAGAGTTTAAATCGGACAGATAGAAGTCGTCCAGAGATTCGCCGTTGCTGCCATACTCTGGCGACAGGTGGTGAACCGATACAGTCTGGTCGAAGTGCACTTTAGGCGCCCGACGATTCGAGTCGCAATCGTCTTCTGGAAATCCCGATATCGTGCGTTGAACAGCCGCACGAGAAGACAACGTCCTTTCCGGTGTTATGCACAGCGTCGGGTCAAAAGCAGCACTTAGTTCCGCACTTGGTGAATGATGCATAGAAGGACTAGGTGTAGTTATTGATGGTGCAGATTCATCAGCACCACTCTCATTCACAGCATTCCACAGTCCAGAAGATGACAATTGATTTGTTTGGAAATTACGTATCAAATGAGCATCGGTCATCATCATCAAAGCCTTACAACAATAAACAAAAATAAAAATATAATGCAAAGATCATCGCTTTCTTTGTCACAGTAAGACTGGTACTAGTTAACCGCCAACCACGAGTTAGTGGAAAGGACATTACAATGCAATATTCAGACAGAGATTGGTTTAATTGCATTTGGCAGCCAAAGGCTGGATTAGTGTAATCAATGCTATACAAATTAATGTACAAAATCGCAGTTTTATACGCTAGTTTATGGCGTAATCACACATCAAAAACCGCAAACATAAAAAATGTGATATTACACAGCGTGACATTGCCTAAGTGTCAATGTACTGCTGAGCAATATCACATTTTTTATATTTGTGGTTTTTGATGTGTAATTACGCCATTAACTAGCATATAAACGGCAGTTTTGTACATTAATATTTGCTGTTTTCTTAGCGACTTTCGCTCAGTGGTTAACTTCAATACATTAGTTTGCCTAAGTTTGTGCCAAATCAAAAGGATTTAATAATTTCTGCCGCTTGCGTATAAAGGTTTCGAAGTTGTCAAAGTTTTTGAGGTTTTCCAACATCACCATGTGACGGGCAAACCAGACTACTGGCACTTTGAAAAAATCCAAAATGGCAGCAGCCGCCAAGTTGTTTATTCAAAGATAGTGATTTTTGCCACGCTTTCTACTTTACAGTGTCCGTCTGCATACCTTTTTGAAATACATGTATAAAGCAAACAAGTCGTAGGCCGATAGAAAGCCGAACTGCACCAATAGCCACTGTTGCCATAAATGCAAACAGGCATAAATGACTAATTATATGAAATTGTTTTAGACGAGTTGCACAATATACAGCAACGCAGTGGTCGCTGGAACCCGTTATTGTATGCATTTGTACACCAATAGGCTTATTCGCCACCACACTGCGTTATGGTGGCGCTACGTTTTAAGTATATTTCGTGCAGCATTGCCAAAATAGATATCACAATAACTGCAGAAATTGATGAGAAATGTAAAAGTGCGTATGTAGTTTGTTTGGGTCAATGTGAATGGGTACAATAATTTGGGATTTTTGACAGCAGTTTCACAATAAATTACCGTACGTTTTGGCAGTGATCGTCGAAAATTAGTTCACAATGCCGCAATGCGCCAATGACGTCATTCTTCTATAACGTCAATCTTCACTGACGCGCAGCTGAGATGCTCTGTTGTGCATATTTACGCCCAATTTTGACGGTTTTGGGAAATTAGAACCCCTAAATATTGTCGGCAATCGTTCAGACCACCAAAAGGCACATCCTTGTGTCATTCTGCGTGTTTGAGGCATTTTGCGTCATAATCCGCTCATGGGTCACTTCAGTAGGCGAGCCCGAGAAAAAAATAAAAAAATAAATTTTGGTGTTATATTTTATGTATTTGGCCAGACGTTCCCTTACAACCGATTGGCACAAATTTTGGGTTACGTGTTCGTCTCGTGGACATAATCAATTGTGCAAAGTATGATCGCGATCGGTTAAGGGGTTTGGATTATGTGAGGGGTCAAAGTTTGATCATTCCCATTGGATCGCGATGTCGCCATTAACACTGCTTGGAAGTTGGAACTAATGTTCCCGCTGTGAACCAAAACTTAAAAAGCAAAATCTACACCTAGTGATAATGAAATAAAGAATATCAAATGAGTGAATTTTGAAATTTAACAGTTCTAGACCGTAGTATCAAAGTTTCTTGAATGTCGCAGTATGTACATGACAGAGGGATAGTGCTTGTCCAAGTCCAGTAGCAGGCGGTGAAGGCATGACGTTGCCATCACTACACAATGCTGGAAGTGGTGATCGGTCAGCTGGTTGTTGTTGGAAAGCCTCAAAAACTTTGACAGCTGGTCACATCGTGACTCAGCGTGTCGAGTCTGGCTCAATTATTCGTCAATGAACATGCATATTGTTAATAACATATTGTAGAGTGTCCACCAAGATGGGTGTTGTGGCGTCTCTGGTAGACTATTAAAAAATTGTTACATATCACGGTATCAGTTTACTTTAGGTGGGCCACCATAGATCTTATGCTTATTCAGCAGAACAAGTTCTGCTGAATAAGCGACAGATCTATGGTGGCGCAGCTAAAGTAAACTGTTACCCATATCACTAACTTTTTTATGGCAAAAAACTACTCCCGCTTGTTGTTGGTAAAATTTAATTGACTGGGTTCTCAAAAGGCACACTGCAATTCAATTTCATCTGACTCACTGGAATTTGGCCACAGAAAGCGCCACAGTACTGGAGGATTATGCAGGGTGTTCCACAAAAAATGACAGCTGCATCTCGTCAACTCATCACCGGCAAATCTTGGAAGAGTAACAATGACAACGTATGTTATATAAGTTGGTTATGACCACCTAACGCCAGCCCTAACCTTACTACTTAACAGTTAGCTGGCCACTGTATTTGCACAGGCGAGGGGTTGAACGTGTTACGACAACCTAACCTATAACCACATATACTGCCAACAACTGACGTACGAGCTAAGTAATGGCCAGAAAAGTGCTCGTGTCATTCAATAGTATAGTAGCGAATGTTGTATGCTTCTATAACGTTATCAGGATCAAAACAACAATAATATACTGTGCAGGAGGGGCATTTTCGTTACGCCAAGACGTGTATGAACAAGTACTCATCGCTGCTCGAACTTGTGTAACACTCGAAATGGCTGTCAGTTTAATACCATGTACATCATAAAAACATTTAATCAACAACAACAGAAAGAGGCAAAACCTTTTTCCAACTGCAAACTTACAGTACAACCTAAAACGACTGACAGGATAAAAACACGAAAATTTCAAAGTAAACAAGGAAGAATATTTAATACAGAAATTTGCGCTTCGGCGCTGTTTATAAATTTCAGTATGTAAGAAAGTAATTTTGTCAGGACGAACGAGCACGGTGTATTCTTACAAGCTACAATCACTCTGAATGACAAAAGCTAAAGGTAAAACATTACATAATATAACGACTTATAGGGTGATGTTATTAGCAAATGTAGTCGAGATGACACCGGGAGGTTGGGGCCCTGACATGAGTCACATGACCAGGGTATACGACTTGGGGATTGGAGATCGAGGCTCATCACCAGGGAGTTTAAAAAATAGGGAGGTTGCACAACCGCTGAAAACAATGTAATTACTGGCTTCATAAAAAGTATCGTTTTGAACACACTCATATATTGATTGACGCTAGCGCCACCGGACGGTTGGAGTGGTGCAATTAGTCTGCTCTTTGGTATTGATTGCTATTTCGTTGTTTTTATTTATTATTTTTGTAAATGTCGTCCTTTTGCAGAGGTGGGGTTGGGTGTGCGGGCAGTGCGGCTTACGGCTGTTCAAATGCCTATGACAAGAGAAAGCCAGGCGTGGGATTTTTTTCGGTTTCCGAAGCAGCAGATGCGGTAAGTCGAGAAGTGGAGTGCTTGTGACTTGGCCGTAGTAAGTTGTAGTTTGGTTGACCCGTATGTACAGTACAGTGCAAAACGCGGTCTACAGTGTGAAATACGGACACCTCAACTCTTTGGATTTGGCAAGGGAGTCTAAAACTTTTAGACTCCGTGGAACGGGCCAAGGAATTCAACTCTGTGGCCTTGCTCATAAAAGTTAAACCCGCCAGCCCTATTTTGACTTAAAACAGACTTCGTGCCTGCCTTTCCAGTTTAAACTCATAATGTACAGTCATAATGTTAGTCTAACGCCGTGTCAGCTAGGTACACGTATGGTACGAGATATAGTTCGTTTTGTGCATGACGACGACACCGATTCATTGTCTTCCGCCGCCGCGCCCCCTTTCACAATTTCTGTATCCGCCACTACGTTTGACGAATAAAGCCCAAAATTTAACTCCACGTCTCGACGACACGACACGTTCGACGTCTGGAGCACGCGCATTTTGACTGTGTCGAGCTTGTCGAACAGCACGGCTCGACACGCTCGTCTCGACACGTCGAATGTGTGGCGTCGTGTCGAGACGTGAAGTGACGAGCATGGGCTTAAACAAACAAGCGGTTAAAACGTTAAAACACAGTGCAGTGTGCAGTGGTCAAAGTATGGAACAATTTTTGTGTTTGTGTCGGTGTCGTCGAAAGTCGATCGCGGCCGATGCCGCCGCCAGGAAAACATCGTGAACAACGAACCTCCGAGCGGAAATTTCCGCGGCAACCTCTTCGCCGCGCTCCGCGCTGGCGAACTTGGGCTTCCGCGGTAACGCAACGGTGACGTCGTCGCCGGGGGATTTCCCGGGTGGAATTTCCGCGGCGGACGCAGGCCGCAGGTCCACCTTGTTGCCGGCCAGTATGACGGGCTGCAGCGGGCAGAAGTGGCGAACCTCCGGAAACCAGCGTTCGACGACGTTCTTGAGACTGATGGCACTGTCGACGCTGTAGCAGATGATCGCCACGTCTGCGTCCACGTACGACAGCGGCCTAAAATAACACTCGACGCCTTCATCATGAACCTAATGGTGTCGAGCGTCAGTTGGACACATTTGTTTGCACACTATTGGCAGTGTCTGTTCCAGGAATTTGCGTAAGGGAGATTCGGTCCCTCCCGGTCCCTCCTTTTCCCTTCCTCTCTCCTTTCCCTTCTCTCTCCCCTCCTCCTCTCCCTTAGAAGTAGCATCCCCTTAAACAGTACTAGTCTAAAGAGCGCTGTAAGCTCCCCGGCGGCGTCCGGGACAGAGCCCAGCCAAAAACGAATTTGGTGCACTCTGAAGCGGTCAGAAAGCTACTGGTGGCAATCATTTTGAATATTCTGAGTACCATGATTTACGCGTTTAAAGAGATAAACTGAGGATGGTGTCGCCATATAATACAGTACCGTTGTCGCATATCATGAGCACTGAGTGACGGCGTCAGTCCATCGTCCAAAGGGCCAAGGCATGCGCGTCGCCACGGGGGGGCACTGAGGTGCCAGGCCCCCCCTGTTGCAGCTGGTGCCCCCCCAGATGACAATTCTGCAGATGGGATTACATGCCTCAGATCTAGCACCATTGTGTAGTGTCTAATGTTGCTTGTCAGTAACAGACCGTAACTGAAAGGCATAAAACTGGCAGGGCATTAGCAGTTACCAAACGGCTGGTGGGGCTAGTAGAAGGGTTGTTGGGGAAATTTCCCACCACTTTGTATGCTAAAAATGCCCTGAAGGGTCGCAATCCAGTTTATAATCAAAGTTAAACTGTAGGCCTAGTAATGAACTGTCGCATGTCAATTTCATAATGACATCACTGCGAAATTATGTAAAGATGCTTAATATTGTATGACCGAGCTATATGTTGTAGTAAAGTAAGAAAAGTAAGAAAGGCATATGTAGCTAGCCTATAGGGTGACAGGCAATAAATGGTTGACGGCTGCAACTGTACAGCTAACATTTTGCTATTATTGACAGAAAATATGTCAATTATGACTGCACATTATTATAATCCCGAAAATCCCGGGATTTGGACTAGGGCGATCCCGGAATTCGGGATTAGAAAAACGGCCGATTGCAATACCGACCTGCAACTGTATTTGTGTACTGACACAAGCACAAGACTGACCAAATGTATATTTGCTATATACAATAGAAAGTTAAATGTAAGAAAATTGTAGACCTATATGACTCATGCATTACCTGGGACGCTAAACAAATTCTAGGCCTACAAAATGGCTAGTCAATCCTTGTACGCTGATATACAGGATGAGTCATAAATACTGCACCATTTCAGCTTTTTGACATAATGGTGTATTAAAAACGTCATGCTGTTGAATGGCAGCATTTATAAGTTAATGGTTAACGGCTGCAGTAGTATATACAAACAGTCGCTATTTCAGGGCCAGATTAACATTAAATGTGGGGCCCTGTTCGGAAAAAATATGGGGCCTACAACACACGATCAAAATGAAAGGCCAAATGTAAATGACCGTGTTCTGTTCAACTTTGTCAACTATTAAAAATAGAAAATGCATCCAGGCTTGGCAAGGTAAACGGTCTATAGTTACAGACTACAGTAGTGCATA
>Ga0209568_1000913_pt1 | contig 10827 bp, 9 predicted proteins | sample WorMetOlspDAHAB2_FD_187406 | JGI IMG/M metagenome (GOLD analysis project Ga0209568, IMG submission 187406) | Marine gutless worms symbiont microbial communities from Max Planck institute for Marine Microbiology, Germany - Olavius sp. DAHAB.2... ...
ACAGAAGACATGATGAAGAATATTGCATGTTTTCTTGTTGACTGCTGAACATGTTTTCTTGTTGACAGCTGAACATGTTTTCTTGTTGACTGCTGAACATGTTTACTGTTGACAGCTGAACATGTTTTCTTGTTGACTGCTGAACATGTTTACTGTTGACTGCTGAACATGTTTTCTTGTTGACAGCTGAACATGTTTACTGTTGACTGCTGTAGATCTCTCGTGAGTACAACATTGAGTGTTTCCTACAAGAGAAACCGTTACCAAATGTAGTTATTCAATACCAGTTTGAACCACACAATGGTGATGAGGTAATAAGATTTGTGTAACTTTTATTTATAATTCCTTGATGTGTGTTTGTCACACAGTTCATATGCAGGTATCAAAAACAAAGGACTGAGGAATAACAAATATATTATTTTACAAACTATGACCATATTATAACAAAAAAACATTTTTAATTTAAAGAAAACTGTGCTGGCATCACTAGATGTGATTATGATATATGGCCAAAGGAACTGCGATCCAGTCACCAGTAAGTCTGAAGATGACATGAAAACACTTCTAACCTATTCGTATGTGTTGGATGCGTTGAGAGCAAATCACACTCGCCCACACCATGGTCATGACTCGCCTTGTGATTCAGTTGCAACAAACCTGCAACAGAAACAGCGCATAGCCAGCAAGGATCGTAGCGCTACTCTGGAATGATGCCTCTCCTGATGACGGAACGCCATAGGTCGGCAGGAGAGTGGTTATCCTGACGCAGTTGGTCTACCAACCGCCCGTGCAAACGACCAGGAAGCAGTGCACGTTAACTATCATTTTTAGATCATTTTTTGGTTATTTGACTGTGGTAACGAGAATAAAGTTGGGAGGTTGGCTGTTTGTACAGATTTAGAATATGTACATACGTTATTTGAAGAACGTGTGACTGGACTTTGTGATGCTGAGAATTTGACATTTGTTTATCTTGCTCCTTATTTTCTTTGATGCCATTTCTGAATGGTTTCTGTATTTTGTGCCTATTGAAGTTGAACACAGTAAATTCAAGAGCAAAACAAATAGAGGATTACATGATTTTGTGATCAAATTTAAAACTTCCATTATTGTTTAGAAATTTGCAATCGTAGTTTGGTGCAGGTGCGGATGGCGTTGGTTGGCGGCATGGCTCAGTGGTTACGACGTCGGTCTGTAGCTGGCGGACTTTCCCTGATCTACGCCTGATCCATGGTTGACGTGTGACACTTTGTGGCTAAGGCGTCCGCTATGGGTCAACCAACTAGGCCAACTCAGCCTTCCATCCCTTCAGGGTCGGTAAATGAGTAGTAATCCATGTAATTACATGGATTACGGGGGTGGAGACCATTAAACGGCAGGCTGGGACTGTGTGTTGTGGTTGTTTGGCTGTGAGGCTAGCCCATGTCTGCGGGCCCGGCCTACAGCCTATAGGCCGCACGTCCTTCCTAGCCTGTGTCGTACCAGGGCCTCTGAAGTCGCGGTATGTGACTTGAGGCGCTATACAAGTGTTATATGCCTTTGCCTTCAGGTAGTGCAGCTGAGTTGTGAACATGGTGCGGAGCTGATGCTGAACAAAGAAGCTCGTAAATGGTCGGCTAAAGTAGTCCGCGACATGCGATCAATTCGCAGTACAACTAAGCAAATAAATGACTTGATGGATCAGATTAAAACAGCTCAGGTATCATGTTAATGAACCTGATTAAGGTTCATATAATTGAAAGAGTGGTGCGTCTGTGTATAAATATTGATAGTCATTGGTCTTCGTCACACTGAACTATACTTTAGTATTGCGTAGTGTGTACCATTGGTTTGTTGCTTTACTTAACTGGGCAGTCACACTGAGACAAATCAGTCAAGCAGCTTTGACTTAACTTGCATTACTTAATTGGGCAATGTGAATTTGTCTTTTTATTCTGTCATTTGACTCCGTATGCTTCAGTTGTCACTAATGAATGATGAATCGTTATTTCTATCAAAAAATATCGTCTATAGAACATCGTGTGTGAAGTGGAATGGTATTTTACTTGTTGCTTCTGACTAGCTTATACCTGCTTTGAAAAAAAGCTTTGTTGCAGTTAATCTGTTTTATTAGGCACACAGACACAGTGTGGCCCTGATTGTGTTGAAAATGTTGTTAAAATCACACAAACCAACCAAATTTAGTCTGGTTCATTTCTGCAATGTAAAAGATGCTGCCAAAGTCACTAACTCACAGATGTTGAATGTATTGGTTTGTATTCACGGTGCACTATAGCCTTATTGTGCTGAAAGTGCCATTAAACCCTAATCAATCACTCAATCAATTGATTGGCGAATAAATTTCTTCTTTTTTTCCAACTGATTCGGGCTGCAAAGTCCACCTGTAGTCTGCTGTCATCTGCACCAAGCGTCACCTGAAGGCTGGTGTTTATTTCACCGTTACTCAGATGCCAAGTTGAAACTGGTTACTTACTTCTTTCTCTGTATTTTACGCACAGGATTTAAATTTGTTTATTGCTGTGATTAAAATGTGAACAATCCATTATGTACGTGTCACCTCACTCACTGTGGTCTGTGATGTCAGCATTAGGCTTATGTGGCAAGCACTTGCTATAGCCTTGTTTCATGGTTGCAGTTGAAGGCAACTAGCTCTGTGGAGGGAGTGACATCATCTTCTGGAAACGCGTCCGATCTATTAGCACAGTGTGAAAAGCTGCGCGATGTTGTTCGTAAAGCCGAGGTACAGCAGCGTCTACTGTGTGCTGACGTTGATGTCAGTTTTCACTGAATTGTCTGTTTGTGTTTGCAAACTAAAGCTGTTTTTATGTGATACAAATCAGACACATTTGATATGTTACAAGCTGATGAGTAGAAATCTTACCTTACCTCTCTGAACCACGCAAAAAAGTTACGTAAAAGGAGCTGTGAGTAATACGATTGGTAGAGATGGGGCATATACTTGGCTGTGGCAAATCTCTTTAAGTACGTTATTTGTAGCACTGTGAAAAGGGTAAAAATATACTTTTTAACGACTGATGATTTGATAATGTGTTGTTATATTACTCCTGGCGAATGTTTACAGACATCCAAGGCGTGTGCAGAAGCACGGCTGGAAGCTTTACGTAGTGCGAACATCAGTGTTGATGAGTGGCTCACTGGAAATGCTGATGTCGATAATGATGCTGATGGTAGCAGTACACATGGCCGCTTGTCACCTGCAGCCTCGGCACACAGTGACTTGTCCGATCGGGTAATGATTGATTCATGTTAGCTTTCCTGAGGTGGGCAGTAGGACTTCCCAATAATTTTATTTTTTTTGGAATCTTTTTGCGTTGATTATATCATATGGCAAGTAATGACAGTGATAAATTGCAAATTTAGTCCCACTTTTTCTCGGCACAATTGCCCTGTGTGGTGGCCATGATTGGTAGAATATATAGGGACCAACTCGTTTCCTGGCCATGTTGTAAGAGGCGACTGAATCGGTTAGCTTGAAGTGTTCATTGTGTTTTGTTGTTTAGGTTTATTGAGTTGTATAGAATTGTGTGTTTTCCTGTGTTGTTTAGTTTTGTTTCCTGGTACGTTAGCCAAGAGATTGGCTGCGAACACTACTCTCATGATATCTTTAGTGTCACCCACATTCCCGCCGAAGACAAGATTGATTAGTTATTGTTATTCATTTTGCACATTCCCAGGACATAACATTTTTAACGTTAACATACTTTTTGAAGGCACAATCCCAATCAATCAATCCTTGGCGTATTTAGTTCACCAGAAACATGTCTGGCTGTTTGTGAAGCATTGATGTTCTTTACCATCGCGTTTGGCCTGCGCCAATAGCAAATTGGCTACTGTGCACGACGTTTTGCGTTTAGCACTCATTCGGTGCTTGAGCATGAAGGTAGTCACATGTGGGAGGGTGCTATGCTAGTGCCACACCTAGCTATGTGCTGTTGTGGGTGCTTGCTTGCAAATTTAGTACTCATGTTTCTCGTGTTTGGATCGGGCACTGGTTGTCGGTCATCCACGCACTGGCCAGACTTGATTGACGCAGATTAAGTGGCGACTGTTTGGTTGGGAGGATTGTGTGCATTGATGTAGGGAGTTAATCCTGGGTTGGTCGTGGAAAAGACGACAAACTGAGTCTGTTGTTTTGATTATGTGTTGGTGCACCAGTTTACAAGCTGTTTGAGTGAAAAGTGTTAATTTGCACTCTGTGTGAAGGATTGCGTTCAAGTGACATTAACCGATGACAGTGCGGGTCTGGCACCATTACCTAATCATCGCAGTGCGCTTGGTACTTCATCAAATGGAGATGTGTACATGGGGACATTGTCTAGTCAGGTCATCTCAGAAGAGTACACAGCTGTTGACAGCTATCCAGTGTGCTGTGTTGCGATGTATGACTACCAGGTTAGCACTCATTAACAGCATTGTCAAGGTGCCGAATGGTGTAAAGTTTGCTGAAAATCTGTTGTTAAACCAGTGTGTCACAAAATATACATTGTTTATCAGTTGGCTTGGTAATGTGTGTAAGTTATTATCATCATTCCGGCAATGCTTATTAATTTGTTGTGACACAGTAATTATGTGAGAATCTTAGTTTATTCCTGACTTTGACGAAACTTGGTTTCTGTGGTGACGGATTCGATTTCATTGACTCATAGACGACAGTTTTGACTGGATTTTTTGCTGTATTTCATACGTTTGGGAAAGGGTAAACATTATCTGTGTCGTTTAGAGTTCATAGACTGGAAAGCATATTCTTGGCATAAAATTATTGGCGCATTGCTGTTGTTGCAGTCAGTGAATGCGGATGAGCTGTGTTTGAGTGAAAATGAAAATCTGGAAATAATTGGACCTGGAGATGGAGATGGTTGGCTGCTGGTTTGTATCGACACATTGATGCTTATTCGACGGGTTGATTAAAACCTCAGCAGTTGTTTAAAATTATCGTGTGATGCTTAGAGTTTGAAGTCAAGTAGGCAGTCTGTGTAGAAGATGAATGTAGATGCATAGATTATGGATATGCTGTTCACATACAGTTTGGTTGTGCTTATTGCTGTGTAATATGTGTTGCTTTGTTGATATTTGCTGATTGCATGCATTAAAACTGAATGGATTGAGGTGTTTCTGTGAAAGGGGAGCTTTCACTGACTACTGTTACTTTGGAATAAACTAATTCTCTGTTTCAGTAACCAGTAGTGCTTCTCCTTATCAAAACATTTTCGCAGTTCTGGGCAACACTCACTTTCGACCAGTGTTAGCTGCTCTTCTTTGCCATTTATCGTCATATGATTTACGTTCATTTTGACAAAAGATTGTTGTTGTTGGCGCAAAGGCGAGGAATGGTGTTGGGAAAGAAGGACTTGTTCCTGATAACTACATCCGAGTGTGGAATCCTGTTGACGACGTCGGAGACAGTGACACGAATGAAGTCAATGTCGATGACAACGACGTTCCATTAGGACAGCACAGACTACCATGCGAAGACAACCATCACCATCAATATGCTGGTTATGCAGACAGTAAGTTAACTGGCCGACTTGCTTCTTACTTTTTAGATTTGTGACTTGAAATTTACAATAATTTGCATTAGGGGTGTACCGAATATTTGGTTTTAGACTATTCGGTCGAATACGAATTGTTCTGTGAACTATTCGGCCGAATAAGAATATGAATAGCGTTGGCAGCTGAGCATTTTGACGCTGCACCTGCTGTTCTGATATTTACCACCTCCTTATGTCCCTCGCTAATTACGGCTGTGCCCGCATGCTGTCTAGCCATGACCCTCTCCCCTTCATTCGTCTCCCATAATCAGGCGGTCTGAGTGAGAGCAGCTGGCACTGACTGAGTGAAGTCGGCCGTAGACGTCACTAGCTGCACTATACATTTTTCAGACTAAATATTCGTATTTGTTCTGACGACACTATTCGTCCGAATACGAATACGCTATTCGGAGCACTATTCAGCACTGAAGCGAATATGAAGCGAATATTCGGTACATCCCTAATTTGCATCATGTTTTTGTTACGTGTATTGTTTGTTTGAGGCTAGAGGGACTGCAGATTGGCATTGCTTGTGACATGATATGGTACGGAACACTGTATGGTCTATCATTGCCAGCTTTATGTTATATAGTGGTTAGATAGCAGCATCCTGTTTGAATTTTTGTTACTATAGGGAATATCTGGCATGTAAATTTGAGTTGTAAAAGCCAAGTTGTTGACCAGTCAGTCAGTCAGTGTGGGTCATTGTGTTTTCTGTCCAGTGAATGTACGTGTGAGTGGAGTTCTAACACCCGCGGTCTGACACTGTTTAAGTCATTTTGGGGGCGGTCTTCACAGCTAGCCACTGATTCAGACAACTCGATACTGACAAAGTAAACAGTACAAGTTAATAAACAACTCGAAAATCCCCCAAGCAACCTCACACATGGAACATCTGCACAGTGAATTTGGTCTGGTAGTTTAGCATGGACTTGTGAGTTGCCTGGAAAAGCCTCATAATTCAGTTCATACGTCGCTTGTCGTATGTCAGATGATGTCTGGGTGACAGCATTGTTTGACCGTCGTGCAACATGTGACGAAGAACTCAGTTTCGTTGAAGGTGAGATCATATGCGTTCGTTCGAAGCAGCCGAATGGAGTCGATGACGGATGGTGGATTGGCGAGTCGAATGGAAGCAGCGGTCTTTTTCCGTCAATGATGGTGCAAGAGCTGACACCCGAAGCCATCTCTGTGAGTGACTTAATTACTTAATTACTTTGTTCTATACAGGATTCACTGCATATAGTAGGTTAGTGTTAACTGTTTTTTGTGCTATCATAACACAAAATTTTTCGTCCGTAGGTTGAAAGTCTGTTTTGCAGTGTGTCGTTCATAGTGCTTTTCAGTTCATGGTGTTGGACGTTAGTATGCTGTAGGCTAAGCATGGGTTAAATTGGGCCGGATCCCGCCGGATCTCCGCTCCGGCACCTCTTATTTGAGATCCACCACCTCTAATCTGGGATCCGCTACGGCCAAATGGAGATCCAGCGGCTTAATGTTGGGATCCACCGCCATTAAATTAAATGTGAAGTCCGTCGGATCCCAGTATAAGGCAGATCATTGCGAAAGTACAAATGTCAATAAACAAAAATTTCTCAATAATCGTTGTGCCAGAGACGAGTGTAGTGCGTATATGCACTAGCTCAACATGTTGCATCATATTTATTACAGATATATGCGTTTAGGTTGACCGGATTGTATGTACGCTGTCAAAAATAGGCGTAGGTTTTCCTACGTTTATGGGTGCCTCATATACAGCAAACCCTATAGAGTAGGAATTTATATCTTATTTTAGGGTAGGATTTCATATCTTATTGGAAGGGTAGGATTTACACTGTTAAGGTTTGATTTCAGTGGTGGAACGTATGGGGTATGAAATTAAACCCTCTATGTATAACTTACATGTTGGGGGACGTATTTTGAGTAGACTTTTATATCCTAACACATACAGGGTGGCCCAAAAAAGTAAGCCACTACCAAATGATCAAAAAATCGTATTAAATCTCATTAAAGTCTGCCAATGGAATTAGATTCATTCGTCAAATTAAATCGATAACTATAATATTATTTGTTGGTATTAGATATTCTATGCGTGACCTACTTTTTACCTCAATAACTATGCCTGGCCCACAAACTAGCGATATGCGTCAGATGCGGTAAATGATGTCAGCGCTTCCTCTGGAATCAGCTCGCCTTAGCATGCTGTGAATTCTATGGCTGAACAATCTCTTAGATTGAGATTTATGTAAAAACATCTTGTATTTCCATATTTTCTCTTTTTTTTCTGGTTTAAAACATGATTTCATCAGATGCATTGATTTTACCCACATCACAGCTTCAAACATAGCAAGTGATGACGTCACAAATTAGGTCACACACAGAATATTTAATACACACTTATTATATCCTTGTGCTCGTTTTATAGTCAAAATTGATGCAAAATTTAGCGTTAATGACGGTTTTTAATACGATTTAATGGTGATACTTGATAGTGGCTTACTTTTTTGGGCCACCCTGTATATTCAAAAAGAGGGGACAAGTCATCAATGCTGCTGTCTTCATATATGTGCTGCACTCCATCAAATAATTAGACATAACCTTTATTGTTAACAAGCACAGTTTCTCTGGCAAAGATATTACGATTTGTTGCCTTAATGTACATGTGAGGTTTGGTTGAGGGGATAGGGTCACAAAGTGGCAAAGAAATTTAAACAGTACATATTAGATAAACTTACAACAAGCGAAGACATTAATAAATAACACAAGCAATAGTATCAAACACTGAATCCAACATATACTGCAATTTTGGGCCAGTGATACACCATAAAGTAATGACCATGTCTTAGATAGCCTACAAATTATGACAGCAGACTACTGCTTGACAGCAACACACAATGCCTAAGCTTGACCTGGATGCACACGGTAACACACAAGCAAGCACATCGCCGTGCACAACAACAGTACAGATGGGAGAACAGAGCAAGAGCTGTTCTGACAATATTGCTTTTGTTCCTCCAGCCACCCCTGAATGGTATGGCAAACAGTAACAAATAGAATAACAATATATAATATGAGAATGTAACAATGCCAGGTGCGGATATAGGTACATAGTGGTTAGGGCGTTGGACTTGCGATTGGAGATCGCGAGTTCAATCCCAGCCGCTGCACTGTCTAGTGCATACAGCCACATAGACCTCCAATCGTAATATTTTTGCAGGTTTTGAGTAAAGAATAATGAGTGGTCACCAAATAGGGATCCACCACCTCTGGCTGAGCAATTTAATCACTGAGGCTAAGGGCCACGTACATATTGTAGAAATTGCTTAAGTTTATAGAAACATGTAGTAAAATGGAAAGTTGACGCTTTTGTTGTGGTCTTGGGCGACGCGCCTTTAGAGTTGCAGGACCCTTGGTCTTGAATTCTATCGCGGACTGTTTGCGTGATCCAACACTTGAACTTGCCAGTTTTAAACGCCAGTTAAAGACATTTCTCTTTGCCCACTATTAGACACAACTAATGGAGCGCATTAGAGATGCTATGACTATGCGCTATATAAATCTACTATTTACTTACTTACTTACTTAGTTGTTGTGATATTTGTGAAGGCAATGCGCTACAACCTGGAGCAAGAGGCAGCCGAACAAGAAGGTGCTGGCACTCAGTGCATTGGATGGGTTGGCAGAGACAAGTGTGCGTCTCAGCCTCTTGTGGTTACTGGTGCCGAACATTCTGTTGTTGATTTGCAGTATTTGCTCGCTGAAGGAACTGAGTCGTCTGTGTAATGAATGCTTGGCTGTGGCTGGTAGTCAGTCTGTTTTCGTAGCCAGACAGAGCACTCTCAATTTACTGGTTTTGTTTCTGTCTGGACTGGCGTCACAACTGTAAGAATTCACCTCATTGCAGTAGTCTTCGACATTTCATTTTGTTGAGAAACAGTTTGTCAAATTCCAGACTGTTTGTTTTCATGTTTTGCTGCTTGACTGATCTGTCTCAGTGTAACGTAGACGCAGTGTTATTTCAGTGATCATGCGTCTTGTTGATGACAATTTTTGTTCTTATCTCTGTTCCACAAAAGGATTTGAACTGTGATGATTGTAGTTTCTTTTTACGATTGAGTGGTGTTTTGTAGTTCTGTGAATTGTCAGTTACGCTGGTGAGGATACTCGTCAGTTTTCTGTTTCTCCTGAGTGTCACGTGACCAAGCATGTAGTGTAGCAGATTGTCTCATTGTGTCTTAGAGGAAAGTGATGACAGTAGGCTACAATAAATAGATGGCGTGAGAGCCATTAGCAAGCATTTTGCTCTTGTACACATTTATTAAGTTAGTTACATGCTGTTTTTTGTTATGAATAGACAACTGAATATGTGTGGTCATTTTAGCCAAAGAAAACTAGGTTTAGTGTGGTTTATGAAAATAGTGTCACCTGTGTTTTCTATTGTACAGCAAAATGTCAACAAATGTGTGTTTTATTTCACAGTAGTTATCAGAATGCACTGCTTTTACTGATTGTGTGGAAATAAGTTGTTGCCAAAATATTGTGCATCATTTATATACGGTGTTTGTTTTTGACACTGCAGGGAATTTTTTTGTGGGAACTTCACTGGTTGGAGAAATTTATCGAGTGCACGGACTTCGTGCTGAATTATATCATCTTTTGAAGTAGATTTTGGTGGGGGAGGGGTGCCACACAAATATTAGCCATGGACACCTTTGTATTTGGTTACACCATTGCTGAAATGTCACTGCATTATGTGTAACTGGTGGGGCAACCCTGGGCACTGGTGGGGAAATGCCATGTAACTGGTGGGGCAACCCTGGGCACTGGTGGGGAAATGCCCCATAAGTTTGTATGTAAAAAAATCCCAACACTATTTCATGTTGATGTTTGCTGCCGCCAAGGCCGAGGTTGTGAAGTGTGATTATTGTGAGACGTTCAGAACATTGCCATTTTTTGCACTGATAACATTTTATAAGTCAGTAATGTAGCGTAATTTTTTTGCGTAGTGCACTAGTTGCAGTTATAATTCTCGGCCTTACTGATATTAGCTGAGCACTTAGTATTTGCAGTTAGCAAATGACAAGCGTGGTCTTAACAATCTGCTTCATGAAAACAGTTGCCTGTTGGACATGCAGACATTATTGTAGTTCATTTGCTGTTTCGCGACTTCACTGAATGTTTGAATATCTTATAGTTATTATTTATTGTTTATGTTTAATGTGCACACATGACTGGCAATTATTCTTGTGCATATCATGTTGACGTAATTGTTTGTGTA
>Ga0209568_1000914_pt1 | contig 10820 bp, 9 predicted proteins | sample WorMetOlspDAHAB2_FD_187406 | JGI IMG/M metagenome (GOLD analysis project Ga0209568, IMG submission 187406) | Marine gutless worms symbiont microbial communities from Max Planck institute for Marine Microbiology, Germany - Olavius sp. DAHAB.2... ...
ACATTAAACGATCCGCAAAGTGGGCAGTGCGGCTCGTCGCTCCAGCGCAGTTCTTCGAGATGCGCGATGCACGCTTCCTGATCGGGAAACTGGCGAAAGATCGTGAACAAGTTCATGGCACTGCCTCCCTATGCCCATAATGTACGGCACAGCGGAGATCGCGTCAAGCCCATAACTTGCTACTCCGAAACGTTCGATCTGTTCCTGAACCTGAAAGTCCACGCCATCGGCATCGATCTCGGTCCGCAGATCCGCGAGGAGTCGGCGACCATGCGATCCCTCGACCGCTTCGCCGAGCGGGCGAGCCGCTACGGAATTAGGACGTATGCCATGGGCGTGCGCAGCGTCAGCCTGACCACGGCGATCGTAGCCAGCGGCTTCGACTATGTCTCCGGCGACATGATCGCGCCGCCGGTAACCGGGCCGCGTGGTATCCGGGAGTTCGATACGGGCATGCTGTTTCAATGAGATCGATCTGGTGTTCCGGAGCGGGTTGGCTTTCCTCTCAACACTGACCTTGGAGCGATACAGTGGTTCGCATTGACATCCAAATCTCCGAAGACCTGAAAGGTCGAATGGACGCGGTTGGTGACGCCGTGGACTGGTCAAGTGTCGCCCAATCGGCGTTCGAGGACCAATTGGATCGTCTGCTTTCGGATGCGGTCCCTGCAGACATCCGGCAGAAGATCGCCGGTCTTCTGGAACCGGACGACCGTTCGGCGGGGAGCGGCGGCGAGGCTGGGTACCGCGCCGGGCGCGACTGGGCGCTCGGCATTGCGGACGACCACGAACTCGAACGATTGTCGCGGTTCGAATGGCAGAATCACGCGATACCGCTGCCGATGGGGATCAGCGCGGCGATTCTCGCCACGGAGGCGGATTTCGAGGCGGCCGAGCAGTTTTGGCTGGAGCAGCTTGGAACGGGGTTCCCGGGCGAAGCGATGCTGCGAGGATTCGTCGAGGGTGCGCTTTGTGTCTGGACGGAGCGGAAACAAACGCCCTGATTTTCAGACTTCTCCGGTCTACGGCTCGGACGACAACATCGCCGGCGCGACCGGCAACGCAGAACAGGCAGCAGTCATCCGCCCGGCGACCGCGGACCGACGCCTCTTTCCGATTCCAGCAACGACGCGAGACGCGTCAACTCGACGGCGGAGTGGACGGCCAGTTTCTGCATGATATTGCTGCGGTGGATGTCGACGGTTTTGGGGCTGAGACCCAGGGCGCGGGCAACCTCCTTGGTCGACCTGCCATCGACGACATGACGAAGCACCTCCCGTTCCCTGGGAGTCAGCGAATGGAAGCGGGCCAGCACTTCGTCCAGTTCGGCGTGTTCTCTGCGCCGCTCGACATCGACCGCTACCCATTTGTGGATACGGTCCAGAAGGTCCTGGTCGTTAACCGGCTTTTCGACGAAATCGACGGCTCCCGCCTTCATTGCGCGAACCGCCGTCGGTACGTCGGCGTGGCCGGAAATAAGGATGACAGGATGACCACTGCCGTCGGCTGCCAGCTTCTCCTGCAGTTCGACGCCGCTCATCCCCGGAAGCCGGACATCAAGGATCAGACAGCCGGGAATGCTGCGGTCGTAGGCCTCGAGGAACTCGGCCGGCGACGCGAATGCGCGTGCCGACATTCCGACGGATTCGACAAGCCGAGTCAGGGATCGACGTACCAAATCCTGGTCGTCGACGATGTAGACGACCGGGGGAGATTCGTCGCTCATTGCGCGCGTCCCTCTCGGGTGCGGCCCGCAGGCCGCGCGGCGGAGCGCTTTCCCCCTTGAAGCATGTGCGACCCCACGCCCGAGATTTCAACGCGTTTTTCGTGTGTACGGTATGCCATACTCATGGTTGTTGAGCAAAGTAGTTTTTGACAAATCGTCAAACTACCGTCACGTGATCAGCTTAGCGTACTTTAACCACAGGTTAGGATACTGAATTGACGCTGATCAAAGAAGACGGCAAGAAATCCAAGCGGGAGCTGCATCAATGACCGTGGGACACCCCGCAGCCATGACCGCAGGTGTCGGAGACACGTCAGACGAGAATTCCGTCCAACGATCCCTTCCGTGGTGGACGTGGGTCGCCGCTCTACCGCTGTTTCATCTCTGCACGTGGGGGTCGATCTGGTTCGACATCTCGCCCGGCGTGTCCGTCTGGTACCTGCCCGTACCCGTCGGCATCGTTCTCGTCCATTGGTGGGGGCCGCGGGTTCTGCCGGCCCTCTATGTGAACGCCATGTTCTCGGTGCCGCTATGGGACTTGCCGCTCTTGTGGGCCCCCGTCTACGCGCTGCCCGAGACGGTTACGGTCGCTTTGTCATGGTTTCTGTTCACGAAATGGGTGCGGGGCCAATGTCAGCTCCCGGACGTCAAACAGACGGTCTCCTTTGTCGCTCTGGGCATCCTTGTCCCGGTGGGTATTGGCGGCATTCAGGTCCAGATCCAGCTTGCCGCGCTCGGCGAACTCCCCACGGATCAGTTCTGGCCTGCGGCCTTGACGGGTTGGATCGGCGATATGCTCGGGTGCCTCGCCGTCGCAGTACCCGCTTTGATGTTTCTGACCGAGCCGTTGCGCCAGCGCGGATGGGCCGGGCTGTCGGACGAAGCCGGGCGGGTGTCGCGCTATCTGTTCATTCGCGGACGGCCGTGGAGCCGTGCGGTAGTGGTCGCCGCATTGGTCGGGATCGTCCTTGCCAGCACGGTGGTCGAAACGTCGTTCGTACTCGCCGGCTATGCGTTGTTCGTCCTCGCCGCAGCGCTATCGGGCGGGGCCGGAGCGGCGGCACTTACCGGCTCCCTCGCTGTGCTGCTGACGCTGCCGTTCCGGGCCGCGCTGGTCGATGAGTTCCCGGCGTGGTGGGCGGGCCAAGCGATGCCCTTTTCGGTCAACCTCCAACTGTTGATCCTGTGCACGGGCGCGTTGATCACCGGCCGGGCTATCTCCGATCTGACGTCGGAAACCGACCGCCGCCGGCAAAGCGAAGCAGCGTGGAAGGAGAGCGAGATCCGGTTCCGCGATTTTGCCGGAGCGGCAAGCGACCTGTTCTGGGAAACGGGTCCGGACTTCCGGTTCCTGTGGGTATCGGAGAACCTCAGCACTCTGGTCGGAATCTCGCGGTCACGGCCGTTGGCGAAGACGCGCTGGGAGTTCGCCGGCGCCGATCCGAACGATCCCGCGTGGGCTGGCCACATTGCCGACATGGAGGCCCACCGGCCGTTCCGGGACTTCCGCTACAGCATCCATAGCGACGCTGGCGATCTCGTTTGGTTCAGCATCAGCGGCGTGCCGCTGTTCGACGATGACGGCGGATTCCGTGGTTACCGCGGCACGGCAACGAACATCACCGCCGAGACCATGGCCCAGCAGGCGCTCGCCGAGTCTAAGGCGTTGCTCGATACCGCGGTCGAGAGCATCGCCGACGGCTTCGCCTTGTTCGATCCCGATGACCGGCTGGTCCTGTCCAATGCAAAGTACCGGGACGCGATGTCCGACATTGGAGCGACCCTGGCGCCAGGGCTGCGTTTCGAGGACATGATCCGACGGGCGGTCAGTAGCGGCCATATCGTCATGCCTCCTGGTGTCGAGCCCGACATGTGGGTCGCCGAGCGCCTCCGCGAGCACGGAACGCCCGGCACGATACGGTCATTCTGGACGGCCGACGGCCGGTGGATCGAAGTTCGCGAGTATGCAGCCGCTGACGGCTACCTTGCCCTCCTCCGCGTCGACGCGACGGACCGCAAGCGCATGGAAGAAACGGTGCGCGAAAGCGAGGCCCGGCTGCGCGAGGCCCAGCGCATTGCCCACCTCGGCACGTGGGAGTGGGACATCGAGACCGGCGCGGAGAGATGGTCCGAGGAAACCAGCCGCATCATCGGCTTCGACCCGCCGCCATCGAAGCCGACCTTCCAGATGTTCCTCGACGCCGTGGTCGACGAGGACCGCTCGAGACTCGATGAGGCGATCCGAGTGGCATTGGAGGACGACGAGCCCTACGAGGTGGAGCTCCGCATCGTTCGCAAGGACGGCTCCATCCGAACGGTCGAAGGACGCGGTATCGTCCACCGGGACGCAATGGGACAGCCCGAGCGGATGACGGGCACAATCCTCGACATCACCGATCGGAGACGGGCAGAGCAGGAATTGCGGGAAAGCGAGGCTCAGCTTCGCGAAGCCCAAAGCATCGCCCACGTCGGAAGCTGGGAATGGGATATTGCCAGCGACGACGAGAAATGGTCCGACGAGCTGAACCGGATTGTCGGCATTGATCCGCCGTTGGCAAACCCGAGCTTCAAGGACTTTTTGGGCATGCTTCATCCGGATGACCGGCAGCGGGCCTCGGACGCCGCGAAGGCGGCCCTCGACCACGACGTTCCCTACCAGATGGAATACCGCGTCGTCCGGCCTGACGGGACTCTGCGGTACGTTGAGAGTCGCGGGATCGTTCAGCGTGATGCCGCCGACCGCGCCGTGCGCATGACCGGCACGGTGTTCGACCGCACCGATCAGAAGCTCGCCGAAGAGCAGCTGCGGCACGCCCGCAGCCAGAAGGCCATCGGCGATCTGGCCAGCGGCATTGCCCACGAAATCAACAACCTGCTGCAACCGATCATGACATTGACGAACCTGACGCGGAGTCGGCTCCCGCCGGATGATCCGGCCTACGAAGATCTGGGGATCGTCGTCGACGCCAGCGAGCGGGCCCGTGACCTGGTCAAGCAGGTGCTGACCTATAGCCGGCCCGACCGCAGCGCGATGTCCGTGGGACCGATCGCGGAAATGGCCGCTGCGCCGCTCGACTTCCTGCGCGCGACCGTGCCGTCGACCGTGGACTTCATCACCGAGATCGACGGCCGTACCGGGGATGTCGATGCCGATCCGGCACAGATCTCGACGCTCCTGATCAATCTCGTGTCGAACTCGGTCGATGCGCTCGGCGGCCGCACCGGCGAGATCGCCGTCGAAGTGGGGCCGGTCCACGTCGACAAGAAGGCAGCGAAGGCGATCGCCGGCCTCAAGCCCGGGGCTCACGCCAAGCTATCGGTGTCGGATACAGGCTGCGGTATGGACGACGCGACTGTGCGGCGGATCTTCGATCCGTTCTTCACCACCAAGCCGGTCGGCGAGGGCACCGGACTCGGGCTCGCCGCGGTGCAGGGTATCGTTGACGCCCACGGCGGTGCCGTCGCCGTGACCAGCGCGCCCGGAAAGGGAACGAACATCGACGCCTACCTGCCGCTGGTGACGACCGGCTCGTCGGACAAGAAACCGGCGTCCCCGGCCTAGCCCCGCCCCCCCTTCAGGTAGGGCGCCATCTTCATATCCTCCTCGACGATATGGTGCAGCAGCCAGTCGCGCAGCAGGTCCTTGAGCTCCGACAGCGACCCGTACTCCTTGCCGACGAACTGTTCGTGGATGTCGCTGAGCGCCCATTTCAAGCGCAAGTGTTCCTCCTTGTGGGCCTTGCGCTCGGGGAAGTGGATTGCCGTCTGCAGCGCCTCCTCCCGCTCAAAATGTTCTTCGGTGTATGTCAGCAAGCGCCGGAAGACGTCCTCCACCTCTTCGGCGTCCTTGGTCGTGAGCGCGTGCTCGAATTCGTTGACGATCCCGATCAGCGCCTTGTGGTCGTCGTCGACCATATCGTTGCCGACCGACAACCGGTCTCGCCATTCGATGGGCATTGCCGTCCGCTCGCAAAAAGAGTATGCGGCGCGAATACTATCGTCCTCGGGCTGCAGCTCGCAATCGGCCGTCCTTCACTCCCCCACCTCGCGAATCATGTTGCGGGCGATGACCAACTGCTGGATCTGGCCCGTGCCCTCGTAGAGGCGGAACAGACGGACGTCGCGATAGAGGCGCTCGATGCCGTAGTCGGCGATATAGCCGGCGCCGCCGTGAATCTGCACCGCCCGGTCGGCGACCCGGCCGACCATCTCGGTGGCGAACAGCTTGCAACACGCGGCCAGCGTGCCGACGTCCTCGCCGGCGTCGCGGCGGCGCGCCGCGTCCAGCACCATGCACCGCGCCGCGTAGGATTCCGCCTTGCTGTCGGCGAGCATCGCCTGGATCAGCTGGAACTCGGCGATCGGCTTGCCGAACTGTCTGCGGTCCATGGCGTAGGCGAGGCTGTCGCGGATCAGCCGCTCCGACGCGCCGACGGCCACCGCCGAGATGTGCAGCCGGCCCCGGTCGAGGACCTTCATCGCCGTCTTGAAGCCGGCATTCTCGACCCCGCCCAACAGCGCCGAGGCCGGCACCCGGCAGTCGTCGAAGATGACATCGGCGGTGTGCGCCCCGTGCTGGCCCATCTTGCGGTCGGGCTTGCCGATGGAAAGGCCGGGAGAATCGGCTTCGACGAGGAACGCCGAGACGCCGCGGGCGTCGGTGCTCTCGGGATCGGTGCGGGCGAAGACGGTGAACAGGCCGGCTTCGGGAGCGTTGGTGATGAACCGCTTGGTGCCGTTCAGCACGTACGCATCGCCGTCTCGCCGGGCGCTGGTGCGGAGCGAGCCGGCGTCGGAACCGGCCTCCGGCTCGGTCAGCGCGAAGGCACCGACGATCTCGCCGGCGGCGAGCCTCGGCAGATAGCGGTCCCTCTGCTCGTCGGTCCCGTCGAGGACGATGCCCTGCCCGCCGATGCCGTTGTTTGTGCCGACCACCGAGCGGAAAGCCGGCGACGTCTGGCCGAGCTCGAAAGCGAGCAATATCTCCTTTTCCGTGTTCAGCCCCAGACCGCCGTAGGCTTCCGGCAACGCGAATCCGAACAGGCCCAACGCCCGCATCTCCTCGACAATCTCCGCCGGCACCGCGTCCGCCTCGGCGACCTGGTCCTCCAGCGGAACCAGCCGTTCGCGGACGAACCGGGAAACGGTGTCGAGAAGCTGGCGGAGCGTCTCGGGATCGAGGGCCATGGGCGTCCCTCGCTCAAGCAATCTCGAACAGGCCGGCGACGCCCATGCCGCCCGCGACGCACATGGTGACGACGGCGTAGCGGGCGCCGCGGCGGCGGCCTTCGATCAGCGCGTGGCCGGCCATGCGCGCACCGGTCATGCCATAGGGGTGGCCGATGGAGATGGAGCCGCCGTTGACGTTGAGCTTGTCCATGGGAATGCCGAGCCGGTCGCGGCAGTAGACCACCTGCACGGCGAAGGCCTCGTTCAACTCCCAGAGATCGATATCGTTGACACGCAATCCGTTGCGCTCCAGGAGCCGCGGCACGGCGAGCACCGGGCCGATGCCCATCTCGTCGGGCTCGCAGCCGGCAACGGCGAGGCCGCGGAAGATACCGAGCGGGGCGAGGCCGCGCCGTTCGGCCTCGCGGGCGTCCATCACCACGCAGGCCGAGGCGCCGTCCGAGAGCTGGCTGGCATTGCCGGCGGTGACGATCGCGTCCGGCCCCTGGACCGGCGCCAACGAGGCGAGGTCTTTGAGCGTCGTTCCCGGACGGTTGCACTCGTCGCGGGCGATGGTGACCTCCTCGTCCCGCGTCTCCTTGGTCTCGCGGTTCTCGATGCGCATGGTCACCGTCATCGGCACGATCTCGTCGTCGAGGCGGCCGTCGTTCTGCGCCGCCTCGGTCCGCGCCTGACTCTCGGCGGCGTAGGCGTCGCAGATGTCGCGCTCGAGACCGTAGCGCTTGGCGACGATCTCGGCGGTGTCGATCATCGGCATCCACAGGGACGGCATGTGCTCCATCAGCCACGGCTCGGTGATGTGCTTCATGTTGAGGTTGGCCTGGGTGAGGCTGATGGATTCGACACCGCCGGCCACCGCCACCGGCACGCCATCGACGATCACCCGCTGGGCGGCGAAGGCGATGGCCTGCAGGCCCGAGGCGCAGAAGCGGTGCACGGTAGTGCCGCCGGCGCTGACCGGCACGCCGCCGCGCACGGCGGCGAGGCGGGCGATGTTCTGCCCGGTGGCGCTTTCCGGCAGGCCGCAGCCGAAGATCACGTCTTCGACCTCGCCCGGATCGATGCCGGCCCGGTCCACGGCGGCGTGGATGGCATGGCCGCCCAATACTGCCCCGTGGGTGATGTTGAAGGCCCCGCGGAACGCCTTGCCGATGGGCGTTCTGGCCGTGGAGACGATGACCGCTTCGGACATGGTTTCCCCCCTCGTATACCCGATGAGCTTGACTAGAGATCGGTGAACCGCCCGCCATCGCGGGCCAGCCGTTCCAGCAACGGTGCCGGCGTCCACCACGGCCCGTGTTCGGCGTGGAAGGATTTCACCCGTTCGTACACCCGGTCCACTCCGATTTCGTCGGCGTAGAACATCGGCCCACCTCGGTAGGACGGGAACCCGTAGCCGTTCAGGTAGATGATATCGATGTCCGCTGACCGCTGGGCGATCTTCTCTTCGAGAATCCTGGCACCCTCGTTAACGAGGGCATAGAGGCAGCGCTCCAGAATAGTGGCGTCGTCGAGGTGGCGCCGTTTGATCCCCTTCTCCGCCGACACCGCCTCAATCATCCGCGTCACGTCCGCGTCGGGGATCGGCGTGCGGCTGCCCTCTTCGTAGCGGTAATAGCCGCGGCCCGTCTTCAGTCCGTAGCGGCCGGCGTCGGCGATCTTCTGCAAGACCGACGGCATGGTGTAGCCCTCGGGTAGCTCGGCGATCAGACGTTCGCGGATTTGGGCGCCGAGATCGACGCCGGCCAGGTCGCGCACGGCGAGCGGCCCCATGGCCATGCCGAACTCGTGAGCACGCGGTCGACCTGCTCGGGCAACGCGCCCTCTTCCAGCAGAAACTCGGCCTCGCGGCCGTATTGGAAGTACATGCGGTTGCCGACGAAGCCGTCACAGACGCCGATCGGCACCGGCAGCTTGCCCAGCGTGCGGCCGAGCTTCATCACCGTCGCCAGCGTATCCCACGACGCCTTCTCGGCCCGCACCACCTCGAGGAGGCGCATCACGTTGGCGGGACTGAAGAAATGGGTGCCGACCACGTCCTCGGGCCGGCCGGTGCCGGCGGCGATGGCATTGACGTCCAGCGCCGAGGTGTTGGTGGCGAGGATGGCACCCGGTTTGCACACCCGGTCCAGTTCGGCGAGCACCCTGTGCTTGAGGTCCATGTCCTCGAACACCGCCTCGACGACGATGTCGGCATCGGCGAAGGCGCTGTAGTCGAGGGTGCCCTCGATCAGCGCCAGGCGCTGATCCATCTCGTCCTGGCTTAGCCGGCCGCCGGAGAGCGCGGCGCGCTCGGTCCAGGCGTCGCCCGGCAGGATGTAGTCGGCGAGCTGCGCCGTCGGCGTCTTCATGTGCTCGTGCGCGACCACCAGATCCTGGTTCACGATGGCGCGGTGGATCAGCGCCATGTTGGCGAAGCCCATGAGCGTGTTGTTGCCCAGCGTGAAGAACGCCTTCACCGGATAGGGTTCGCCGTCGGCCATGGCCCGGAACACGGCCGTCGGATTGGCCATGTAGCAGCCCGAGATGAGGTTGGCGTAGGCGCGCCCCCAGACCCGCTTGGCCGGCTCGGTGAGCGCCGCCGTGCCCCGGTAGGTGAAGGCCGGATGGGTGTCGGCGCCGAGCTGCCTGGCCTTCTGCTCTTCGGGCAGGGCCTCGTGCAGTTCCAGCTCGGATTCCGAGACGATGCGGGAATGGAACCCGTGCAGCACCTCGCCGCCGGGGACATCGAGGTTGCCGCAGAGGGCGCGGAGGATGCCGTACAGGCGGATCGCCGAGGTGGAGTTGCGCTGCTGATCGGTGATCGGCGTCCAGGGGATCACCGCCGGTGAAGACGTGGCGTAGAGCCGGGCGGCCTCGGCGATCCGCCCGCGGAGAGCCTCGAAGCCGACGGTCCAGCGCTCGACGAACTCGCGATCGTAGAGCCCCTCATCGACGATCACCCGGAGCCAGCCCAGGCACATGGCCGCGTCCGTGCCGGCCTTCAGCGGCAGCCACACGTCGGCCCGCTCGGCGCTTTCCGAGCGGCGCGGATCGAGGACGATCAGCCTGGCGCCCCGGTCCTGGGCTCGGCGGATGGCGTTGTAGACGGGCGTCCACGAGTGGGCCTTGGGGTTGTGGCCGAACAGCACCACGCATCGGGTGCGGGTGAAGTCGGGGTAGGGGAACCAGCCGTAGACCAGGCGGTTGATGGCGGCGGTGTTGCCGGCGCAGATGGCGACGCCGGAGATCCAGTTGGGCGAGCCGAGGAGGTTCATGAACCGCCGACACATCCCGGCATCCGTCTGGGTGTTCCAGTTCGAGGTGGCGACGGCGAGGGCCTCGGGTCCGTGGCGGTCGATGACCGCCGAGAGGCGCCCGGCGATGTCGTCGAGGGCGGCATCCCACGAGACCCGCTCCCAGCGCCCTTCGCCCCGCGCGCCGACCCGGCGCAGCGGATGCAGCACCCGGTCCGGATGGCGGAACCCTTCCGGCGCATGCACGCCCTTCATGCAGATGTTGGCGAACCCGGGCCGGGGATCGGTGGCCTTGACCCGTGTGACTTGGCCGTCCGTGGTCTCCACAAGCACTTGGCAGTAGATGTCGCACGACGAGCACAGAACGCGCTTTTCGGCCACGGGCCCCTCCCGGCGGTGACGGCGCGGTGACGAAGCGCCGGCGACGCGGCGCCCGGCCACGTCACGGCATATCCGAATGCAAGTCAACCGGGGATCAAGGAGCGATGGGACGCATCATCGATACCCCAACCTCTGGTTGGCGTTCCGTCCCCGACACGTTATACCAACGGCAGAAATTATTGACCGACATGAACCCAATCTCTCCATCCAATTGACATGATGGTTTCTGGTTGTTGCATGAGCTTGTTCCAGGCTTGGCAGCCGGCCTCGATGATGGCCTCGTAGTC
>Ga0209568_1000915_pt1 | contig 10817 bp, 11 predicted proteins | sample WorMetOlspDAHAB2_FD_187406 | JGI IMG/M metagenome (GOLD analysis project Ga0209568, IMG submission 187406) | Marine gutless worms symbiont microbial communities from Max Planck institute for Marine Microbiology, Germany - Olavius sp. DAHAB.2... ...
GGGTAATCTCCTTCACAGGGTCGCTATGCCCTAAAAAGACATCCAGCCTGTAGCCTATCCGCCTCTCCCAACACTCTATCAGAGCCAGGATGCATGGCCGTTCACGCCCCATTCATACCGCCTCCTTGGTCCATCTGTTGCGTCGGTCGTTTGTAGCGAAGATGGTTTGCCTGGACAAACCCCCGGCCAGCCGCCACAAAGGCCGCGCCATGGACAAGAAACCGCAGATGGGCCCCGACGACGTGGAGATTGCCGAGAGGACCTCGCCTTTCGAGGGCTATTTCCGCATCGATAAATACAGGCTGCGCCACCGGTTGTTCGCCGGCGGCATGGGGCCGGAGATCAGCCGCGAGATCTTCGAACGGGGCCACGCCGCCGCCGTGCTGCTCTACGACCCGGACCTGGACCGCCTTGTGTTTATCGAGCAGTTCCGGGCCGGCGCCTATGCGGTGCGCACCTCACCCTGGTTTCCCGACGACACCTCGCCATGGCTCTATGAGATCGTCGCCGGGATCATCGACGAGGGCGAGGATCCGGAACAGGTGGTGCGCCGCGAGGCCGTCGAGGAGGCCGGCTGCCAGGTGCGCGAGATGGAATTCATCTGCCACTATCTGGTGACCCCCGGCGGCTCCACGGAATCCATGTTCGTCTATTGCGGTCGGGTCGATGCCTCGGACGTCGGTGGGATCCATGGCCTGGAGGAGGAAGGCGAGGACATCCGTGTTTTCACGCTCACCCCGGAAGAGGCCTACGCGGCCCTGGACGACGGCCGCATCTGCAACTCCATGACGATCATTCCCCTGCAGTGGTTCCGCCTCAACCATGCGCGCTTACAAGCCCAGTGGCGAACACCGGAATGAAATGATCACAACCGCGTGGGCCGTCTTGAACGTCCCCCAAGAGCCTCCTAATCTTCGTGAAACCGTTTTTGCTCATATAACCTTACCCGGGAAGATCACATGGACATCCGCAAGGGCTTCGTTGGCACCGTCGGCAACACCCCGTTGATCCGCTTGAACAGACTGTCGGACGAGACAGGTTGCGAGATCTTGGGCAAGGCCGAATTCCTCAATCCGGGCTGCTCGGTCAAGGACCGGGCGGCGCTTTTCATCATCAAGGACGCCGAGGAACGGGGCACCCTGAAACCGGGCGGCCACATCGTCGAAGGGACGGCCGGCAACACCGGCATCGGCCTAGCGCTGGTGGCCAATGCGCGGGGTTACCGGACCACCATCGTCATCCCGGAAACCCAGAGCCAGGAGAAGAAGGACATGCTGCGGCTCTGCGGCGCCACCCTGATCGAGAACCCGGCGCTCCCGTACAGCGATCCCAACAACTATCAGCACGTGGCCCGCAGGTTGGCCGAGGAGTTGGCGGAGAAGGAGCCGGAAGGCGTGATCTTCGCGGACCAATGGAACAACCTGGCCAACCGCCGCGCCCATTACGAGACCACGGGTCCGGAAATCTGGGAACAGACGGACGGCCGTGTGGATGGGTTCATCTGCGCCATCGGCACCGGCGGCACCATCGCGGGCACCTCCACCTTCCTCAAGGAAAAGAACCCCGATATCGCCATCGGCGTCGCCGATCCCATGGGTGCGGCCATGTACAGCCATTTCGCCCACGGCAAGATCGAATCGGAAGGCGGTTCCATCACCGAAGGCATCGGTTTGGGCCGGGTAACCCCGATCATCGAGGACATCACCATCGAGCACCCCTACCAGATCCCCGATTCAGAAGCGCTGCCCTACATTTTCGATCTCTTGGAGCACGAGGGCCTGTGCCTGGGCGGCTCCAGCGGCATCAACGTGGCCGGCGCGGCACGCTTGGCCAAGGACCTGGGCCCGGGTCACACCATTGTCACCATCCTCTGCGACTATGGGACCCGCTATCAGTCGAAACTTTTCAATCCGGCCTTTTTGAGGGAAAAAGGACTCCCCGTACCTCACTGGCTGGAATAGCGCGCCCATGGAATTTGCAAATCCCGAAGCCCTGGTCAGCACCGAATGGCTGGCCGATCACCTGGCGGCCCCGGACGTTCGCGTCGTCGACGCCACCTGGTATCTCCCCAGCGACGGCCGCAAGGGCCGCGAGACCTACGACGAGGCCCATATCCCCGGCGCCGTGATCTTCGATATCGACGAGATCGCCGACACGTCCAGCGATCTTCCGCACATGCTGCCGAGCTCGGAGAAGTTCTCGTCCCGGGTCCGTGACCTGGGGCTCGGCGACGGCAACCGGATCATCGTCTACGACGCCAACGGCGGCTTCATGGCGGCCTGCCGGGTATGGTGGATGTTCCGGGTCTTCGGCCACGAGGACGTGGCCGTCCTCGATGGCGGCCTGCCGAAGTGGGAGGCCGAGGGCCGGCCCACGAACGACGATGAGGTCCGCCCGCAACCACGCCATTTCACGGCCCGGCAGAACAATTTTCTGGTCCGCAGCGCCGATCAGCTCCTGCGCAACGTGGACAGCGGCAAGGAGCAGGTGGTGGACGCCCGCAGCCCCGGCCGCTTCAACGGCACCGAGGACGAGCCGCGTCCCAATGCCCGCAAGGGGCACATCCCGAACAGCGTCAATATCCCGGTGCCGGCCTTCATGGATCCGAAGAGGGATTTCGCCTTCCGCCCGGCCGCCGACATCCAGGCCGCCGTGGACGCCGCCGGCCTCGACCCGAAGCGGCCCATCGTCGCGTCCTGCGGCTCCGGCGTGACCGCCTGCGTGATCGGCATGGGGCTTTACCTGCTGGGCCACAAGGAGGTCGCCATCTACGACGGATCCTGGTCCGAATGGGGAACCCGCGAGGACACTCCGGTGGAGCTGGACTAACGCTGATGAACGAGGCGGCGGAGACCCTCAGCACCGTCGTCACCTACCTGGAGATGACGGAGAAACCGGCCTCGCCGACGCCGCCCTTGCCGGCGGCGAAGATCGCCCTCATGCGGGCCGAGAAACCGCCCGTCTCCTTCTACCGCTATCTCTACGACACCATCGGCACGGACTGGCTATGGTACGAGCGGCGGATCATGGCGGATGGCGATCTCGCCAACATCATCCATCACGACGGCGTGGAGATCTACGTGCTTTACGTGGGCGGCGTGCCGGGCGGGTACGGGGAGTTGGACCGGCGCGCCGAAGGCGAGATCGAGCTTGCCTACTTCGGTCTCATGCCCGACTTCATCGGCCGCGGCCTCGGGCTCTACTTCCTGCGCTGGCTGGTGGACCAGGCCTGGACCTATGAGCCGAAGCGGGTGTGGGTCCATACCTGCGATTTGGACCACCCGGCCGCCCTGCAGGTCTACCAGAAGACCGGGTTCGTGCCCTATAAGCGCGAGACCATTAGCTTCACCGATCCCCGCGCCGACGGTCTTTTCCCGGACTGGCGGGACCCCCGCCACGACTGACCCTGTCAGGACCCAAGCTGCACGGCGCCGACGGCCATGACCGTGGCGGCCTGCACCGGATCGATCACCGGAATGCCGAGCGCCGCCTCCAGCGGCCGGCGATGCGCCGCCATGCCGGCGCAACCGAGGATCACGCAGCCGGCGCCGTCTTCATCGCGCAGGGCTTCGCCGACGGTGATCATGCGCGCCAGAATTCCATCGCCTGAGGCGGTTTCCGCGACGCTGACGTTCAGCGCCCGGTCGCCGGCGCAGAGGCCCGCCAGCCCCCGCGCTTCCAGATGCGCCCGGTGGCGGGGGATGGAGGCATCGGCGATGGAAATGACCCCGAAACGGGCAGCCCGGGTGACGGCGCTCAAGGCCGCGCATTCGGCGATCCCGAGCACGGGCCGGTCCGTGGCCTCACGGCCTTCGGACAACCCGGGATCGCTGTAACACGCGATGACGAAGGCATCGGCGCCGTCGTCATCGGCGATGCGCGACGCCACCAGGCCGGCGGCGACGGCCACGTCGGCGTCGCTTTCGATGCCGAAGGGGCCGTCCGCCAGGGTGATGCAATCGATCCCGGGCCCGCCGGCGACCCGCAACGGGTCAAGGGCCACCGACATGGCGTCGGTGACCGCCGGGTTGGAATTGGGATTGATGACGCGGACGACGCCGGGCATGGCTCACAGGACCTCGGCGCCGAAGTTGCCGGCCGGGTCCAGTTCCCTGGGCAGGTTGCCGGTGGGTTGTGCCGCGCCGTGCCCCGGCCGGCGTTCCAGGAAACTGCCGGAGCCCGGCTCCACCTGCAATTCGCCCCCTTCGATGACCGTGCGGCCCCGGTTGATCACCGTTTCCGGCCATCCGGTCAGCTGCATGCCCTCGTAGGGGGTGTAGTCCATGTTGTCGTGCAACATGTCGTGGGTCACGTGCACTTCGCGGTGGGGGTCCCAGATCACCAGATCGGCGTCGCCGCCGACGGCGATGGTTCCCTTGCGCGGATGCAGGCCGTAGATCTTCGCCGCGTTGGTGGCCGTCAGCGCGACGAATTCGTTGATCGTGAGGCGCCCCTTGCCCACCCCTTCGGAGAACAGCAAAGGCAGCCTGAGCTCGATACCCGGCACACCGTTGGCCACTTGCTTGAAGGTCGGGTTGGGGCCGTCCTTCAACTTGCCGGTGGCGTCGAAGCGGTAAGGCGCATGGTCCGAAGAGAACACCTGAAAGGTACCGTTGGTGAGGCCACGCCAGATGGCTTCCTGATCGGCCGCGTCGCGGGGCGGCGGGCTGCAGCAGAACTTGGCCCCCTCGGCGCCGTCCCGGTCCAGGTCGTCTGCGGTCAGGAACAGGTACTGGGGGCAGGTCTCGCCGAAGATCTTCAGGCCCTTGTTACGGGCAGAAAGGATGGCGTTGGCGGCCTCTTCCGTGGACACGTGCACGATGAGGATTGGGGTGTCCACCAGCCGGGCCAGTTGGATGGCCCGGTTCGAGGCCTCCGCCTCGGCGATGCGGGCGTGGCTCATGGCGTGATACTTGGGTTCCGTGTGGCCGGCCTCCACCAGCCGGTTCGACAGCCAGTTGATGACCTCGTTGTTTTCCGCATGCACCATGGTCATGGCGCCGTGCTTGCGGGCCACGGCCAGCACGTCGAGCATCTGCCCATCGTCGATCTTCAGCAATTCATAGGTCATGTAGACCTTGAAGGACGTGTAGCCGTCCATGATCAGGGCCGGCAGTTCCTGGCCGACAACCTGTTCCGAGGGATCGGAGACGATCAGGTGGAAGGTATAGTCGATGACCGACTTGGGCTCGGCCCGGGCATGGTAGGTCTTGACCACGTCGCGCAGGCTCTGGCCGCGATGTTGGGCGGCGAAGGGGATGATCGTCGTGTTGCCGCCGAAGGCCGCCGAGATGGAGCCCGACTTGTAATCGTCGGCGGTCATGATCCCGGACGAGGATTCCTGCTCGATATGGCAATGGGCCTCGACGCCGCCGGGCAGCACCAGCTTGCCGGTGGCGTCGATGGTCCGCGCCGCATCGCCGCCGAGATCCGCCGCAAGGGCGGCAACGCGCCCGTCCTTGACGCCGATGTCGGCTGTGAAGGTGTCGGCGGCCGTCGCCACGGTGCCGCCGGAAACCACCAGGTCGAATTCGCTCATTTCCCGTGCGCCTCCCCTCGTCTCAGTGGCGAGCCTAGGTAGCGGCCCGAGGCCCGTCAAGGCGGCGGACGGTTGGCCGTCGCCGACGATTGTTGGATAATGGCCGGATCATGGATATGGAAGCCTTTCAGACCTCCCTCGCCGACGATCGGCCGCCGGACGGCCTCTCTCCGGCCCTGCTGGCGCTTTGGTGGGCGGCCCGGGGTGATTGGCACCGGGCCCACGGGGTCGCCCAGTCGGACGGCTCCAGCGACGGGTCCTGGGTGCATGCCTACCTGCATCGGGTCGAGGGCGATTTGGGCAACGCCGGCTACTGGTACCGCCGGGCCGGCAAGCCGGCGTCAACGGCGCCGCTGGAAGATGAATGGCGGGAAATCGCCGCCGCCCTTCTGTGATCGGCGTTTGATCGACGGCCGAAAAAACAACCGGCCCGTCGTTGCCGACAGGCCGGTCGCTTCCTCCCCGGTCTCCCCCTCGCCGGAAACGGCGGGGTCCACTTTATCCTAGTGGGCCAGGATCTGTGACAGGAACAACTGGGTGCGTTCGTGCTGCGGGTTCTCGAAGAACGGCTCCGGCTCGTTCTGTTCGATGATCTCGCCGCCGTCCATGAAGATCACCCGGTCGGCCACGGTCTTGGCGAAACCCATTTCGTGGGTCACGCAAAGCATGGTCATGCCCGTATCTGCCAGGGAGATCATGGTATCGAGCACTTCCTTGATCATTTCCGGGTCCAGCGCCGACGTGGGTTCGTCGAACAGCATGATCTTGGGGCTCATGCAGAGCGAGCGGGCAATGGCCACGCGCTGCTGCTGGCCGCCGGACAATTGGCCCGGGAACTTCATGGCCTGTTCGGGGATCTTCACCCGTTCCAGGTACTGCATGGCGATATCTTCGGCTTCCTTCTTCGGCGTCTGGCGAACCCAGATGGGACCGAGCGTGCAGTTTTCCAGCACGGTCAGGTGCGGGAACAGGTTGAAGTGCTGGAACACCATGCCCACCTCGCGGCGGATGGCGTCGATCTGCTTCAGGTCGTTGGTCAGCTCGATGCCGTCGACGATGATCTGCCCCTGCTGGTGTTCCTCCAGCCGGTTGATGCAGCGGATCATGGTCGATTTGCCGGACCCGGACGGGCCGCAGATGACGATCCGTTCCTGCTGTTTGACGTTCAGGTTGATGTCCTTCAGCACGTGGAAATCACCGTACCACTTGTGCATGCCGATCAACTGAATGATGTCGTTTTCCTGAGCGGCGGATTGGAGGTGTTCCCCCATCGCTTCCATTTCGCCCATGTTTAATCCCTCCCTTGGAAACCGCGCTTAACGCTTGTGACCCGTGTGCAACTTGTTCTCCAGGTAAAGCGAGTACCTGGACATGGAGAAGCAACAGATGAAGAAGAACAGCGCGATGAACAGATAGATTTCGTTGGACAGGCCCTGCCACTTGTTGTCGGCCAGCGATATGTCGGCGACGCCGAGCGGATCCAAAAGGCCGATGACCACCACCAGGGTGGTGTCCTTGTAGAGCCCGATGAAGGTGTTGACGATGCCCGGGATCGAGATCTTCAAGGCCTGCGGCAGGACGATCAGCCGCATGGATTGCCAATACTTCAATCCCGTCGCGTCGGCGGCCTCATACTGGCCCTTGGGGATGGCCTGCAGGCCGCCGCGGATCACCTCGGCCATGTAGGCCGACGCGAACAGCGTCACCATGATCAGCACCCGCAAGAGCAGGTTGAATTCCGTTCCCGGCGGCAGGAAGTAGGTCAGCATGGTCGACGCCACGAACAACAGGGTGATCAGCGGCACGCCGCGGATGAACTCGATGAACATGACGCAGACGATCCGCACGATGGGCAAGTGCCCCTGGCGGCCCAGCGCCAGCACGATGCCGATGGGCAGCGAGAACGATATCCCCGTCACCCCGATGACGATGGTCAGCAGGATGCCGCCGAACTGGTCCGTGGTCACCTGCTTGAGGCCGGACGGAATGCCGAACCAGTCGCCGCCCAGCAGCAGGATCGCCGCGATGAACGGGAAAGCGATGGCGAAGTACAGGAAGTACTTGCGCTGCGGCATGTTGTCCCAAAGCACGCTGGCGATGGCCACCAGCATCAGGATGAAGGTCAGGTTCGGCCGCCACCGTTCGGGCTCCGGATAGAAGCCGTAGATCAGCAGGATGAAACGTTCCTTGACGAAAGCCCAGCAAGCGCCGTCGCCGATCTTCTGGCACTCGGAGCGCGATCCCGCGTTGACGATGGCGTCGGTGAACGCCCAGTTGAACAGGGGCGGTACGATCAGATACAGCAGGTACAGGGCGACGATCGTCAGCAAGGAGCTGGTGATGGACCCGAACAGGTTTTCCTTCAGCCAGAACAGCGGGCCCGACGTGAGCACCGGCGGCTCCATGTCCGGGTGGGTGCCGGGTTCGTATTTCTGGGTGGTGGTCGCGGTTTCAGATGCCATGACGTCCTCCTATCGCTCCACCAGTTTTATTCGTTTGTTGTACCAGTTCATGAACGCCGAAATGAGCAGCGAGATGATCAGGTAGAAGGCCAGCACCATGATCATGGTCTCCATCTCCTTGCCCGTCTGCATCAGCGAGATACCGCCCAGGGTGGCGACGATATCCATGTAACCGATGGCGATGGCCAGGGACGAGTTCTTGGTCAGGTTCAGGTACTGGCTGGTCAGCGGCGGGATGATGACCCGGAGCGCTTGGGGAATGATGATCAGGTTGAGGATCCGCGAGCGCTTGACGCCGAGCGCCATGGCCGCTTCCCATTGGCCGTGGCTGACGGCCAGGATACCGGCCCTGACGATCTCGGCGATGAAGGCCGAGGTGTAGAGGGTCAACGCCAACCAAAGCGCGATGAATTCCGGAATGATGACCATGCCCCCTTGCAGGTTGAAGCGGCCCAGCGTGGGGGTCTGCCAGTTAATGGGGAGGCCGGTCACCAGGAAAGCCAGGATCGGCAGGCCGAGGATGGCGCCGAGGCCGATCCAGAAGACGGGGTAGATCTTGCCGGTCGCTTCCTGCTGCGCCTTGGCCCATTTCTTGAACATGACAAACCCGGCGATACCGACGACGAAGGCGATAACCACGACCCAGAACGCCGCCTGGAAATCCGGTTTCGGGATATAGACGCCGCGATTGGCCAGGAAGATCTGATCGAACAGGCTGACCGCCCGCTCCGGGTTGCGTAGCGTCGGCGGCAGGGGCAGCGAATGGACGATGATCCCGTGGATGAGGAAGATGTGCAGGAGCAGCGGAACGTTGCGGGTGAATTCGATGAAGCAGTAGACGATGCGGTTGATGAGCCAGTTGTGGGACAGCCTGAGCACACCGAAGATGAAGCCCAGGATCGAGGCGGCGATGATGCCGCAGACGGCCACCAGGAGCGTGTTGAGCACCCCGACGATCGCAGCGCGGAGGTGCGTCGACTGCGACGTGTACTCAATCAGGGTCTGATTGATGTCGTAACTGGCCGGCTCGCCCAGAAAATTAAAACTAAACGTTTTTCCGACAGCCGCCAGGTTTGCGACGGCATTGGTGCCGATATAGGCGAAGAAGGCGAAAAGCCCGATCACCGTAAGCACTTGGAAGATGACGGAACGCGCTTCCTTGTCGTTCCACATGCGAAGCAGCGGGTTGCCGCTTGATACCGGTGGTCCGCTAGCCGGTGGGCCACCTGGTGCCGTTTGGGATTCTACTGTTGCCATGATGCCTGGTCCTCCCCCGTCGACGAGCCGCATCAAGCTCTCGGACGGCGCATCTCAAAGCCCGCCGTAGGCGGGTTCACACGTCTCATGAATTCAAGACAGAGGTTCGCCGCCCTTGGTCATTGGCCGATCCGGCGGCGGCTTGGGATGTTTCCCTAAGCCGCCGCCAAACCGAACCGAACCTTACGGCTTAACGGAACGGCGGTGCGTACTGCAGGCCGCCCTTCGACCACAGCTGGTTCAAGCCGCGGGCGAGGCCGATTTCGGTCTTTTGGCCGATGTGGCGCTCGAAAATCTCACCGTAGTTACCCACGGAGGCGATGATCCGCTTGGCCCACTCCTTGTCGAGGCCGATCATGCCGCCCAGGTTGCCTTCGGCACCCAGCAGGCGCTTGATTTCCGGATCGTTGGTGGAAGCGCCGATGGAGTTGGCGTTGGCCTTGGTGATGCCTTTTTCCTCGGCCACGATGGTCGCATTCAGCACCCAACGGACGATGTCACCCCACTGGTCGTCGCCATGACGGACGGCCGGACCCAGGGGCTCTTTCGAGATGATTTCCGGAAGCAGCACGTGGTCGCCCGGGTTCTTGAAGGTCGAGCGAGTGGCCGCGAGACCGGAGGCGTCCGTGGTGTACACGTCGCAACGCTTGGCCAGATAGTTGGCGCGGGCTTCCGAGTTCTTTTCGATGGGAACCGGGTTGTACTTCATCTTGTTGGCCCGGAAGAAGTCGGCGAGGTTCAACTCGGTGGTGGTGCCGGTCTGGATGCAGACCGTGGCGCCGTCCAGCTCCTTGGCGCTTTTCACGCCGAGGCTCTTGGGAACCATGAAGCCCTGGCCGTCATAGTAGTTGACGCCGACGAACGTGAGTTTCACGTCCACGTCGCGCACGAAGGTCCAGGTGGTGTTCCGCCACAGCACGTCGCCTTCCTTCGAATTGAGGATGGTGAAACGGGTCTTACCCGTCGCCGGAACGAATTTCACCTTGTTCGGGTCACCCAGAACCGCGGCCGCCGTGGCACGGCAGTAGTCCGCGTCGAAACCCTGGTAGACGCCGTTGGCATCGGTGTAGGCGAAGCCCGCCAAACCGGTGCTGACGACGCAACGCAGCTCACCTCTGGCCTTGACGTCGTCAAGCGTTCCCGCTTGCGCGCCCACGGCCATGACGACGGCGGCAGCAGCAGCCGTCAACAATCCTAGTTGTTTCTTCATGTGATTACTCCCTGGCATTCAGAATGGCCGCTCATGGAGCGGCCCGTTTTGCTATTATCGAGGTAACCGTTACATAGATTCTGAATCGGGACAAGGGGAATCCTGGGGGCCCCCATAGGTTTCTTCCATACCCCACATAGCGTTGATTTACAGGTGTTTGGGGTGTATCCCCGGACCAACCGCCCGTCCCCGCTTTGGAAAGATTTCAGGAATTTCCGCAATGAAAAAGGCTCAATTCGCGATTCGTAGGCATTGTGGTAGAATCCCTCTCGATACGCTTTGGGAGTCAGAGAGATGGATCACGAGCGCTTTCGGGACTGGTTCTCGCGTGTCGATGAGTTGACGGCGG
>Ga0209568_1000916_pt1 | contig 10812 bp, 7 predicted proteins | sample WorMetOlspDAHAB2_FD_187406 | JGI IMG/M metagenome (GOLD analysis project Ga0209568, IMG submission 187406) | Marine gutless worms symbiont microbial communities from Max Planck institute for Marine Microbiology, Germany - Olavius sp. DAHAB.2... ...
ATATTATTATTATTTAAAGATGCTTATTGTCCACCCTGCTATGAGCCGGAATGGCCAGTCATTACATAGTCAATAAAAATAGAAAAAATTAAACTAGGGGGTATTAAAGCTAGTGTTAAGATAATGAGTCTTCAAGTGATGCTTTACACGTGTTTGGTGGTGGAAGAACGAATGTGTTTGGGGACCGAGTTTTAGATGGAAGGTCTGGCAACTGAGAACGCTCTCTTGTCGAACATCGGAAGATAAGTAGAATAAAAACGGTCGTTAAAGGGAACGTCTCTAAATGTGATTTGAAACCGGATTTGCCGTCACCAAATGATATGTCTGCGGGCAGTTCATACTGTTTTTTTTTGCGTTGTTGGTTGATATGATTGTTTAAGGCTGTTGTCAATTGTCTTGTCACACAGAAATTGGATTATCGCTGGCATCACACAAAGACGATACAAACAGACTGTGCAGTTCTGGCATTAGCATGGAACCTGGAAGGTATATTCTTCGTTGCATAAAGTGGAGTCTGGTTTTTACGCTGACTTATTGCATTGTGTGGATAGGCTCCCAACTAGTCTTAAAATGAAAATTGAGCAGTGTGAAAACGTGTGTACAAAATTTATTGACAAAACTATAACATTGCATGTCTGCTTCTGGCTATGGACTTTTACTGGCGTTCGGACCAGCGTAAAGGAAACTGATATGCCAGTCGCGTATTAAGAGGGGAAAATGAATGGTATTTGTGATAATTAGGATAAGGTTGACGGATGATTGTGGACTTCTGTTTCACATCGCAGGGACTCGTCTTCTAACCGCCGGCGAAGTGATACAGATGTGGCAAACGTCGGACCCTTCGGCCGGCAGCACCAGCGGCCCTCTGGTGGAGTTTTACTTCGACGAGCAGGAGAACAGCTCAAGTCCCAGCGTGTTCGCGGAGTGGTTCTGCATTTGGCAATGCAGGCCCGCCACCCCAGTCACCCTAGTCAAATTGTCCTCCGACAGTCTTCTGTTTGCAACCATAGGAAAGGTAAGATCTTGTCCGCAGTGCTGTCGAGCAACTTTTTTTTACCTTCAATAGTTATCCTTCAAAATTCTTGAATTTTGTGTGTTTTTTGCATTTTTCAAGGTACTTCAAAGCCATCAAAACTAGGCTCGGTCTTTAAAAGTCTGAATTATACTGAAAATGTCCTTTGGTAGCCATTATCAGCCAATTGTGTTGACACACGGTTGACAAATTATATTGCATTGGTTATCATTGCCAATATCTATCCGAATTCAATAATTTATGTAGAGAATAATGTCCACATTTAAATCCGTTCTTAACCAGTGGAGCAATGTTTTGTTTGTTCGTTTAGATTTGTGTCTGTTGATTTTAAAATAAAATTTAAAATTTAAAAATTTGCTCACAAGAATGGTAGAGGTAGTGATGAAGTTTGGTCAATTTTTGGTTTGCGTTGAATGTGTTGTGTTGTGATGTTGTGAATGTTTGATAGGATGACCGCATGGTGAAGATTTGGTACGAAAATAAAAAATGTGAGTATCTTAAATTCATTGCAGTGTTTGTGTGGAAATAATTAATTGCAATCGCAGAATCAGTGAGTTATGGCATACAGACATTGGCTTATGTAATTAGTGCCTGCCTTGACATCTATTACACTTATTTACCAACGTGACATCTTATGCATAGTAATGCACATCATATATGACGTGCCACCTGGAATATTTAATACCATCTGGTAATATTATGGTGATTTTTGACACTTTTGAGTTTACGAACAAATGCCATTTTTAGTCTTTTATGTGACTCAATATGATTATGTGCTTTCGTAAGGGCTTCATCCTTAGAGCCACCTTGTGGCAGAATTATAGAATGGCTCCATTACAATAAATATCACGACAGTTCTGCGGAGTATGCAGCGAGCCGCGGCCCTTTCACGGAGTAAGACTGCGCAGTCCATGCCATGATACCACGAGAAACTTACAATGTTAGTTCGCGGATGTAGATTAAAAAATGATGACGACTCGGTTAACAGTTTTTGAAACATATCCAGTTTAATACTGTAGAGTGTACCGCATTATTTTTTCGTAGATACTTGCAGGCATTTTTTCCCCGGAATGATACAACTGTGTCTCGCGTCGTTTTGTCGACAGTCCAGTTGACGACATCGATGGCTCAGTCGACAAACCGGCGGCTAGTCAGCGACGCCAACTATTCGTTCATCTACGTTGTTCACCCGCTGGCCGTTACCGGCTTTTCGTGGAGACACACTAGCAAGTACATGCACAGGTATTCGTACCTGCGTTCTTTCGACCCGAATGGCGGACAGAGTCTGGCCCACACATACTGTTTGCTAGCACCGCACGAGTTTGCACGTCTCTAACCAAAATGCAGAGATGGAGCCATTGAGAATGCGGCTTTTGACGCCTTGGGGACAGACTGTGATGGCCTTGATCTTGGCCTCAAAGTTCTAGTCGTTGGTCTTGGCCCCCAGAAAAAAAATTTTCCGCTTCTTTTTTGGCCTTGAATTCAAAACCGTATGCAGTCTTGTTGCGCTTTTGTGAAAATGACGACCGGAATAAATTTGTCAATTGGCGCTTGCTTACTTAACTTGCCCGTTCTGGCGTCGCACTGGCCATGCGTCACAGACTTTGCGGTTACACCACCTGTGCGGCTCAAGGGCCTAAGACGGGGAGATGAGCTGCCGCGCATCGATGATCCTACGGACTGTGGAAGCTTTTCCTTAATCTCATTGTAGGTGTGTGCTGGCACCGAATGATGTAAGGAACGGTATGTTGAATGTAGGGGTGCTGTTGCAAACATGCTGGTGACATCTTGCAAGGACAACATCTGTCGGATCTGGTCCGAAACGGTGCTTCCCGACGACGGTCTGATCGACTCCCATCAGCTCGATGTTGTCACCTCACAGTCGGCTCAACTGCTCAGTTCACAGCAGCACAGGAAGAGATTTCTACAACGCCTTCACCACATTAGGTTTCACATCTTCGTGCTGCACACTGTACACCGTAAAAATTTGTGACGGCATTGCCGTTGTCGACTGTCGACAAACTTAATAAAGTTTTGCAAAACTCGAACTTTGACGAGTTACTCGTTGTCTGTCTGCGCCCTGTAATAGTTTCCAGTGTGTCTCATGCAGCAGTGTGATAAAGAAAACAAATGGGAAATATTCTTTGTTTTGTTTCAGAAAGATTTTCCAATATGTTGCGACTTTTTTCGCCTTTTGCTTCTGCGTCGTAATTTAAATGTCGGTATGATGTGTAAAAATTATTGGCAAATTTGCCGTTACGTCTTGGTTACGGTGGTACAAGTTTAGTGTCTGCAAATTTATAGCTCCCCTTAGAAAGGTAAAAAAGTAATTAGGTGAGTCCTAGAAAACCGTGGAGTCCTCCGACCTTAGGCTTTTGGTAATTGTTGAAAAAAGGTTAAAAAGTAATTAGGTGAGTCCTAGAAAACTGTGGAGTCCTCCGACCTTAGGCTTTTGGTAATTGTTGAAAAATATAGTTGAAACGCTGATATTTTTGTCTGCTTGCCCTGGTGTGTTTGCGTGTGTTGGTTTCCATTTTTTGTCTGTAATTCGAGTAAAAATTTACAGTCAATAAATAAGTAAATGAGCGATATTGCTGTGCCAGGCACCTGCTTCATACTCGCAAGCGTCCGTCAATAGGTGGCACTGTGTCGACAGCATCGTCCGCCGATGTCCATGACGCCCACAAGTTCAGTGTTCACACGAGCTGTTCGTCGCCAACGCTGCATTTCCACCTGGCCGCCAGCATCAACAGTAACACCGGTCAGTGTTGGACACAAGCTCATTGTCACTTTTAGTCGCTGTGGCTTGTCACCACAAGCCGAGATCTTCAGCAGGCCCATTATTGTTATTGTAATCTCAACGAACTGTGCATCCCAGTGCCGACTGTTCCCAACCTTTCTGCTCTCCATTCCGTTTCTGCTCGTGGTGATTTGGTCGTACCTAGGACAACATTTCGCAGCAGATTAATACATTTGAACCAATCACGGAATTGCACCTGGCAGTAATTAATTCTCAATGCATTGCTCAGCCTGTAACCACACAACAGTCTGTGTATGTACAGCATCAGTGTCTGTCGTAGGATGGTGAAAACACGACCGTGCTTTTCTGATCGCCGCTGCCTATGTCTGGAACGAACTAAGTGTAATAATAATAATAATAATAACCAGACATGTCAGTGTGCCGTTAACAGAAAAAACTGTACAAAGGCACTTGCAGCGATGTCATATTTTCTGAAAAGAAGAATGGTTTCCACTGCGAATGTCTGAAGTCATTGAGTGATCGGTCACTGCTCTTCAGTGATGATAACATGTCATTTTAGGCCGATGCATGAGAAGTACGAAAAGACCGCTGCTTGCCAAATGAAGTGTATGACTGCGGGATGAGGAGCTTGTGTGCTGTTTTACTTCATGTTACTCTTTCAATTTTAGTTTGCAGAGCAGACCAAGTCTGGCCACTTCTCTGGCTATCTTCTTTGCATACTCGGCATATTTCTATTTCTTATATTGCGAAGGTTCAAAACACGTATGATTTCGCGCGGCAGACATACCGTTGATCGGGTCGCTGAACTATTCCAACAAGCGAGACATTCCGATTCTCGGCGTGCAGTACAACTTTGTCGTTCACTGGCTCAACAACAAGGAGTTGCACATGACACTTGAGGCGGAGAAGATCGCCGAGGAGCTGGCTCGGCGTTCTGGTGACGAGCAAGATGGCCTCTCCGATGCCGGCGACGGTGGAACTGGAAGTGGGATGACCACTCCAGCACCTGCAGTCAACGGCATTGTTCCAGTCAGCTCTGAAGCCTCGCTCACTGGTATTCGTGTGTCATTTTCTTATGATAATTACAATAACGGCAACAATTATTAACGACAACAATAATAGTAATCATAATCATAATAATTACAATTATAATAATAATTATTATTGTTATTATCATCAGGTTTATACATGTATGTTTTCTTTCGCATAAAATGCAGAGAGACCGCACACAAGAAACATAATACAATCACTTTTGGCGGCGTGGCTCAGTGGTTAGAACGTTTGTCTTTGACTGGTGAACTTTCCTTGATCTACACCTGATCTATGGTTGACATGTGACCACTTTGTGGGTAAGTGTCCACTGTGGGTCTACCAATTAGGCCAACTTAGCCTTCCATCTCTCAGGGGTCAGTAAATGAGTAGTAGCCCATGTGATTACATGGATTATGGGGTTTGAGACCATTAAACGGCAGACCAGAGCTGCACGTGGCTGTTTGGCTGCAAAGGCTGCAAGCCCTTGTGTGCAGACTTAGTCTACAGCTGCATGTCCGCCCTTGTCTGTGATGCGACAGCGCCACAGCAACTGCAGTGTGCGTTTATGTGGCGCCATATAAGTGTTGGTCTTTACCTTTTTACTTTTACAAGCTAAAATACCAACCAAGAAAATAGATTTTTGTAGCACCATTTGCAGAGGCGTTGATGAGAGAGTGAGTTAGGCAGAATAAAATCAGTTAGTCGAAAGAAATGTCTTCAAACATAGAAGTAAAAGGTGGTACCTAAAATCCTGTCCGTGACCTAAAACCCAGTCCAGCCTTTGTTAGGATTTGGGTTGGGGTTAGTATGGTTAGAGTTAGGGTTCTTAGGGTTAGGAACAGAGTTGGCGTTAGTTTCAGCTTGCAGATGGCCATGTCTAGGTTGGGGGCACTGGACAAAAGTGAAAAGGTGAACCTGTATACAAAAATAGAAGATTTGGTTATCGGTAGTTGCGGTCGTTTTGCGAAAGGTGGCAAGAGGAGGCAGGAGTTGCTACAGAAGGGAAAGGTTTTTGCGAGTGTGGACAGCGACAAGTCAGCGAGTGTGAGTGTGGCTGGAGGCGCGAGCAGTGCGGGCTCCGACGTCGCCGTTCCGATGGACAGCTCTGCCAAGGTACTGCTCGCCGTTTTCACTGAAACTGCCCCGTTTTCGTTGAGCGAGTGGGTGAGTCGAGTTTAACTATGCCACACCAGACACAGTTCGGGTCATTTCGTGAGGCGGTTTTTTGGACAGTCGGCCAGTCACTTGACGAAAAGTAACTGCACACATCAAATACACAGCTCAGTACGCCTCGGACAACTAAGCCAGATAAGGTAGTTATGTTTAAGCGTGCGTTGCCTACATCAGTATTTGATGGAGTTGGTGTGCTGAGAGAATTGCTCTGCGTACGTTACGGCTATTGTTCTCAGGCTATGCTTAGTGGTGATGAGATGGATTTTATTGTTCAGCTTTTACGTTTGCAGTACGTGGGGTGGAGACCATTTAAATGGCAGACCTGTGCTGCATATGGCTGTTCGTCGTAGGTCACAAGTCCTATGGCCGTGCGCTTAGGTCGATTATGGTGTCCGAAATGACAAAGTCGCTGCGCACATACTGCATACTGGAATGAACGATCGAAGAGATGAGTTTTCAGGCATTTGCTAAAAACAGTCAGTGACTGACGGCGCCGACGTGACGTTCCGTGGCAGAGTGTTCCACGGTTGGGAAACAGCTATCGGACAAGCTCGATCACCAATGGTAGAAAGACGGGTGCGCTGGAGAACAAGCGCTGATGACAAAGCGGAGCAGAGATGTTGACGGGACATCAAACAACTGGTGGAATTGATTAGCAAGTAGGCCATAGCTGTGCGGTGTAGACATCTGTATACCAGGATGGCCAGCTTGAACTCGATCCGCTCTGGTGCCTTCAGCCGGTTGTGGCCTCGGCTGGGTCCCTGTGTGTTGATCTATTGTGTGTGTTTTGTTACGGTATCCAGCAGCCGACGGTCGCTGTGGATTCTTTGGATGCAAAAATCGAGCGTTTGATACGCGACTGGAACCGCGGAAGTGATATGCTCTTCAGCATTCATCCCACTGATGGCAGCCTTCTTATCTGGTCAGTTGCCTACTATTCTCGATTCATGGCCTAGCCTAAAGCCCGGCCTGGATCCTGAATCCCGGTCAGGGTTTGGGTTAGGGGTAATATCGTTAGGGTTATGGTAGATATTGTTAGGAATACTGTTGCAGTTAGGGTTTTGGCTACTGGCCGGGTCAGTGTGGGCAGGATTCTAGGCACAATCTATGTTCTTTCATTCATTCATGTATTCATTTGTCGTTTATTACGCCTCTGGAAGAGCTGCATTTTTAAAACGGACAGACGTTTTCAACACAAACGTGTTTTCAGAAGGATAGATACATATATAACTGAGAAGAGGCAGAGATTGTCACAGGAAGGTCGTTAAACTATTCTCACGCGCGTACTGACATTATGGGTATTCAGCATCAGTATAAATATATTAGCACCAGTTATGTGACTCTGCAACAGTGCGTGCCCAGAAACGAGACATGCTCTACGGCATGCAATTTGGGTATGATTGAGGAAATATTTGTTAAGCCATTGTTGTTTCATTTGCCTACATCCATTGAGTTACGTTGCAAGGTTCTCACTTTTTGCGGCAGTGGGCTGCACAGGTTACCCGACTTTATGTAATAGGGCCTGTGCACCATGCGTACTCCAGTGAGCTGTGTTACTGTCGATCTGTGGACTGTGGTCTGTGTGATCTGCATCGAGGCTGGTGGATTACCTGGATGAGTCTCTGCCTGGGTCGTTCCGCCAGGCACAGGTGTGTTTCTCGTCGCTGATCCCGAAGGCCGTGCCCACCTGCGACGCGGTCACGATGGAGCCATACATCTGGCTGTACTGCGACTACGGCCGCCTGAAGCTCACCGGTCTGCTGGAGTCCGACGACTCGGGGACGGGCAGCGTCGCCGAGAACCGATGCCGCGTGTCACCAGTGTCGACGGCGAATGCGATGGGCCGCAACTCGGCCGGACGCAGTGATAATATGCTGACGCCGAACGTCCTCATGCTAACCAAGCACACCAACGGCTCTCTGAATCTGTGGCAGGTATGGCTTATTGTGCATACTACCCGTGGTTGTCAGTCTTTAGCCGGTGGACTTTTGCCAACCTGCCCCAATCAGTCAATCACAGGCGACCCACTTGTGGGTAAACTGTCTGCTATTGGTTAGCCAGCTAGGACAACTTCGCCTTCAATTTCTCCGGGGTCGGTAAATGAGTACATGGATTACGGAGGTGGGCCTACAGCCTAGGTTGTACGCTGGCTCTGTCTGAGATGAGAGTGCCGCTGTGGCAGCATATGCGGCAGTTGTGGTGCTGCGTAAATGAACCTAACCTTTGCCCTTTTACCGATGCTTATCTTGAGACAAAATCGGTGGTTGACACGTATCAATATCATTTGTGTTTGACAGTTTTACCAGTTATATCCGACCCATTCTGTGCATTTTAGCACGATTTTCCTGTGTTTTTTTGAAATCTTAACAGGGAGGTTGTGATTGTAGTTATGCTCATTCTCATCACTCTATCACTCTATTATTGATTATTGAATAAACTTAATCAGTTGTGGGGAAAAAAACTTGTGTTTCGTTTTAGGTGACGTTTGCCGATCAGTCACGGTTTTCGACAGTGTTGAATGTCGCTCATGTATCGCGCGCCAGCGGACACCGGTTTCGCACGAGCAGCGTCGCCTGCCATCCGGTTCTGCCGCTGCTTCTCACCACCTCGCACCACAACGTTCCGTCGGTGTCCGCCACACCGACCCACGCCTTGGATTTTGGCGTCGCGACACCTCGGAGGTCGCCGCGTGCAACCGCATTCTCTGAACCGTCGGTCGTCGGCACAGGGATGTCGGCCACCGGGTGTCAGCTGTCGCCCGACTCGGCCATCGTGGCCGCCATGCCGTTCTGCAGCGAGCTGATTCTATGGCGCGTGTCGCCGGTCGGTCCGCTCTCAAAGTCCGGCGGACTTACAGAACTTGCACGGATCAACTCGCCGGCTGTGTCGGCGTTCACAAACGTTGCGTGGCTGCCCACACTACTTCCTGGGTTTGTATACAGATCTGTCGATGTGGTTCTATACCGTATTTACGTTTGTATACCATGCGGGTCATATGAGTAACTTTTTTCAAATGCAGGGCGAGGGTGCGAGGAATATTCATGTTTTGCTTATTTCGCAAGAGATGTTGAAAGCTGGTTTGGTTATAGTAATTACTGTAAACTTTTTTGTTGTGTAAGTGCCTAATGTTTAAGTTTCAGTATTAAATACAAACAATGGACGAACAACAATAACGACATCAGCTATCAACAACATAGACTATTTATCTCACTTTAGTGAACTTCGTGATTGTCTCGATTACTTACGTACACCGCTATAAAAACGATCGCTTGATTGAGCCTGTGGGACATATAGTTTCGGTTTTGGTTTTCCGCTGTTTGCATGTGAACTTTTTTGTTTGGTGCAGCTCTTCGGTGGCGGGCGCGATCAAGTCGCCGAGTGCTCTGTTTGTTGCGTCTGACGGTGTCAGCCTTCGTGTTTATCAGGCTGTGTTGGACGCCCGGTCACTGCTGACTGCCTTGGCCAGCAAACAGTCACAGGTTCTTACATACTGTGCACATCAGTTAAATGGCCATTGCAGTTTAGTTCGAAAATTTAGCGCATCTAAGCAGTTGCCAGAAGCCTTTCGGTACATATTTTGTTGTAAGTTGTTGGCCGAAAAGAACATAATGTGAAAATACACTGCGTACTCATTGCATCTGCCCGCGGAGGGATGGCGAGGCTGAGTGGGCCTGAGTGGCGTGGATGAAACCGGGATGGTAGGCCCTCCAGAGGTGGTCGCCAATCACAGAACTAACTGGTTTTGAAGTAACATAACTTGGTTGATGCGACCAATGCCATTATCCACACCAGCCATCAAACCAGCTCACCTCGTTTCCTGGCCAAATGTGGTAAGAGGTAGTAAGAGGCGTGTTCTGCATGCTTCCTGTTGTTCAGTTTCATTTGAAGCGAGTATTTTTTTCCATTGTTGTTGGCATCATTCAAACAACTGGGCCTCCGAAGTGACCTAAACTTTCTCATGAGAGGCATAAAAGTAAAGGTAAACGTAAGGTTTAATTATATAGCACCTTAGCCACTTATTCCGCCTCAGACAGGGCCGTGGTTCAGCGTAGTCTGCAGCTCAAGCCCGCGCTCACGGACTTTTACCTGCAGCCATACAGCCGCATGTAGCCCTAGTCTGCCGTGTTAATGGTCTTCCTCTCTATAATCCACGTAAATGCATGGATTACTTGTCATTTACGGACCTCAGAGGGATGGAAGGCCGAGTTGGCTGACCCGTAGCAGACAGTTAATTACCCACAATGTGGTCACCTGCCAACAATAGGTCGGATGCATGGCAGTTTAAGTCCACCAGCCAAAGACCAGCACGCTAACCAGCCATCATAGTCAAACTTCAGTCACGAACTCTGACGCTGCTATGTGTGAGATTGTGCATGTGTGCGTGTGTGTTTGTGTAGGACTTTGCGAGATCTGCAAGCCAGGACAGTGAGACAGAAATGTCCTCTGAGAGGTACTGCGAGCTGCCGTCCTACGCGGTGCCGTGTCCGAATGTTATCAGTCTCCAGTCGACTTCCCGTCCTGGCTGCATTATCGAGTTGGCGCCCATTGTCGATGCTGTTCAGGTCTGACGGCCTGTGTGTTGTGAACACACTATCAGCGGTGTTTTTACCGATCTATTCATTGTAGTGGGCAGTCAGTCATTTGGCTGTGTTTTGGAAAAGAAACATATGAAAGCAACTGTTTCCATAGGCTCTGGCTGTCTTGACGAAACTTAATAGTAGTTTTTTGTTTGCATCATTCATGTGTCTGCACTACTTTCTCGACTTTGCTGCAGTTTGCTTCTGAGCATGTCTCTGCTAATTTTTTAACCTGG
>Ga0209568_1000918_pt1 | contig 10805 bp, 8 predicted proteins | sample WorMetOlspDAHAB2_FD_187406 | JGI IMG/M metagenome (GOLD analysis project Ga0209568, IMG submission 187406) | Marine gutless worms symbiont microbial communities from Max Planck institute for Marine Microbiology, Germany - Olavius sp. DAHAB.2... ...
AGAAAAAAAAATAAAAATAACATAGTAAAAGGAAGGGTGAAAATACTTGAAGGGGACTTTGATAACATGCCATATGAAAAAGAAAAGTATTCTAAGGCATGTAGTGTCAATACCCTATATTTTTGGCCGTCGCCAATCCACACCGCAAAAAAAATCGCTGACATTTTGAAACCCGAAGGCAAACTTATTTTAGCCTTCGAGGATATTGAGCAATTGAAACAGCGTAAATTGAATCACGATGTCTTCCTGATTGCTGCACCGTAGATTTTCTCCCCATAGAATCAAGAATCCCGGCCAAAAGCATCGGGTTTTATTTTCAGTTCTGATGACTCTAGATTTGGCTTTTATGAAAAAGTACCAAATTATAGGCCAAGAAAATATAGACGAATTTAGCAAAGAATTACAAGAATTTTTAAGAATATCGAAAGGATCTCGTCTAAGAGTGGCAATTAATGATGTTCGTGCTGTTTTGTTTCAGCGGAATGAATCCACAGCCGCAGTTGTTATTCCTAAACTTCGAAATTGTCAAAGTCGTGGTATGAAGGTCAGTTACCCGGCCCGTTATTTGCCCACCAATATTATCAAAGCATCATTGACACCCGATACGTTATAGGTTACAATTTTATCTATGATTAAAAAATTTAGGCACAAGGGATTAAGGAATTTGCTTTGAGAATGAACAATCCACATCATCCGGGAGAAATTATTAGGGAATTTTGTATTGACCGTCTGGGCATGACGGTCACCGAAGCAGCGAAAGCCTTAGGTGTCACCAGAAAAACCTTATCGGCATTACTGAATGGGCGGTCAGGAATTAGCCCTGAAATGGCCCTTAGGCTTTCAAAAGTTTTCGGTCGTTCTGCCGAAGGATGGCTCAATCTACAGTCAAAATACGATCTTTGGCAGACAGAGCAGAGAGTCGATCTGAATAATCTAAAGCGAGTCAAAGCAGCCTGACAATTGTTAATGCAAAAGAAAAATATCATGAATGGGCAACTTCCAAAGAAAATGACGCCGAACTGGCGTACACGCTACAAAAGCACATTGACCTTCTTTCTGCCGGCAATCGCACTGATGGGCGTTATAATAGCGGCTATTTTGTTTATTGCTGTAAAGTCTGAAATAATGGCCACTCGTACAAAGGAATTGCATACCTGTAGCATTCAGCAGAAGAATATCGACGCAGATATCGCGAAGGTTTCATCCGATCTATCGATCCTGTCCCATGACCGAATATTTGATCGATTATGGAATGATGAAGGGATTCCAGTTCCGGCTGTACTTGATGATTTGAAAGGCTCTTTTCTCAACTTTGCAATTCGTCGAAGATTATACGACCAGATTCGCCTGCTTGATTCGGCCGGCATGGAGCTTGCTCGGGTGAACTACAACCAAGGCCTCCCGGCCATTGTCCCGGACGAGAAGCTCCAGAATAAGAAGGGGCGCTACTATTTTGAGGACGCATTCGTCCTGAACAGAGAGGAAGTGTATGCCTCGCCGCTTGATCTGAATATTGAACACGGACAAATTGAACAGCCGCTCAAACCGATGATACGTTTTGCAACACCAGTTTACGATCGGCGTGGAACCAAACGCGGTGTCTTATTGCTCAACTATTTTGGCTCGAATCTGATTAACAGCTTCGTTGGTATTTCGAATCCGAGCGAGCAAAGTCAGCCAATGCTGATCAATGCCGATGGATATTGGATGAAAGGGCCGAATCCAGAGAACGAATGGGGGTTCATGTATGAAGAGCGAAAGGACCGGACATTTGCGAATGTGTTTCCCAAAGAATGGGAAAGAATAAAAACCTATGGCGATGGTCAGTTTGAGACGCCGGAAGGTCTATTCACATTTGCAACCGTTTATCCCCTGCTAAAGGGACAGCAATCCAGCACCGGTTCAGGCAAGGCGTATGCTCCCAGCGCCAAGAAGCTGAATGCAAAGCAGTACTACTGGAAGGTTGTCTCCCATGTACCTACGGACGTGCTGTCCGCCAAACAGAACAGCAGGCTGATATACGGCTCCATGACTCTGGCGATGCTTTCAGTCATCCTATTTTGGAGCTCGTGGAGGCTTGCCCATGCCATCGAACGACGCAAACAGGCTGAAGTGGAATTGCGCACAGCATACGGGCACTTGGAGCAACTCGTGGAGGATCGTACGAAGGAACTGCGCCGGAGTGAAGAAGACTTACGCATTACCCTCAACTCCATCGGCGACGCGGTGATCGCAACCGATACCCAGGGGCACATTGTCCGCATGAATCAGGTGGCTTTCGATCTCACCGGCTATACGTTCGAGGAAGCCAGTGGCAAGGATCTGTCCGAGATTTTCCATATTGTCAATGCAAAGACTTTGGAAACCGTGGCCACACCCGTGAGAAAGGTGCTGGTTGGGGATAAAATCTTCAATTTGCCCAATCATACTATGCTGATATCCAAAGCCGGGGGGAGATATCATATCACCGCCTCGGGCGCGCCAATCCGGGACGCCGATGGGTCCATCACAGGCGTGGTGCTGGTCTTCCATGACGTTACCGAAGAAGAAATGACAAAAAAGGAACTACTCAAGATTAAGAAATTGGAATCACTAGGTGTATTAGCCGGTGGTATTGCCCATGATTTTAATAATATACTTACCGCTATCCTCGGCAACATCGAACTGGCAAAAATATCTCTTGATTCCGATAGTCAGGTGTGTTCTCTCCTCAAAGATGCGCAGAAAGCATCTCTAAGGGCAAAAGATTTAACCCGGCAGCTGCTCACCTTTTCAAAGGGCGGTGATCCTGCCAAGAAAACAAATCCCATCGGAAAAACTATCATCGAATCGGCTAATTTTGTATTGCATGGCAGCCCGGTATCGTCCGAGTTCAGCATCCCTGATGACTTGTGGCTGGTAGATTTTGATTCAGGACAAATCAGCCAGGTAATTCAAAACCTGGTGCTAAATTCAAAACATGCTATGCCGGAGGGCGGAGAGATTAAAATCAACTGCGCCAATATTGTGGATATCAGGTCCGAGATCTCACTTCAATTGTTTGGTAAGGCATTTATCAAAATCACCGTGCAGGATAACGGTTGCGGGATCGCGGAGAAATATACCGAGAAAATTTTTGACCCCTATTTCACCACCAAACAAGAGGGCAGTGGCCTGGGGTTGGCCATTTGCCATTCAATTATCAGCAAGCATAACGGCCATATTGCCGTACAGTCCAAAATGGGCGAAGGCACTACCTTCACAATCTATCTACCGGCCTCCGAAAATCAAATCGCCCGAGTCCCAAACAAAGAAGCTGATAATCCGGAGACCATTAAGGCCAAAATTCTCGTCATGGATGATGAACTGTATGTCCGGGATATTACCGAGCAGATGCTTGGCAAACTCGGTCATAAAGTACTGCAGGCCAAAGACGGCAAGGAGGCAATCGAAATATTTAACGATAATCGCAGCAGTGGAAAGCCTGTTGACGTCATAATCATGGATTTGACCATTCCCGGCGGCATGGGGGGCAAAGATACCATCCAGGAGATTCTGAAAATAGATCCTGATGTAAAAGCTGTCGTGGCAAGCGGGTATTCCAACGATCCGGTCATGGCCGATTATCGGCAATATGGGTTTAAGGCCTCAATTGCCAAACCTTTTTTGCTGGCAGAACTGAATAAGGCCTTAACCGAGGCATTAGCATAATAATCCCAAGAAAAAAAATCATTGATGGTATGATATGATGGAAGATATTTCATCAATCTCAGTCAAAGCCCTTATTTTTGACCTGGGCGGCGTTGTTATTGATGAGGAAAGTTTTAAAGATATATTTGGATGTTGGATGACTTGACATTTGATGAAAACGGACGAACCATTAGAATCAACTTGAAGTGACGCCAAACCGGCGGCCTTATAACATTCCAGCCAACTATTCAGTTTAATTGTTCCCTATCACATACGACAGTCGATACATCTCCTGGCCGCCAAAGAAAAGCAATTACCTTACGGATACTATTTCGTTTTAGCAAAGATTGGAGGTTATAAAGATGGTTTCACCACAAATTGTTTTTACGGCTATCCATGCCGGTTTGCGGTTGTACCGCGCCGGATATACCGCTTATGTTGACAGCACCCGCAATCGCGCTCTGACGCTTCCCCTTCCGCGCGGGCCGAATGTGCCAACCGTCGACACGGCATTTAAGTTTTTCACCCGAGACACACAGGGTAAGGCAATTGCAGCCGCTGATAAAAATGAACGGCTCAGATGGCTGCTGAATAAGATTGGTCAGGATGACCAATCCCAGGATTTAGAGCAAGAACTTTTGCAGATCTATTCAGTCGCCTATTGGAGTACCCAAACAGACGATCCCGGCGTTGATATGGGACCATCTCCCGTAAATGCCGATGAATTTATCAGCCTGATGACGATCCGCCAATGGTCCAAAAGCGAGGCGCAAGGCAGGCTCACGGCGCTGCAGCAGGTTGCCGGAACCCTGGTCAACATTGCCGTTGATTATTTCGCACACACCCCCGGATTGATTTCCAGCAATCGACCTGAAGGCCGCGCGCTGCTCATCTTTCTCGAGACCATCGACGATGTCGATTTCGCCGCGGCCCCGCTGCCGGATATTGTCGGGAATATACTCGTGGGTGTACTCGATGGTGTCAATGCCGTCCCGCAAATTATTTCCGGCGGTGCACGCGAACAGGAATTAATTATAAATGTGACCCGGGCATTGACGGTGTCAGCCAATCAACATCTAGCCGATGCTTCCACCGAAGAGAAACGCAATGCCGGTGCATGGCTCCAATTGATTGCGCATTCCGTCGTAAAAAGTGGTGCCGAGACCATCCTATCTGATCCTGTCCGATTTTTAAGAATCCAGCCAGGTGCTGAAGCTAATGTCGTTCAGCAGGTTGGTGCCGCCTTAACGGACCTGGTAATTGCAGATGACGAGTTCAAATTGGGTGATTCGCTTTCCGGCGAAGCGCTCAATAAAATTACGAAAGCCTTGCTGACGGCGGTAGCTGAAAACCCGCAAGTTTTGCAAATCGGAAACGATGGGTTCAAATCTTTGATCCAGGAACTTGCCAAAGATCTCGCGAATCGCAAGGACCTCTTCGGGGATGACCTGCTGCCCGACATTCTGCGTTTAGTACTGGAAAAATCGGCCGCAAATTTAGCCCTCATCTGGCCGGCGGGCAGTACATCTCCTCAAAATCATCTGCTTGTTACCGCCACCTCGGAACTGTTGCAGGCACTGGCCGAATCTGCCGAAACAGGCAGCGCCTGGCCGAAATTAAGCAGGGGACATATGCTCTCGATCGCCGAAATCATTTTTGACGAAGTCGTGGACAACCCTGCCTGGCTGCTTGAGCATATCAACGGTCAAAGCGCCCTTGGAACAGGTTTAAGGGCTGTGCTGACGTCCCTGGGAAACCAGCCGACTGACAGGATTAATACAGAAACCCTGGTAGTGGCCTTGCGATCGGGATTGATGGCAGCAGCCACGCATCGATCGTTGCTGGAAAAGCTTCCCGCACCGGGAACGGATGCCGGCAAGATAGCCTTGGAAGCGGCCATTGATGCCATCATGGGTACCATTAACGGCGATACAGTGCCCGCGGACCGGAAATGGCACCTGCTGCAAAATTCGAGTCTGCAGGCTTTGATCGAAATCGGTCTTGCGTCTCTGGCTGAAAACGGTTCCGAGCAAAAGCATATCGACGCTCTGAGGGCTGAAATAACTCTCCTAATCCAAATAAGCTATGGATTCGAGGAATATAAAAATCGATTGGATGCACGCCTACAAGCAGCCTAGGAGGAGATCATGAACCGAACCATCCCTAAAATCATAGCCGCATTGTTGATCACACTCGTTTTTCTGGTGATTACCGGATGTGAGTCTGCACGCTATATCCGCAATGCCCAAAACCATTTTAACCAAGCCGCCCAGCAAGAAAATCAATTGCTGACAAAATCGCTGGCCGCCTATCAGGCCGGTGCGGATGCCAGCAGCACATCCAGTGCTCTTGCGGATTACAAAATGGCGTTAAGTCTCGTAGACCGGGCCATTAAGGAAAACAACGAAAAGCTGCGGCAGGAAAAACTCCTGGGTACGGCCTACATGATCAAAGCCATGAGTTTGTGGCGTATATCCGATCTAAATGGAACGCCGCCGGACATGCTGGAATCACCGTCGGCTGCGTCCTCGGTGGAAAATTCGGTGATTTCATCGCAGGAGCGCAAGGAACTCATGGTATTGATACCGGCCATTAAGCGGGAGCTTTCTGATAAACAACAACCCATCACCCTGGGCACTCGGGATCGCGTCGTGCTGATCGCTTTACCGGGACTGTTGGACCACGATCGGGGACGCCTGGCTACGTCGCTTGAGCGCGCAGATGCCTACTTTGCCAGTGCCTATAAGGTGCTCGGGGAGGCTGCGGGTGCAGCGCCAGCCGACCACCCGGTGCATTTGTATCTCGTGATGGCGCAACTGCAAACCCTCAACTCCTGGACTTATGCCATCAACCGACTTGGCAGGATGGAAGGCGTGCCCCGTGGGGAACGCATTGATCTATTAAGTAACAAAATTGATCCCAGGGTGCTAAAGTCTCTATGTTCGATTAAGGGCTTTTGGAATAATAATAAAGAGATACAGGATCAAATATCACAATTTCTTTTTTTAGTCGGCATCAGCTGGAATGATGTCAAAAGCAAGTGCAATTAGAATTCCGTATATTCTATCAGAAAATGATTCAGGTCATACAAAATTGTAGGTGTCTATTTCATTGAGCTTTTGTGGATTGGGGGGAATCTCACACCTCTGAGCCAGATTTTTTCTAAACGCCTGGAATGATTTTGACTCCGTCAATTCGGCTTGCTTCTCCGGTGAAGCAAACGATGCAATATGCGCATATGTTTGCCCGTCATCTAATTTGAAGGTAGCATAATGGATGTCAGGGTCATTGTGTTGCCTCAATTCATTATATACGGCATCTACCAGTTCTTCGTTTTCCGTTACCCGATCCGGTTTAACTTTATATGTTACCAATACTCTTAGCATTTTTTTCTCCTTAAATTGAGCAATGAAATCGTTGAATGCTTGTGGCATTTTATCCACAAATACTTACCCTAAGCTAATTCGTCCATTCATTATGTCAAAATTTTGCGATGAAACAAAAACTATGCAAGAGAGGAGGCAAAATCGATGGCAACAGGAAGCAATCAACAAAAATTTGTTCCGGAATCCGCACTAATCGAGTTGTTACCGGCCTTTAGCGATTACACATATGATCGGCAAGAACCCAAATATCCTTTTGAAATTCCAGGGGTCTCAAGTTCGCTGCTTGAGCCACCTAAAGCGAATAACTGCTGCACTTTTGTCGAAGCGCTCCTGGTAAAGGCCTGGCTGGATGTTCATGGCCCTGGCTTCAGCTGGACATCCAACAATCACAAGCAGATGATGATCATGCTGCCGGGCGATTTATTTTCACCGGTAACAGCCATAATTGAAACCGGCATGGGAGTAGAGATCTCGGATAAAAATGAATTACCCGCACCGTGGACTATCATTCAGGGATGGCGCCATCTGGATCCTCCGAACGGCGGTCACACTTTTTTGATTCTTGACGTTCACACGCCAACCAATCGGATCTTGACACTGGAGTCCAATAAGGCATTTGACATGGATGGCCCGGGGTGCCGCCGGCACGGCGATTTGGACGGTTTCCACAACCAACATCCGGGGAACAACTGGCATACGAATAACAAACTCTGGACCTGGCAAAGATTCCTTGGTTTCTACAGTAACATGAAGCTTGCCAGGCTCAATATTGAAGAGATTAATTGGGTGTCGTCCGGCGGTTGAAAGATCAGACTGCATTAGTGCACTTTTGGATTTGCAATTTGCCGGTTTCTGGCATACAGAGAAGGCCCTGATTACGCAGACAAAAAAGCAGCCGACGCCAAAGCCTGGTTTTTATCAATCTGGAAACATCAATCGGTGTTGGGGGCATACTTAAATTTCTACCTGATGCCCCATGATTCATGTTCGGCTCTCTAATTTAGTGACGCCGATTACCTACTTATCGGACGGCACCTAAGATCGGCCGGCGTGAATATTTAAAAAATATGAAGAAAATAAAATTATTGTCAGTATCGGATGTTGTGGACCCGATGCTGCACCAGTATGCCGGTCACGAGCCTTTTACCGGGATTGATGTCCTTATTTCCTGCGGTGATTTGCCGCCGGAGTATCTTTCCCGTCTGGTCCATGTATTCAACGCACCGCTTTATTTTGTAGCCGGCAACCACGATATTCGATACAAAGACAAACTGCCGCAAGGTGGTCTCGATCTGCATGGCAGAGTGGAGCGAATTGAGGGATTTAACTTTCTGGGCCTGGAAGGATCGCGCTGGTACAATGGCGGACCTTATCAGTATACCGAGGGTCAAATGCGTGGTATAATTCGAAGGCTGCGACCAACACTCTGGTGGCAGGGAGGTATCGATATTCTAATAACACATGCGCCTGCCCGTCATGTGAACGATTCAGAAGATCTCTGTCATCGGGGATTTAAAAGTTTTTGTTGGCTAATTGACAAGTATCAGCCGGATTATTTTATCCACGGCCACATTAACAAACACTTTTCCGATCCCTCTGAGCGGGTCACCGTTGTTGATACAACCAAGGTGATAAATACATATGGGTATAACATTCTGGAAATCGAAACAAAGCCGCAAGCTGCAGAATCGGAGTCGTGCCGACCGGCACGAAAAAGAGGCCAACGGAGTCAAGAGTTTCAGGGATCAGCAGCAAAAAGAGGCCGCTTTTGATCACCGCGACCGTGGAATTCGATCGGTACCGATAGACCGGATTGTGGGAAGTGTCGGCCGCTACCAGGATTTTGACGGCCGATTCCGATTTAAATCCACGATGCCATCGGATAGATTGGAGTGGATTAAGAATGCCATGCGGCAAGGCCGGACCTTGGGGCCGGTCAAGCTTTTTGAGATCAAAGATGAATTCTATGTGCTGGATGGAAACCACCGGATTGCAGCGGCCAAAGAACTCGGACACGATGAAATTCTGGCGCATATCGAGGAGTTCATCCCATCCAAAAACACCCTTCAAAACATCCTGTATCGCGAACGGGCGGAATTTGCCGACCGCACCCGACTGCCGGCTGAAATCAACCTGACCGAAGTCAGCCAATACGGCTTTTTGCTCGAGCAGGTAGCAGAGCACCAGCAATTTCTTCAGGGCGCGGCGGATAATGAGGTTGCTTTTGAGGTGGCAGCTTCGGACTGGTTCAAAACGATATTTCACCCCCTTTGTACGATTATCAAACGGAGCCGATTGGTCGATTCGTTTCCGGAGCGGACCATTGAAGATCTTTTTTCTTACATTACGTTTCATCAGTGGAAAGAAGGCCGTAAAAGACAATACGGCATTGGCATCGATAAACTGGTTCCCAAAGATATGGAGGAGTTTCGCAAGAAAATGACCAATCTAAAGGATGCACAATACCCGGAAATGAAACAGGGCATCAACGTGATCATTTTAATGAACGTTCAAGCCAGCAAAGAGATTAAACTCATGGATAAGCTCTTTGAACAGAAAGAAGTTAAAGAGGTTCATTCGGTGCACGGTGATGTGGATCTGGTCGTAAAGGTCGTGCTGACACGCGATCTGCTCAGCTCGGATGCAGAGATTATTTCCCAGTTCGTGCATGAAAAGGTGCGCCAGCTGCCGGGGGTCGTCAGCACCAAAACCCTGATTCCGGGCATTTCAAAAATCAAAGTGTCCGATGTATGCCAGGACTACATCGGGAATGACAAATGACGAATGTAGAATTAAGGCATGCTGTCATTTTGATTCTTCAGGGCAAAGGTGCACCGGCTTTATTGAGTATCTATTCCAGCCAAGGGGATAGAATTCGACAGAATTCCTCAATTCGTCATTCGGCAATCGACATTATTCATTCCTAGAAGTATTCCTTTGGAAAAATTTTAAAAAAGCGTCCTGTACCCGTTGCCAGAAGCTTTGGGCCGGCTGTCTTGTCAGGGTGCCGTCATAAGACACCCAGATGACCTTGCCGTCCTCATCCAACTGCACCTGCCAGCTGTTTTCGGGCTGCATCAGGTATTCAATTCGCCCTGCCAATTCTTCGCCCAATTCGGGGCTGTCGATTAGTATCCCCATTTCGGTGTTGAAATCTCGACTTCGAGGATCAAGATTGAACGACCCGATAAATACGCGGGACCGGTCCACGACCGCGGCCTTCGCATGCAGACCGACAAATCCTGAAACTATTGGTGCGGTATCCACTTCAGATTTGATTTTTGCATCCGGTCGCAACTCATAAAGCTCGATGCCGGTTTCCAAAATCGGCTCGCGCATGGGACCGTAATGGCTGTTGACGGCCGGGACATCCTGGGAGGCAAGGGAATTGGTAATAATTCGCATTTTCACACCACGTTGCACCATTTCGGCTGCTTCTGTCAGCATCTTCTCATCAGGTATCAAATACGCGTTGTTTATCAGAAGTTCTTTTTGTGCGGCTTTACTAAATTCCGGCAGTTCGGTGACCATTTTCTGTGAAATGGCTTCATCTTCCAATTTGTCGTAAACTTTCCTGCTGATACCCGGATGCAGAGGCTTGCCAATGGATGCCAGGTGGTCGGTCCAGGTCTGCCTTTCTAAGGGGAATTGCTCCAACACTCCGGAATTTTGGAGAAGCTGATTCCGCTTCTGTTCCAATTCCTGTAATTTGCCTTCCGGCACATCGGCGGCGTAAGCATATCCGGGAAC
>Ga0209568_1000919_pt1 | contig 10795 bp, 8 predicted proteins | sample WorMetOlspDAHAB2_FD_187406 | JGI IMG/M metagenome (GOLD analysis project Ga0209568, IMG submission 187406) | Marine gutless worms symbiont microbial communities from Max Planck institute for Marine Microbiology, Germany - Olavius sp. DAHAB.2... ...
TCCCTCTGTTGTGACTGTTCTTCGCTCCCTTCTCTATCTTCCCTTACTACTTTTTCCCCTGCTAACGGGGTAATTCGTTTTGACCTATTTCAACATTTGACGTTATACCCCACCTGAACGCCGGACCAATCGGCCCACCTGGTAAGTGCTACTGTGCTAGGCAGCCAGACGGCCCAGTCTGCCCCTGATAATGCTCTCATTGGATATTTATAATTATTATTATTTCGTCCACTAGCACAAAACCGCAGGCTTTACACATTGTACTATACAAAGTATGACTGCGACGGCGTCTATAGTCGGAGTCAAATAGGCCTATGTTGAGAAAGGTGACAGCATTTCCCCTTTAGGGGGCTATTGACATTATTATTAGTTCTTGCGTTATTGTTATTGTGTGTAGCAATATTGTTGATTTTCCACTGTGACGAACAAAGACAAATATATAAATTTGGTACAACGCTAGAGTTTGACAGAGAATAAGGGCGGTGGTGGGCAATAACTTTCTGGGTTTAAGCGTAGGACTGCGAACAACAGCATGCGGTGTATAAATCTATGTTTTGATGACGTCACACAATGGTAGAGTTGGCCCACGATTGATGCGGAGAAAAAATAACAGTTCGAACGATGAAGAAAACGAAATCTTGTACAAAAAAAGGTAAATTCGGACGATGTGTCGACGTGTACAGCGTAAATCAGCGAATTCGTTGATCAATCAATGGGCCAAAGTCGGTCAGCGCCAGGTGGCCGCCAACTCGTAGTCCAAGCTGCAAACTTGACCTTTGAGCCCGCCTGTAGTCTGCTATAGGCCGAACATTCGCCCATCGCCACTGGTATTATTACTCAACCATAAGGTTGATATGCATTTACCGTCCCTCGGAGGGTGGAATTGGAAGGCTGAGTCGACCTAGGCACTGCAGTTAGTGTAGGCCTACAGCCCGTGCTCAAAGCTGCGTATCGCAGTGATTTTCGTGAAAACACACACTTTTGCTCGCAGCGCGATTCGAAACTGGGTGCAGGCAAGCGTGTTACCACTTGACCACTGCGACCTGCAAAGAGAACGTCGTTTGGTTATACTTAGTATGCACGAAAAAAACACCGATCGATGTAGATGTGGGATATTTTTTTATTTTACTGGCCAACGGCAGCACAGTAGGCGTCATACATAATTATATACATCAGCAACATAGAAAACGCATCAACACAGTATAAGAACATAAAAGCGCGCTGGCTTGACCATACAGCGTACTTATCTCAGAACAGTACTCGCGTGTGGCAGAACAACATAAACTATTTGCTGAATATCAATATTTAGTGATTTGCCTATTATGTATAAAAACCTCATATTTTGTCACTGGTAATCAATGTTTTTAAATAGCAGTTTCTTCGGCTCATTAAGAAATGAAACCGGTAACGTGTTATATATAATATAGACCTCGTCCAATACGTTTACTACTTACCGACAGATGTCGTTGTTGTAGGTGCAAAAGTAGTAGTAGTTGTTGTTGTTGTCGAAGTTGGAGTAGTTGGAAACGTAGTAGAGAAAACGACTACAGTGGAAACACAGATATTACGTAGCACAGTTATACAGTTTTCGCATAATAAAGAAACCCGACGGTTCATAACATGTGACTGACCTTGAGGGCCAACCGTAAATACTCAGATTTACAGGGTGGCCCAAAAGTAAGCCAGTAAGAGGTAAAGGTAAAGATTCAATACTTTATATAACGCCACATGCGGCAACTGCAGTTGCGGCTGCAGCGGCGCTGTAAGTCACAGACAGAGTGGGCGTACAGCCGGTAGGACTTGGGCTAAGCTCGCGGCCACGGGACTTTGACCTAGGACGAACAGCCTGATCCTGGCTCACTGGTCTGCCGGTTAATGGTCTCCACCCCGTAATCTATGTAATTACATGGATTAGGCTACTACTCATTTACCGACCCGAAAGGGATGGAAGGCTGAGTTGGCCTGGTTAGTTGACCTATAGCCGACACTTTACCAACGAATTAATCACATGTCCACCGTAGATCGGGCATCGATCAGGGAAAGTTTGCCAGCCAAAGACCGACGTCCTAACCACTGAGCCACGCCGTCAACGAACTAGATAGACACTCTTCATTTATCACTTTAATATGAGGAACAAAAAGTCGACTCTCTTTCGTACGATTCAGTACGATTTTCTACAATATATTCATAATTCGGCCGCGGCTTACTCCTCTTGTCCACCCTATAAAGTATCTTGGACTCTGCAAGATAACACGTTGAATCGTACCCGCAACGCAGCGGAACTGAACGTCGATGAAGTTCGCGTCGGGACTCAGAGCGCACAGAGTGCCGCCGTGCGGACGAATCAGCAGATCCTGGCTCACGTCGCAACGTCGACGACCGTCACACAGTCTCGACACGACGTCGCGGATGCTCGCCGTGCAGTTCGCCCAGCGACATTCGGCGGTCAGCGACGCCGGTTCGCTGTAGCCGACATGTGCCGCAACGATGCTCATCGTTTGACCCACGGAACACGAGTCTATCGTGAAGAGTTGACCTCGCGGATCGGGGAAGCGACAACGACGAAAAGTCCGCGTCTCTGTATCCACGCCTACAATAAGACGCACCTGCACGATGCTGTGTACCTCAGTTTCTGGATATAATTAGAGTAGAAAAGTATATAGAAGCCCGAGATGGTCAGACGCTAAGAACAGAAACCAACACTGCATGTCTACGAAGATGACATAACGCCTTCAGGGCGCAAAGTGCGCAGTTAGAGCCAGCAACGATGGGTAATTGATATTGGACACTGGACTGAGTTAAGTTTTAACACGCTCACCCTGCTATGTCAAAATCGTTTATTATTTAAATACAGTGGCGCCGGAACGAATTTGAAAGCGGGGGAGCGCGTTCGGCGCAAAACGCCAGACACTTTTTTTGGCTCTACAGGTACTATATTAGTGGTTTTGGTGAGCGCTTTCGTAACGGTCAGTACAGTTTTGTCAGTTTCTTGTAGGCTGTTCTTCTACACATAGTGCCCGCCTTGACCAAGTCATTTTTAAAAGTGGGGGCACGTGCCACCCATGCCCTATGGAGTCGGCACCACTGCTCAGCTGTCATAATGCGTATGAAACACCACGACGGCACATAACATGGCTTAACATGCCCGAAACTGATGGTTGGTTGCAAAATAACTCTTCGCGACGTGTCGAACGGGCAGACTCGTGAGTATGACGATTATCATCATTGTAATTGCCGGGGCCTATAAGATGGTTGGTGAGTTATGACGTCTCAATCTTTTGTCAGTCACGACGCGCCTCAAATTGTCATGATGACGCTCGCTTTGTTTGCTGTTTTATGTCACTAAATATACGACGTCACTGATTTCCATGGCAACAAGTGCAATTGGTAATGTACACTGTACGCTTGGCGAAGTCCGCTGTTCAGACCTGACTTGCATGTTAACAAACTTAACCAGTTAATCGATGAAACAAATAACCCAAACCTATGCAACTCACCCCTTATTTGACTATCGAAACTGGTGATCATGTGCTCTTTGTGAACCTCGATTTAACCATTAGAAAGAAATGCTATGTTTTAGAGAAATTTGATGAAGTACATTGTGGTTCAGTGTGCCTCAGGTACTCGTCCATTTGACCCAGTGACCTACTGACCTACTTCAGCTATGTGAAAACCAGTGCCTACATAAGCTAACGGGTGTACGTTATTCCACTATAGTCGTTACCACCCCCGCCGCGCGGAGGCTGTATGATACATCTCAAGAAGGGAGGCACTCAAGAACGGGCAAGGAAATAGTAGAGATGAATAGTAAAGCATATGGATTCTAGCCTAATAGGCATGCGCTACGTATATTTACGAACGGTGACATGTTTAACTTTGAAATATTTTTTAAACGTCGTGCGATTTCTGAAATATTTAAAGACCCACTTTCTAATCGTCCGTGGCGAAATGGTGGGTCGTTTGTACCCATTTATTAAGCTTACTTTAGTATTCCTAGTCGTCTGTTAGTTTTTAGAGCTGAGTCAACTGGAAATAGTTACATTTACAGGATGATCCCCAGTGGCCACAATATATACCGTAGAGACGCTCATCAATTAACATTTAATTGGTCGAAAAAAATCTAAGCTTACTCTCTTTGGCAAAGATTCAAAACGATTTCCAATATATTGATAGGCCTAATTGATAACTCGCCACTAAGGCAGTGGCTTACTGTGTTTTGTATATTAAGACTCTGCAAGTTAACAGTTGAATCGTACCCGCAACACAGCGGAACTGAACGTCGATGAAGTTAGCGTCGCGACTGAGAGCGCACAGAGCGCCGCCGTGCGGACGAATCAGCAGATCCTGGCTCACGTCGCAACGTCGACGACCGTCGCACAGTCTCGACACGAGGTCGCGGATGCTCGTCGTGCAGTTCGCCCAGCGACATTCGGCGGTCAGCGACGCCGGTTCGCTGTAGCCGACATGTGCCGCAACGATGCTCATCGTTTGACCGACGAAACACAAGTCTATCGTGAAGAGTTGACCTCGCGGATCGGGGAATCGACAACGACGGAAAGTCTGCGTCTCTGTATCCACGCCTACAATAAAGGCGTGGTTTCCACCGTCACGTAACCGTTCCTCCGTTCCCATATCGCCGTTGTCCGTTGCAAAAGTACGTAAGAATTACGTTCATCCGTAAGAACTCCGCAGCTTACGTAAAAAATAACGTTTTCCGTTTCCGTAAGTTCGCCGTTGGCGTTGATCCGTTTATATAGGATCGAGTTCAATTTTTCCGTACCTGCCGTTCCGTAAGTAGCTAGACGCCTAAAGCTCCGCCCACTCTTTTGCGCGGGAAACTCGGCGTCCTCTCTCCTGGGTTTGCCGAGCTACTGCGGCGCACACGCCCCAGCAACAACATACGGAACGGCAGGTACGGACACGGTTTTTACGGAATCGGTTACGGAAACGGCTACGGAAACGGATACGGTTTTTATGGTAACGGTTACGGAAACGGTTACGGAAACGGCAACGTAATTCTAGAAACCAGGCATAAAATTCGCCTACACAGTGTATTTTTCGTGATTATGAATTTTGGGACCTCAACGGAGTCTCGACGAGGGGGCGTGGGTCAGCATCTATTATAGATAACTTTTGCTATCATACAAATTTATGAAATGATGTAATAGATATGTGCACCGTTTTAATTACTGTCTGATTCCTGTGGATTCCTAGAGGGGTAGTATATGGCGAGAGTACTGAAAACAAAAATTTCTTAATAACACGAGTATATAAATGTTGGCTACTGTAGTAGCCTCCTATAGCTGAAAATAGCACAGAACGTCCCTATCAAGGTACGTGTAAGAACTCTTACCTCTAGTGGGGGGTATGGAAACGTTATATAGGGGGCTAACACCCCCTGTGGGGGTACAATTTCCTGCTACTACACGTTGCTATATCTCTATTTCTGGTTACTATCACATGAGAAAACTACATAGGCCTAAGCCTATTGGGCCATAGACCACAACATAGACCATGTTGGCTTGTAGACCTAGGCACTGCCCAGAACTGACAAAGGGTCATAAATGATCCACCATTTATTCGACCCGTCGTACGATAGAGAGGGGATTATAAGTGTGACGACTATTTTAATGACCCACTGCAACTGCTGAGGCCTAATAGATCGTTCATGAGATATGACGTCACAACCTTCGGCCAATCACGACACCTTCGTACGCTGCTTGTTATGACGACGCCCGCTTCGTTTATTTGGTGTTTTACGTCAATAAATAAAATAAAAATAAAACGAGAGGCCTTATAATTCACGTATTTCTCCAGGCGCTCTCTTACGGCCGATTGCAAAAATTTTGGGACTTAATCAATTGTGCAAAGTTTTATCGTAATCGGTTAAGGGGTTTGGATTCTTTGTGGGTCGAATTTTGACCATTCTAATAGGAATGCGATGTCGCCATTAATACTGTTGGAACTAACGTTCGACTGTGATTGAACTGGATTAATAATTTTGTTTAATGTTTTGTCACTAAATGTGTAAAGTCACTGATCGTCATGGCAAGGAATTGTTGATGTAGGCCTGACCCACCGACCTACTGCAGCTATCATATGTCTTTGTTGTACTTGGTCATGCAGATTGTGATATTTCTGAAATTTTCCCAACATATTCGTCCTGTGTATCGCCTGCCAACAATCGGCAGCAGTATATTTGCAGGCAGTGTGCTAGTGTTTCGCTAGCACCATTAGCACCTAAACTTAACTCCAACCCTGACCCTAACCCAGCCCTAACTCTACCCAAACCTTAATATCGACTTCCGAAAAAGAGGAAAAACTGATCGGCATGTAACGGTGTGTGCATTCCTCAGTCACGTGCCACATGCCAGCCAATCATCGCTGACTACCGGCAGGCGACTGCCGGCAGGTGATACTACAAACCGCCTCTGTAGCCGCCTAACGGCATTATGGCGCTATATAAATTTCGTATTATTATTATTATTATTATTATATGCATTTTTTCCACTAGTATTATATTTCCAGAAAGCTATCAATTTGTAAAACTGGTTAGATATCCATTTTTTGTCACAGTAATATATATTCTATGCTCAAACAGTATTGTTTACTTTTTATTTGTTACGTACAACAACAACGTACATTCATTCATTTGCTCTGTAAAAACAGTTGACAGACCGCAACTGCGGACAATAAGAATAACAGAAAATGTGAGTCTAGTAGATCTTTTCAAATAACTGTCTGACAACGAAATTTATTGAATCAGTTTTAACAGTTAAAGACAGGTTATGACGACGATTTCTGAGATTGTATTGATATCTTGTCAAGAAGCAGCTGTTTGAGTACGTGGTGTCCGTTGGCAAAAAGGCTGCTGAAAAAATTGTCATCGTTGTTGTCACATCGTTGTTGTCAGCAAGTTCTGTTGTCATTGGGTCGTCAGCCCGGTACAGTCCAAGTCGCACTCCTAGTCAAATAAACGCCTCGACGCGTTGTATGTCTGCTGCCGTCGTATACCCCCATCAGGCTGGCGATGCGTACAGAAGCTTGGCGACGACGACTACTTTGTAGACGTGCCGTATCGCTTTGTCGTTCATGCCGTGAAATCTTAGTAAAACTTTTAGTGCATACAGAGATTGCGAGCACTTAGAGATGACATCACGGACGTGGTCATTGTCACGTGACATATATCTGGCAGCATTGGTGGAGGATTGAACTGCGGCTTGCGCCTGCTGTCTGAAATAATGATCTCAGTGCATTTTGCTCTGTTTACTTTCAAGTAATTGGCTTGTGCCCAATCTGTGACATGATCAAGTTCTACTTGTCTGTTATGAACAGTTAAGCCTAAGTTAGGACAGCATGTGTTAGCCTGCTAGCAGTAGTGATTGGGGGTGTAATTTCACTTTACGGCGTAAACATCGCGTTACAGCATCACATCAATGTTGATTGATGAAGGTGCTAAGCTCTTCTGTGGATGAGTTTCGTTCAAAGTGAGGGTAAACATAACAAAACGAAAGGAGTGAGTGAGTGAGTAGAGTTTAACGCCCCACCTGACACAATATAGGTCATGGTAACAGTACAGACAAGCTGCGCCACCCCAGATCTGCTGCTTATTCACCTGAACTAGACCAATTAACCCTGTTGCAGATGGTGTATGCACATAGGAGCAATATGACATCAGCCAATCGACAGCAGTGTGCAGACGTAATCACCGTCAAGTTAGTTCAGAGGGCAAGAGTCGCCATGTGACACTGTCTGGATGTCGGCCGCAGTCACACATTTCATTGTCTGCCAGACCCCATTTCTTTCGACATGTGCCGCAGTGGCCCTGTTTTTGTCGGATGTATGTAGTCCGGTCATATTTCGTGTGCAGGAAATTACAGTGAAGATCGAAGCCTTCAGTCCTAAAATGATTGAAATCGTCTTGCTTGACACGAGTTTCTTCTAAACGGATGACGTTCATCCTCTCTTTTTCTGTAATGCAGCTGATGACTTACCACTTTGTGACTGACAGACCTTTGACGTTTAGCTGCAGAATTGGCAGAGTCGGACCAGTAGCTATAAAGTCATGGCCGGTGTCACAGAGGTCTTTGCTGGCACCGCAATTCTTGAATTGTCGATCGTCGATTCGTTCTGCTGTTGGCACGATTCTTTTCCCCCGTAGGGTACTCACGGGGAGGGCAATGTGAACACTGATACCGTCCTCCCCATTAACCCTATGGTAATATAGGATGAAAGTTTTATTTAGTGTTTGGTAGCCAAAAAAATGGACTGCTTTATTGTGTTTATTTTACTATTAACAGTTTTCTCTAATGTTCTTTTGTTGTATCTGTCTACTCTGTTCATAGTGTATTTTGTATACTATGACATAGGATGCATTTTATTTTGTTAACAGAAATTCCTTGTTATCTATCAATGTACTGCGATGGAAGATGATTCTTGCATACTGAATTATATCGAGATTGTTCCACTTAATGACAACGGTTGCTCAGGCTTTTCTGCCCAACTGTGTCCAGTGAAAGTAAGTATGAGCGCATGACATTTGGTAAATTAATAATATAAGCACGTTTTTGTCGTTACCTGGTAGGTTAGGCAAAGTTAAAGTTGCTGCATAAAAGAAGTAAGTTTATAAATTTTATGTGAAAATGCGTGATAGGTTAACTTATTCTAGACTTTGACGCCTCATCTATAATTTTTGCACTTGATACAGTGTAATGTAAGTGTTTCAATAGCCAAGGTGTCAGTCTATACTGTGTATCAAAAACTAAATCCACGTATAATGAATGATGAAAGTACTACCAAATTCTGTGGACACCATTGCAATTATGTTTGTGAATGAATCCATAGGTTTCAGTTTAGCATATTATTTGATAATGTGATATTCAAATATCAGTGACAGCATATCTTTTATAAAAATGTAACATGCCACAGTCAGTTTATCATAATAGATTTTTTATTCCATTAGTTCAAAGATATACAACAGAAGCTGAGTTATTTGAATTGCAGCACTAAGACCTGAATAGACAATACACTAAACTTTACTGAGGAATTTCAGGCCACTTTTGGCAAAGCTTCAGGAGATGTTGTAACATGGCAATAACCTTAATGTTGACTAGCTGAAGTTATGCCTTACCAAAGAATGAAACTAATTGTAGTTAATGTTCACTTATCAATCACCATATTCAGCAGTGGCACAAGTTTTAAATCTTGCATGCAAGTACGTGGGTGACATTTCAAGCATAGACCTCACGAGTATTGAGCTATTCAACAGATTACATTTTGCAGGTGAGATCGAGTTTGATGTTTGTGACATCATTGTTCACTCTTTATAACTTTTTTATAAACTGTCTGAACTCCATTACTGCCTTTGGACAGCTGTTGAGCAGATATGGTATGCATTCTGAATTTTGATATGCATTTTTTCACTGAAAAACACCATGTGTACTATGCAGTATATCTTCCTTGTAATATTTGTTTGCTGATTCAAGGTGGAGGATGATTTTCTTCAGACACCAGTTAACACACCTTTTCCTGTTCTCTGGCACAAGCCGTCTGGATCCGAGTCTACATCCACGACTGAACTGCAGAATGGTACTTCTCCGAGTATCTTGGCTGATAATCAGGTAAAGAGTGAACAAGCTGATGAGGAAGATGGGGATGTCTTGAACTATCTGTTTTCAAGACACTCAAACATTGTCGGTGCCGCTACAGACCTACTCAGTCGTTCACGTTTGGTAGAAAGTGTGCAACAGCTTAACGTTGCTGAGTCTAGGTTTATCATTGACACTCGTAACCAGCTGACAAACTGTTTCGACAGTCGTGCAGCATGCAGTGCTAGGTGTATACATGAATGTGATGTCTGTCATTGCACGTTTAGTTGTAACGACCTTCTCCTCAGGCACAAAGCTATTCATACTGGTGTTCAAGCATATTCATGTGAGATGTGCAGTAAAGCGTTTGCTCGAAGGTGTGACCTCACGAGACACCAACTGATTCACATTGTTAAAAGGCCGTTTGCGTGCAATGAGTGTGACAAGGCCTTCGATCGTATGAGGAATTTTGTTGCACACAGACGTACTCATAGCGATGAGAAACTATTCGAATGCAATGTGTGTCGCAAAGCCTTTAAACATCAGCAAACACTTTTCAAACACAAGACAATTCACGGTGGTGAAAAGCCTTTTGCATGTAATGAGTGCGACAAGGCCTTTCGTGATATGAGCCATCTTGTTGCACACAGACGTACTCATAGCAATGAGAAACCATTCGTATGCAATGTGTGTCACAAAGCCTTTAAACATAAGCAAACATTATACAGACACCAGAGAATTCACAGTCGTTTAAACCTATTTAAATGTGAGATATGCTGCAAACGCTTCACTCAAAGTGGTAATCTCAAATATCACAAACTTATTCACACTGGTGAGACTCCGTACTCTTGTGACGTATGTCACAAAGCCTTTAATCATCCTCGCAATCTTCAGAGCCACAAACGTTTGCATGCTCAATAAAATCATCTTTTGTGTGAAAAGTGTAATAAAACCTTTATGACGTGAAGCAGTCTCGCCAGTCATGAAGTTGTACTCTATCGCATTTGACAGTAAAAGTAAAAGTTATAGTCTAACTATTTTATAGTGCGCCCGAGAGTTGACGAGAGACGAGAGAGCTGGCCTACTTAGTCTGCTGCATTTAGGAATTTTTGCCATTCACACGCGCTAATTTTTTTTAAATTAAACTGATTTATATAGCGCCATAAGGTTGTAACACCAGAGGCGCTGGACAATGTATGTGAATAACT
>Ga0209568_1000920_pt1 | contig 10791 bp, 8 predicted proteins | sample WorMetOlspDAHAB2_FD_187406 | JGI IMG/M metagenome (GOLD analysis project Ga0209568, IMG submission 187406) | Marine gutless worms symbiont microbial communities from Max Planck institute for Marine Microbiology, Germany - Olavius sp. DAHAB.2... ...
CCCTCCGAGGGTGTCGCAAAAGCCCCTCTCCCGCCGGGAGAGGGGTTGGGGAGAGGGAATCAAAAGAAGCGATCGGGCGTGGTTAATGAACCCCTCTACGCTGACCATTTAAATATTTACCACTACCCGCGAATCTTCCCTATCAGGGCATCTATTTTTCTTAGAGAAATTCTCGAACTGTAATCTTTGCACTCAATTACGGTTTTGTAGGTGATTCCAGCAAGCTCATACTCCCAGTAGAGATCGAATTCACGCTCAACACCACATGAATCGACTATCTTTTTGTTCCGTTGAACCTCGATGTTCTTTTGTGTCGTGAAATTTTCCGCATCAAGCAATGCCTGATGAAGTAAGGCAACAAACTGCTCGTACTGTTTACCGTCATTACTCACGTTCGGTTTCCTTTTTGGGGAGATAACATGCAATCAACGGTTTCTCCACCGCGACCAAAGTACCTACATTTAGGTTCCTATTTTATACCCACAATCATTGTGTTTATGGCTCTACGAAATCATCCCCAACACCCGCGATTCCAGACCAAGCAGCCACCAAGCTTCATATCGCTTCTCCCGGAACACTCGTGCCTCAGTCGCCGTAATTTGTTCAAATCCCCTCTGTTTTTGTTATCCTTGGCGCCTGGATTCCGGCAATCCCTGCCGGAATGACAAGGTAGGGGATGAACGATTACCAGTCGCCAGATACCTCCGGCCACCTTGACCTGTCCCTTACATCCGTCTCCTGCCCGCATGGGGTGAGGGACGCACCCCAACGGCTTTGGTTCGACATGGCGATTCGTTGGGGTTCGCAAGCTCACCCCAACCTACGGGCTAACATTCCAACCTCCGAATACAATATGTAGGAGTTATCGTAAGGAACCTCTGATCAAGTCAGAGCTTCCCTAATATTTTTTGTATACTTCACCTCTCGGCTTTGCATCGAGAACCAAAACTTCGAGTTCATTATTTATGAGTACTCATTCGCCTAACTCCTTTCTAAAATCCTCAAGACTCTGCGCCCCTTCTCTATCTTTAACCCTCTCGGCAATAAATCCTAAGTCCTGAGATTCATCTAACTTATCGAGAAACCAGTTATATTGCTCCATTGTTAAAATCGCGCCTACTATCTTCCCTTTGGAAGTAAGAACCAATTCCCTGTCTTGGTCTTCGATGGTTATTATATAATTTTGGATAAGGGGAGTATCCCCGACATCTCTTTCGTTGTATTCGTCATTGCTCATTATTCAAGTCCTGATTTATTCTTTTGAACTAAGGAACCTCTAATTAAGGTTGTTGATTATGAAAGCAAAGCGTAAATCGTATTTACGCTTTGCGTGCTTTGACAAGTCCTGGATGGACTTGTTCAGAGCTTCCTATATGCCGCGCGTGCATCACGACGAAAAGCCATAGATGGCGGGTATATACGCATCATTGCCGCCGCTCCGTCCGAGCCTGAGCCTGATGCCGGTAACCGGCCAGGTTCATCAGGCGTTCCCGGATGTCGCCGCGGAACTCTTGTTGCAGCGACCCACGCAGGTCGGCGAGCTTCTGCTCGTAGACCGCGGCCTGGGCCTCGAGCTCGGCCCGACGCTCAGCGGCTACCTGTGCCTCGACTTCACGTCGCACCTGCTCGGTGAAGGGGGTTACCAGGCCGGCGAGCTCCTGTAGCAAGCGCCAGGCGTCGCGGCGCTCCCGGCAGACCGCGACCAGCGACCGGGCGACCCGATAACGCACCGGGTCCCGGTGTGGTTGCTCCTGGGATACCTGGGATATATAGGGCGTGCGGCCCCGGCGTTCGCGTTCCGGCAGCTCCAGGTAGGCATCCAGGGGCAAGGGGTCGGGGGCGTCTTCCGCCAGGGGCTCGAGCCAGTGGCGAAACCGGGCCTCGCCGAGGGCCCAGTGGGCCGGTGTTATGGCCTCGCCCTCCGGAAATGCAGATGTCCTGCCTGCAGAGCGAGAATGCCGCAAAAGGTACTGATCTTCACCCTTTGATCCCCTCTCCCCAACCCCTCTCCTCGCCGGGAGAGGGACTTTTGCGACACCCTCGGCGGGAGAGGGGCTTTTGCGATACCCTCCAGAGTGATCGGGATGCCCGCGCTCCCAGGTAGCCGATGGTTCCGGGTTGGCCCCGAGCGCGATCCGGGTCCCGAAAACCCCCTCGGCTCCGGGGTCGTAGCGGAACAGGGGAAAAGTTCGGGTCGTTACGGCCAGGCGTGCCTGCTCCAGGGTCTGCTCGGTGGGGAACCCATGGCGTCCGGGGCTGGGGGCGTGGACGTGAAAGAGGGCGGGACCGGCGAACGCGAGCCCGGCCGCCAGGCTCTCCAGGAAGTGGGTGGGCGCGCCGAGGGAGGTCTGGGCGGTATAGGCGTCCCGCCGGGCCAGCGCCAGCAGGCCCAGGTCGGTGGCGGCATCCGGGATCGGGGCCGGGGCGGATTCCAGGCCGGCGCGGCCGGAGAGGCCCAGATCCAGGTCCGCCAGCACCAGAATCTTCAGGGGCAGATCACTGCCCAGCAGGGCGGCGACCTGGGACAGGCCAGCGCCCGCCAGCACCCGGCTGCTGCCCACCAGGAGCAGGCCCGGACAGCGTTCCTTTTCCTGGGGGGTCAGCTCACGCCAGCTCAGGGCGGCGAGGTCGGGCCAGAGCCGCGCCGCATCCATGGGCTTGTCGAGCTCGAGGCGCGCCCTGCGCATCAGGACGAAGCCCTCGGTGGCCTGCCGCAGTTGGCTCTCCAGGAGTCCTGCTGCCAGCCGAGCGCCATCCCCGGTGGCGTCCAGGGTGACCGGGACCTGAAAGATATTGTGGGGGAAGGCCCCGGCCCAGCTCGCCGCCTCGCCGGGGGTCAGCACCAGCCCTAGGCCGGCGCGCCCGAAGCCCTGGCGGCCGCTCTCCAGGCGCCAGGCGAGTGCTCCCAGGCCCTGGGCCAGCTCCACCAGTCGGCGCAGACGGGCGGCATCCACCGCGCCTTCGATGGCACCCTCGGCCTGGCCGAGGAAGGCGCCGAGCTCTGCGTGGCGGGTACTTACCGTCTCCAGGCCACGGGCCAGGGCGTCCAGGTCGTCCGCCGGCAGGGCCTCGGCGAGGAGGGAGCGGATCAGGGCCGTGATCTTCTGGTGGGTCTCTTTGACTTCCCGGATGAATTCCGCGCACTCTTGTCCCTGGCGGGATGCGGCCAGGCTCAGGGCCAAGCGCAGGGCGAGGCGTTCGCCGGAGCCGGCCTCCGCCCCGTCGCCGCCGGCCAGGGCGCGGGCCGCTCGGTGGGCGAGCAGGGTCGCCGGTAGGGGGCCGATGCTCGCATCGGCGGCGGCCAGGTCGATGATCGCTTGGGTGGTCTCGGGGAGCTTTTCCCAGGCCGTGAACACCCGGTTGGCCTGCTCCAACTCCTCGCTGGTCTGGGGGACGGATTCCAGGGCACCGGCCTCGCAGGCGTGCACGCAGATGCCGCAGCCCTTGCAATCGTTCGGATTGAGCGCCAGGAACAGCAGGGCGTCGGGGACCTCCGTGAAGAAGGGAGTGGCGACGGCGACCGGCAGACAGCCGACTGCGGCGATCAGCCGCTCGACGGCGGTATCCAGACTCTGCTTACGCGCCGCGGGCAAGGGCGTCTGATCCTGGAGCCGGGCGTAGGCCGCATTCAACAGGGACCCCAGGGTGGCGGTCCTGGCCTCACCGGCGCGGCAGCTGTGGCCGATCCGCTCCGCGAGCTTGCCGATCAGGGGACGGAGGGCGCCGGCCTCGGCCGCCGGAATGGCGGCCTCGAGGACCTCGCTCGGGGTTGCCGCAACCGCCCCCCAGGCGCCTTCGGGGCACTGGCTCCAGCAGCGCCCGCAGCCCGTGCACAGGTCGGGGTCCAGGCGGGGCAGGGACGCGCGCAGTGGGCTCATATCGCGGAATGCGGACAGCAGCGGCGGCACGGCCCCGATGGCCATGTAGGGGTCCGGCGCGAGCTGGGAGGCCGCGCCGTCCCGATACAGGACGCCCACCTGGTCCCAGAAGCGGGGCAGGCTGTCATAGGCGTCGTCGATAGTACCGAACCGGCGTACCGAGGCCGGGGCCTCCTGGTCCGGGAGAAAGGCCGACTCCGAGACCGGCAGCGCCTGGTAATCGACTCGCCGGATGCCGTCCAGGCCGGCCTGGAACCGCCGCATGCGCGCCTCCCGCTCCGGATCGCCCGCCTCGACCAGCTGTGCGTCCCGGATCGAGACCAGACGGCGTAGGCCGAGCGCGAGCCAGCCCTGGTCGAGCAGCAGGCCGCAGATGGCCCCCATCACCAGGTCGGTGTTAGAAAAGGCGTCCGCCGGTGGGATGGCGTAGAGGGCGATGTCGGAATCCTGCAATGCCTGCTGCAGGGTCGGAGACAGGGTTTGCCACAGGGCCTCATCCTGCTCCGGTCCCTGCAGCAACAGGGCGCCGTCGGGCCGGAGGTCGACCAGGAGGTCGTTTGGGGTACTGCCGGAGTCCACCGCGAGCAGGGTCAGGTCTACGGGCATGGACGCGCCGGGATCGCGCAGCCCCTGCTCGCTCAGGGTAAAGCGGTCGATGCAATAGGACCCCAGGGGTTGGGCGAAGAGGGCGGGATGACTGCGGAGATGGGCACCCGCGAACCGGCGCAGGAATCCGGCTGCCTCGGCCGCCAGGCCCTCGCCCCATTGGCCGGAGCGGCGGTGGACGGCGAACGTGAGCGCACCGGTCGGCCGCAGGTCCGGGGTGGGTTCTCCACTACGCAGGCCCAGCTCGGCGACGTGCGGATAATCGCGGCGCAGCCGGTCCAGCAGGACCTGGCGCTTGGGATAGTCGCTGGTCCGAGGCGTGAATTCCATCCCCAGAAAGACCCGAGACTCTGCCGGGTCGCTCGCCTCCCGGCACAGGCGGATCAGGTCCGCCCCGTGCAGGGGCAGGCCGCCCAGTCCATAGATGATCGACCGCAGGTGGGGTCGATCCTGAGCACGCAGGACCGGATGACCCGCTGGGGCATCGGCGTCGGAGCCTGCGTCGTCCAGGCCTCGGTCGAAGAGGGCGCGCAGCTCGCGCAGCAGGGGCGGGTCGTCCGCCAGGGGCGTGCTCGCCCGTTCGAGCACCAGCAGGTGTTTTGCCGCTCCCAGGCGGGCCAGCAGATCGGGACCGGGAAAGGGGCGCAGACAACGCAGGCCGAGCACCCCCACCCGGAGCCGCTCCGTCCTGCGCAGGTATTCGGCAACCGCCTGGGCGGTCTCGACCGCAGCGCCTTGAGCGAGGAGGAGAATGCGGGCGTCCTCGGCGCGGAAGGCGGAGACCGGTTCGCACGACCTGCCTGTCTCACGGCGAAAATCGGAGACTGCACGCTCCAGGCTGGAACGCACCTGACCATCGAAATAGATGGCGGCCGCCGCGGCGCCCAGGCCCCAGATCTCCGGGGGCTGCAGGGCGCCCAGGAGCACCGGGTGATCCGGGTCGTGCCAGCGCAGAACCCGGCGGCGGTGGTCACCGAACAGGAGCCGTTGGGTCGTGGTGGGCGGCGGAATCGAATCGCCCGGCGCGCCGAGAAAGCGGGTGACCAGCTCGGCGGGGGGGAGCCGCACCTCCTGCATGGCCAGGGCGGTCCGGTCTCCATCCATGACCACCAGCCCCGGCGTCAGGGTCTCCTCCGCCACCCGGCGGGCGATCAGGGTCAGATCCACCGCTTCCTGGACGTTCGCCGCGAACAACACAAAAACGCCGGAATCGGCCGCCAGGTGACAAGCCTCGTGGCCGCTGCCCGTGGCGATGGCGTGACCGGGCAGGGCACGGTTGGCGAGGTGGATCACCAGGGGCAGGCGGCGCCCGGCCGCGAGTCGCAGCAGGTCTTGGGCCGTGGCCAGATCGGAAGTGGAAAAAAAGGCCGTGGCGCGGATGCCGCCCATAGCCAGGCCCAGGGCTCCCGCCAATGCCCCGCGGGGGCCTTCCGCGTTCCGGGTGCCCAGGACGTTCCCGAGCAGGTTGCGACCCTGACGCAGCTGCTCGGTACGCCAGGCCGTGTCCGCCGCGTCCGCCGGAAAGGAGGCCCCGAGCGCCGCGAGCTCGGCGATAGCCGCTTCGGTGACGGCTATTGCGGTGTTGCCGTCGAGGGCGGTCAGCTCGCCGGCGTAGGGGCCGGCCGCGCGGGTCGGGGCGCCGAGAAGACGGCGCAGGAGTCGCAGGGCGCTGTTAGCGAAGCTGAGCATTGGAAGAAGCCTTAAGTTTTCGACCTAGTAAGTTAGCTACCGGCCATTTGTCGTGGTAGGTCGGGTTAGGCGCGTCTTGAGATGCGGGTTAGGCGCGTCTTGAGATGCGGAGATAGGCATCACCGTCGCACGCGCCGTAACCCGACGTTCGCCAGTGCGTGACCATTTGATCCGGAGATGACGCCGATTTCAACAGAGTCAGCTGAGTACCCCGGAGTCATCTACGGATTCGAGAGATCCCGTTGTCGGGTTACGGCGCGTTTGGTCTCACCAGCACACACCAACCTCGGAAGACGCGCCTAACCCGACCTACAAAACCTTATCCTTCGCCCGAAAGGATCGTTCAGCCTCGATATTGTTCGATGGAGTATGCGGCTCAATAGTTTCACATGCAAAACAGAATACCTCTTCCGCTTTGATGGATTCCGGCCAGCTAGCGTAGTGTTTTTCAATAGAAGACCATAGCCGGGATATACCCGGTTGGGTGGTGTTGTAGTTTTGTTGTTACCGGGTACGGGGAACCTGGCAAGACTCTCTACATGGGATGTTTCGAGGCGTCTCATATTCGGAAACAACAAAACTACAACACTACCCCCGGTTGATCTTTAGCCTCAATGAGAGAGGTCAGGAGTGCCCTTTTTTCTCCGGGCGTAAAAGTATTGATTCCAAAGTGTCCGATGATTTCATGTCGAAGAGGGTAGTGGTTAATGTTTAAATGAGAACATCGCCGATAGCAATATGTTGGGCGCGCCACCGGCTGCACCTCCTCTCCCTCCGAGGGTGTCGCAAAAGCCCCTCTCCCGCCGGGAGAGGGGTTGGGGAGAGGGAATCAAAAGAAGCGATCGGGCGTGGTTAATGAACCCCTCTACGCTGACCATTTAAATATTTACCACTACCTCAATTACTTTCCCGGCTCCACTGATCCTGGTCGGTGGCAGGGAAAGTCTGCTGAAGTCGTGTGCGATTCTTGAGGTCGTTGGCAACCGAAATGGCAATGGCGGAAAGATCATGTCTCCTCATAAACCGCGAGTGTGCAAGAACAACTTGCTGAAAGACATGCTCTGCCCTGAGACTACTGATAGTCTCATTCGGTTCGATTGATTCACATGCAAAACAGAATATCTCCTCAGCTTTGAATGATTCTGAAAGCTTAGGATGGTCTTTATCAACATTCGACCACAACTCAGATATATCTGGTTGGCCACGGGTCTCCGCGATGGCACTTATGAGAGCTCTTTTTTCAGAGGGGTTGAGGGTATTGATCCCGAAATGACCAAGAACTTCGTGGCGAATCGTCTCGGTAAAATGCTGTGCGTTAGGAGCATTGGAAGTGAAAAGGGCAATGAGCTGCTTGGTAGGAAAGTAGGCCCCGAAGATTCTCCCTCTCTCTTCAACCGTTGCTCCTTTGCCGAATATTTCCTCCTGCATTGCACGGACTTTGTATTTCAGTCGGTAAGCAGCAGGATAGATTCGGCAAAATTCGGCAACCAATTCCCGACCTTGCTCAACAGTTATCGACATTAGGATCTTCTTTCAAAGATGAGATCAACTCCATATCGGACCTGAATTTTCTATAGAGATCTTCAGGTAAATGACTTCGTGTCACAAAAGCCGTATCATCGAGTGACAAGGGTTCATCATCATCCACAAAGGTGGGTTCCGTAGGTTCCGAGGGTCCTTCCTGTTCGCTGGAGGAATGTAATTCCGGGAAGATAAGTTCCGAAAATTCTCCTTGCTCGTTCGATGGTTGCGGTTTCATGAATGGCCTCCTCTTGTGTCGCACGGACCTTATATTCTAGCTGAAGAGCAGCCGGATAGATCCGACAGAATTCGGCAATCAACTCCCGACCTTGCTCAACGGTTATCGGCATCAGGAGCGTTCTTTTCCTGCTGAGGCGACTAATCCGGTAACAGCCTCCGGTTCATTGTGAAGGTTTCCGGGTAAACGCTCTCGTATCACGGTCGACCTACTCCTTGAACTGCGCGCCTTCGAGCCACTGAATGGCCCCCGTGGGGCAGCGGTGCACCGCCCGGGGCAGAGCCGGACCACCGCCGGAGTAGTCGACCAGGGGCAGGTTGTCTTCCATCCGAATCAGCCCCGGTGCCGCGTCGGCTGCGCAACGTCCACAGGCGTCACAGGCGACGCTGCAAAGGGCGAGGGCCAGATCACCGGCCAGCGGCGATTTGCACTGGACGAACAGATGTTGGTTCAGGGGCATCAGCGCGAAGAGATCCCGCGGGCAGGCGTCGACGCAGTCGCCGCAGGCGGTGCACTTGGGCGGGTCCACCACGGGCAGGCCGTTGTCGTTCATGGTGATGGCATCGAAGGTGCAGGCACTCTGACAGTCCCCCAAACCCAGGCAGCCCCAGGAGCAACCCTTGCCGCCGCCGGAGACGACGGCCGCGGCGCTGCAGCCCTCGAAGCCCTGGTACTCGGCGATCTGATAAGCCTGGCCCTTACCGCCGGCGCAGTGGAGCCGGGCCACGCGCTGCTCCTGCTGGCCCGGGTCCACGTCCAGCAGCTCGGCGATGGCATCGACCGCCTCGGGGCTTGCCACCGTACAGCCGCTCGGCGACTCCTTACCCGCAACCAGGCTCACGGCAAAGGCGCGGCAGCCGGGTTGTCCGCAGGCGCCGCAGTTGGAGCCGGGCAACAGATCCAGGGTGGTTTCGATGCGCGGGTCTTCCTGAACCTTCAGAAAACGATAGGCCACCGCCAGGATGACGGCAAAGAATAAACCCAAGCCGGCCATGATGGCCGATGCGACCAGATAACTATTCATTCTTCGTTGTGGCTACAATGAAACTGGATTATCTTGGAAGAGTATCACCATATCGAAGGCTCGTATCAGCGGATTCGCGTTATGGTTACCATTAGTGACCCCTCGTTGTTGCCGTACTTCCAGGCGATGTCGTTAGCGAAAAGGTAGAGATCTGCATCCTCAGGGGCTAGGTACGGGTCTTTCTTGTCACCAATAAGGAATAGCTGTTTGTCCTCGTCGCCCAAGACTCCGGTTAGTGCGAACCAATTGGCATCCTTCAACCTCCTGAGTTCTTCGAACGCCTTCATCATATGTTCTCGGTACCACGGGAGTTGCTCAGACTCCCATCCCGCGGGACCACACGTGATGCCGGCATCATTCCAGGTGTCACCTTCAAGCACTGTAAAAGTGTATTCGCCGCCCTTTCGCAGGCCAACTCCACTCCAGTTGTATTTCGTGTCGGCGAATACCTCGCATGTATGCTTTTCGCCCACTGCCAGCTCGATTGATCGAGCACTGGGATCGATTTCGTCATCCGAATGGATTTTCCTCCTCGGATCGATGATCACGTCCTTGTTCTCGGATATGGGTGCAAAGCGATCCATCTTGCTATAGCGAGAACGTTTGGCCTTTCTCTCATTAAACGGCAGACCACAGACCCGTCCTTGTTCCAGCATCCACTGCAAGGTGATATTGGAACGTGCCTCGTTCCTGCTACCACCACCGACGTCGCTGTGCACACCACGGAACCAAACCTCTCGGATATTGGCTAATTCATTGTTCGGATCAAAACGTGTTACATTGAAGGTTTCACGCCGTTCATCCAACGCCATGGCATGAAAGCAGTGGTCAACGCATGGGTGCACCTTATCGATCTCCCAACCCAAATTGATCTTTTGGAAATTGATAAAGGTGTCGAAGGAGAGCCCGAACGAACCCACGACATCCCATAAACCGAGAAAGCGCACTCGCGCCTCTTCGATCCGACCGTCGCTGAGTTTTACCCCTTTGTTGCCGATTTCATTGGTAAAATGTACGGCCAAAGCCGCCCTCCCGACTGAAACCTACGACATCGATGATCTTGTCACCCTGTTCCCAGTTTTCACGCAGCTCCTCGTACATTTCCTCGATACGAGTGCGTCCACCTATGCCGAATACGCCACCAAGCACCTTGCTTAGCATATCGAACTGGGTGCCTACGCCCTCTAAATACTCGATATTGTTGCCTCTATACAATCCCATGAAGCGAACGACGTTGGTATCTCCAGCATCGTCAGCCTCGTCCTCATTCCAGGTGCCGTCGAACGCATATAAAGCCATTGTCTATCTCCTGCTTTCTTGGTTGTAGAATTTACGGGAGGTTATACCCATCACATGTGAACCGTTCAGCGCGATAGAGGTCGTCCGCGTTGGGTCGCAAGACTGTTCCATTTCGCTCCGCGATGGTGGTGAATTTTTAGGTGGTAAGATGTAGAGGAGTTCATTACTTACTCCCCCTTCCTTTTTTGATCCCCTCTCCCCAACCCTCTCCCGGAGGGAGAGGAGGTACAGCTTGTGGCGTGCCTAATACACTGCTATTGGCGATGTTTGCATTTAAAAATTAATCACTACCCAGATAGGTATTCATTGGTTATACCTTGAATTACAAAAAATTTAACTTTATCGTTTTATCGTCTATAATGACTTAACGTTGTCGAAAGCTTGGAAATCAAAAATGATTAAAATCCTGGGTAGTGGTAAATATTTAAATGGTCAGCGTAGAGGGGTTCATTAACTACGCCCGATCGCTTCTTTTGATTCCCTCTCCCCAACCCCTCTCCCGGCGGGAGAGGGGCTTTTGCGACACCCTCGGAGGG
>Ga0209568_1000921_pt1 | contig 10786 bp, 9 predicted proteins | sample WorMetOlspDAHAB2_FD_187406 | JGI IMG/M metagenome (GOLD analysis project Ga0209568, IMG submission 187406) | Marine gutless worms symbiont microbial communities from Max Planck institute for Marine Microbiology, Germany - Olavius sp. DAHAB.2... ...
AGTCGCAAGAAGCCGCCGTCGGAATCAGTTCGTCGCGACCACAGCAGACCATGGCTCGCCGTACATCATGCTCAAACGCGAAAAATGCAACAAATACAGCCCAATATCAAACCCGCGCACAGGTCTCATTAGACCGCGATGCAGTTGCCGTCCAAGGTGAAACTGGTGGAGATGGGGCCACGCGACGGACTGCAGAACGAATCCGAGATCGTCCCCACCGCCGTCAAGGTGGAGCTGGTGGATCGGTTGACGGCGTCCGGCCTCGCGTTCATCGAGGCGGGCAGCTTCGTATCGCCGAAATGGGTGCCGCAGATGTCCGATTCCGCCGACGTCATGGCGACCATCAAGCGTGGACCCGGGGTCGTCTATTCGGTGCTGACGCCGAACATGAAGGGGTTCGAGGGGGCGCTGGCGGCGAAGGCCGACGAAGTGGCCATCTTCGGCGCCGCCTCGGAGACCTTTTCCCAGAAGAACATCAACTGCTCCATCGCCGAAAGCCTGGCCCGCTTCGAGCCGGTCTGCGCCGCCGCCGCTGAGCACGGCATTCCGGTGCGCGGCTACGTCTCGACGGTGCTGGACTGTCCCTACGAGGGGCCTGTGGCGGCCGCCGAGGTGGCGCGGGTGGCGAAAAAGCTGTTCGACATGGGCAGCCATGAGATTTCGCTCGGCGACACCATCGGCCGGGGCACCCCCGGCCGCGCCCAGGCGATGATCGAGGCGGTCGCCGAACACGTGCCCATGGAGCGCATCGCCGTGCATTTCCACGACACCTACGGCCAGGCCCTGGCCAACATCCTGGCGGTCATGGAACTGGGCGTGGCGGTGGTCGATGCCTCCGTGGCCGGCCTCGGCGGCTGTCCCTACGCCAAGGGCGCGTCGGGCAACGTCGCCACGGAGGACGTGCTTTACATGCTGGACGGACTGGGGGTGGAAACGGGCGTCGACCTGGACGCCATCCTGGACACCGCGGATTTCATTACCGCCGCCATCGGACGGCCGCCGGCCTCGAAGGTGGCGCGGGCATTAGCCAACCGGAACGCCGCGTGAGCGTCAACCTGATCAAGCTCTGCGTCGGCATCGATGACATCGATCATCTGGCCCGGGCCCAGAAGGCGCGCCTCGATGCGGCCCGGGCGGCCGGCCAGCCGGAAGTGCTGCGCCACATCACCCGCAACACGCCCAGGCGCGCCAAGGAGGTGTTGGACGGGGGGTCCCTCTACTGGGTCATCCGCCGGGTGATCATGGTCCGTCAACGGATCATCGGCCTGGAAAGCTACAAACGCGAGGACGGCCGACCGGCCTGCGCGATCATCCTCGACCCCGAGTACATCCGCACCGAACCGCGCCGTTTCCGGGCATTCCAGGGCTGGCGCTATTTCCCCATGGAGGATGCGCCCCCGGATTTGACCGCCGCCGGCGTCGATGCCAGCCAACTTCCACCGGAGATGGCGGCGGAACTGCGGGAACTGGGCCTCATATAGACTTCGCGGCGACGCGAATTTGGATTGGCGCGGCCTCCGGGAACGGGCAACGATCCGCCGGCTAAGGTTTTGGCCGGTAACGATTTCGGGTTGCGAAATGGCGGCGAAGCCTGGAAGATTGATACGGGACGGGGACAGTCGTGGGATGCGTTCGAATCGAATGGCATGCGCGAGGCGTGAATGGGTGACGAAAAAGTAGAAATCATCAATCCGCCCAATGCGGTAAAAGCTAAGGTCAAGGTCGGTGGCCCTGGTGCCGTCGATGCTTCCGTGCTGGAGAAAGCCGAACAAGCCATCGCCGCCATGGGCGACCAGTACCTGGACTGGGTTCAGGACGATATCGCCAGAATGGATGCCGCCTTCAAGGAATTGGCGGCGGCCGGCGGCGATCGCAAGGAGGAACTGGAGAAGGTCTTCCAGGTGTCCCACGACATGAAGGGCCAGGGCGGCAGCTTCGGTTTCGACCTGGTGACGGCCATCGGCAACCAGCTGTGCCGGATGATCGAGAAGATCGACACCGTCGGTGACGCCGAGGTCGATGCGGTACGCGTCCATATCGACGCCATCAAGCTGGTCATCGCCCAGCAGATAAAGGGCAACGGCGGCAAGGCCGGGGACCAGATCCTGATCGGCCTGGAAAAGGTCGTGCAAAAGATCGTCGGCTAGCCGGTCCCGGCCGCGCCAAGCGAATCCTCTTCAATTCAATCGAAAATCAGGCGAACCGGCCCTTGAAGGCTTCCAGCCAGTGGATGCGGGCGTTCAACTCGGCAATCTCGTGATCCAGCCAATCGCAGAGATGCCCCACGTCGCCGGCGTGATGTCCGCGCAGGTCGGTCAGCCGCAACAGCTCCGTTTCCGCCGTTTCCATGAGAATGTCGGCCTGTTCATGCTGTTGTCCCGCCGAAAGCAGGTGCATGAACCGGAACTTGAGCGCGACGATCAGCTTGTTCAGGTCCGTGGCGCCGGGCCGCACATCGGCGGTGAGCAGGGTTTCCAGTTCCTGGCGGCCGGTTTCGGTGATCGCCAGGACGGCGCCGTCGCCGATGCCGTCACGGGTTTCCACCAGTCCTTCGTATTTCAGCAGCTCCAGTGAACTTCCAAGGACGTCCAGGGACGGACCTTGGACCCGGTCCATGAAATGGCGGATCGCCGAGGCCAATTCGCCGTAGGACATGTCCGCGGACGCCAAAGTGCCGAGCGCGCAAAGGCGGGCGGCTTCCTTCGGGGTCAATGTGTTGTCGGCATACACGGTGAATAACCCAACAATTCCGTTTCTGGTTGCCCTCGTTGGTACACGATACGGCCAAAACCCGCAAGAATGAGATAGGCCGATCGGCGCCAAAGTTCAATCGGCGACGGGAAAATGCCGCCACCGGCCCCGTATTATACCATTAGCTGGACAAGGCCTCCAACTTCTTGATGAAATCTCCCACGTCCGCGTTCATCGGCGTCTGGTCGTCCGAATCGCCGGACGGTGCGCTACGTCTTTGGTCACAGGCATCGGCCTTGATCTCTTCCGGGCCCAGCGTCGCGGGGACGTGGACCTCCTCGCCCAACACCTCGTTCATCCGGGCCATCAATTCGCCGCGGTCGATGGGCTTGCTGACGGCGGCGTTCATGCCGGTCGACAGATAACTGGCGATATTCTCCTGCAGGACGTCCGCGGTCACGGCGATGATCGGGATATGGGCCTTCGGCCCGTCCAATTGACGGATCACCCTGGTGGCGTCGGGCCCGCTCATTTCCGGCATGCGGACGTCCATGAGGATCAGGTCGAAGGTCGTCTCGTCGACCGCCGCCACGGCGGCGGCGCCGGTGCCGACGAAGGTGAGTTCGTGGCCCAGCGGCTCGAGGACGGAATTCAGGATCAGTTGGTTGAGCTGATTGTCCTCGGCGACCAGGATCTTGATCGGGCGTGTGGCCTGGAAGCTCTGGACCGCCAGATTGCTCGCCGCCTCGGCGATATCCGTCGTAGCCTCGGCCACCGATACGGTGAACCAGAACGTCGAGCCTTCCCCGGTCTGGCTCTCGACGCCGATATCGCCATCCATGAGACCGGTCAGGCGTTTCGAAATGGCCAGTCCCAGGCCGGTGCCCTCGTAGCGCCGCGTCGTCGAGGCATCCGCCTGGGTGAAATCCTGGAACAGGCATTCGCGCACCTCCTCGGAGATACCGATCCCCGTGTCCGAAACGGCGAAGCGCAGCAGATATCCGCCGTCCGCCTGTTCGTCGTGGCGGACCTTGATGGTGACGCCGCCGTCGTGGGTGAACTTCACCGCGTTTCCCACCAAGTTGATCAGCACCTGGCGGATCCGCGTCGGATCGCCGCGCACCGAGCGCGGCAGCGAGGTGCGCATGTCGACGGAGACGTACAATCCCTTGTCGTCGGCTTTCGGACGGATCAGGTCGACGGCGGCATTGATGACACTCGGCAGGTTGAAGTCGATGGCCTCGATGTGCAGCTTGTCGGCTTCCAGTTTCGACAGATCGAGGATGTCGTTGATGATGGTCAGCAGGCTCAATCCGGCGCCCTTGACCTTCAAAACCGTATCCCGTTGAAGGGGCGTCAGTTCGCTCTCCAGGAGAATATCGGCCATGCCCAGGACCCCGGTCATGGGCGTGCGGATCTCGTGGCTCATGGAGGCCAGGAACTCGGACTTGCTCTTTTCCGAGGCCTCCGCCCGGTCCTTCTCGACGGCATATTTCTCGGCCAGTTCGACCAGTTCCTGGGTGCGGTCCTCGAGACGCCGCCGGGACATCTCGATGTCGCCGATGTAGCGGGTAAGGTCGGCTTCGTTCTTCTTCAGGCGCTCCTCCGTCAGGACCCGCTCGGTGATGTCGTTGTAGACGATCACGGTGCCGCCGTCGGCGGTTCGCGCACGATAGGTATCGATGTGCTTGCCCGACGCGGTGACATGGGTTTCCCGGGCTTCGAACTCGGCGTTGGTATAGTTGTCGATCATCCGAGAGACGATCTTTTCGGGGTCGCCATCGCCGTAATCACCCCGCACGGCGCGGATCCGCCATAGGGCCTGCATGGGCAACCCTTCCATGATCAGGCCTTCGGGCAACTCCAGGCGCTCGCGCATGGCGTCGTTGAACAGCCGGATCGTCAAATCCTTGTCGAAGAACAGAATCCCCGCCGACACACTGTCCAGGGCGGTGAACAGTTGGATTTCCTTCTGCGCCAATTCCATCTCGGCGAGCTTGCGGGCCGTGATGTTGGTATAGGTGGTGACGAAGCCGCCATGGGGCAGGGGGGTGCCCCTGATTTCGAGGATGGTGCCGTCGGGACGCGTGCGCTCGAAGCGGTGCGGTTCGAACTTGCGGGCCAGTTCCAGGCGCTCCTCGACCAAAGCCTCGATATCGCCGTCACCGTACTCGCCGCGTTCGGCATTGAGGCGGAACATCTCACGGATCGGCGTGCCCGGCGTGCTCAGTTCGGCTGGAAACCCGAGAACCTCCAGGAATTCCCCATTGCAGGCCACCAGTTCGAGGTCCGCGTTCATGACGCTGATTCCGACCCCCATGTGGGCGAGGCTCTCGACAATCAATTCGCCGCGGGCGACCTCCTCCTCGGCCCGTCGGCGATCCTCGATTTCACGGATCAGGCGCCGCAGGATCCAAAGAATGGCGCCGCCGGCGATCAGCAGGAGGGGCAACAAGAATAGGGAAAGCCGGGTTTCTTCCATGCCCCGCTGGACCAGACCGCCGAACCGCTCGCGGTCGTCTTCCAGCTGGCGGATCCAGGAATCCCGAAGCGACCAAAGGGCCTGCAGGGCCGGGGCATCGTCAACGCGGACCCGCTGATCGGTCTGGCTCGGCGACCAACCGCGCCGCACGGCCTCGTCGGCGACGGCGATGTTTTCCTGATATTGGCGAATCACGCGCCTCAGTTGATCCAGGGCACGGAGGTCTTCTTCGTCCTTCAACAGGCCCTGCAGGCTGGCGACGGCGGACCACACATTCGTCAGGTCCTCGTCCAGCCGCTGGCGATAGGCGGGATCCTGGCGGAGCACGTAGTTCTTGAAGTTGTGGATGAACCCGCCATAGCCGAAATGTCGCAGGATATCGGCGATATGACGGCCTTGGTCCTCGGAACGTTGCTGTTGTTGATTCCACTCCGTGGAAACTTGGTCGAACAGGTTGCTGGACTGATAGGTGGTGATGGCGCCGGCGATGATCGCAACGATCAGCAGACCCGTCACCAGGAAACCGGCGATCTCGGTGCCGCTGAGGCGATGCTTCGTCGTCCCCTTGGACATGCGGTTCCATGTGTTTCAGAGCGATCGATTTGTCCAAATGATCTTATGTCTTTGGATATACCTTTTCAACCAGAAAGGATCAAAGCGGGAGGAAAATGAAGCGTTCCCATGCCCCTGGAAGGGCCCGCCAAGCCCAGGTTGAACGGGCCCGCCGAGCCCCTATGTGTTTCAAATAAATGGATATCGCACTTGACCAAGGTCATGGCGCTGATACGGTCGCGGGTGTTGCATTGGCGATAACAAGAAACTCAGTCCGCGAAGGAGGGCATGCCATGTCGTTGAAGGATATCATCGTACACCTGGACACAGCCAAGGCTTGTGCGAACCGTGTCAAGGCGGCGCTGGTGCTGGCCAACGACCACGGAGCCCACCTCACCGGGGTCGGAGTCGTTCATCGGACCTACATTCCGGCCTACGCGGAGGCGGAAATCGGGGTCGAGTTCATCGAGGAGCGCCAACGCGCCTTCCGTGAAGCCGTGGAGGGGATCGGTACCGGCTTCATATCCCAGACCGACGCGGCCGGGGTCAGCGCCGATTGGCGGGTCGTCGAGGGCGAGCCGGTGGACGCCTTGAGCGAACAGGCCCGCTACGGCGATCTGATCATCCTCAGTCAGGATGAATCTTTCGACGATCTGCTGCCCGGCGGCCATGACCTGCCGGACCGGGTGATCCTGTCGGCCGGCCGGCCGACGCTGATCGTGCCCAGCATCTACGACGGCGCGCCCATTGGAAAACGCGTTCTGGTCGCCTGGGATGCCGGGCGCATGGCGGCCCGCGCGGTGCACGACGCCCTGCCAATCCTGCAGAAGGCGGAGAAGGTGACAATCATGGTCGCCAATCCGGAGCCGGGGGAAGAGGGACACGGCGATCTGCCGGGTGCCGACCTGGCCGCCCACCTGGCCCGTCACGGTGTCACCGCCGAGGCGGACCACACCATCAGCGGCGAGGTCAACGTCGGCGATTTGCTGCTCTCCAGGGCCGCCGACGCGCAGTCGGACATGATCGTCCTCGGCGCCTACGGCCACGCCCGCTGGCGTGAGCTGGTTCTCGGCGGCGTTACCCGGCACATGCTCGAGCACATGCCCGTGCCGGTGTTCATGTCCCACTAGATCGGCTCACCGGTCGGAATTCGAACGGTCGATGGTTCTGGGATCGAGGGCCGCCTGCAGGCCGTCGCCCAGGAAGTTGAAGGCGACCACCGTGACGAAGATCAGCATGCCCGGATAGAAGGCCAATGCCGGCGCCTCCCAGATCAGTTCCTGGGCATTGGTCAGCAGGTTTCCCCAGCTTGGTATGGGCGGCTGGATGCCCAGCCCCAGGAAGGACAGCACCGATTCCAGCAAGATGATGTTTCCGGCCGCCAGGGTCGTGGCGACGATGATCGGTGAGGCCAGGTTGGGCAGGATGTGGACCATGGCGATCCTGAGCGGGCCGGCGCCCTGGGCCACGGCCGCCTGCACGAAAGCCCGTTCCTTCAGGGAAAGCGTGCTGGCCCGCACCAGGCGGGCGACGGTGGTCCAGCCGGCCAGGGCGACGATCACCACGATCCGGTAGAGGCTGACGTTTTCAGAGTCCGTCAAAACCGCGGGCAGGCCGATCTTCTGCAGGTCGATGGCCGCCAGCACGATCAACAGGGGCAGCAACGGCAGGGCGATGACCCCGTCCGTGAGGCGCATCAGGAAGGCATCCAGGCGGCCGCCCAGGTAGCCCGCCGCCAGCCCCACGGCGGTGCCGATGCAGGCCGCGAACACCGCCGCCACCAGGCCGACGAACAACGAGACCCGGCCGCCGTACAGCAGCCTAAGCAGCAAATCGCGGCCCAGTTCGTCGGTGCCCAGGGGATGCGCCGCCGAGGGCGCCTGGAAGCGGTTGAACAAATCGGCGGCGGTGGCGTCCAGCCCGAGCAGCGATTCGACGACCGGCGCGGCAATGGCGGCAACGGCGAGGACCAGCAGTAGGGCAGCGCTGAACATGGCCAGCCCGTGCCGGCGGAAGCGGCGCCAGATCAACTGGGCCGGGGTTTGTCCCGCCTGGGCGGCGGCGCTCATTCGGCCAGCTCCGTCAGCGAAATGCGCCGATCCAGGGCCGCATAGGCCATGTCCGCCAGGAAGTTCCCCGTCAGCGTCAGCGCCGTGGCGAACAGCAGCGCCACCAGGGCCAGGTTGAAGTCGTTGCCCATGATGGCGTCGAAGATCAGCTTGCCCATGCCCGGGAAGCTGAAGATGGTTTCGGTGATCAGCGCGCCGGAGAACAGATAGCCGAAATCCAGCGCGATCACCGTGACCACGGGAATCATCGCGTTGCGCAGCGCGTGACCGAGGACCACCCGGGGTTCGCTCAATCCCTTGGCCCGGGCCGTGCGGATGTAATCCTGGCGCAGCGTCTCGATCATCGAGGCCCTCATGTAGCGGGTGTGGCTGCCGATGGAGGCGATGGTCAGGCTGGCCACCGGCAGGACCAGGTACTTGGCGCTCTCCCAAAATCCGCTCGCCCCGGCGGCGGCGGCGGTGCCGCCGGCCGGCAGCAGGCCGAGCAGCATCGCGAAGACGATGATCAGCATCAGGGCCAACCAGAAGGGCGGCACGGAAATGCCGGCGAAGGCCAGCAGGTTGATGCCGTAGTCCAGCTTCGTATGCGGCCGGGCGGCGGCAAGGATGCCCATGGGGAGCGCGATCAGCAACGCCAGGGTCAGGCTGAGGCCGAGCAGGGTCACCGTGTTCGCCAGCGCCGGCCCCATCACCTGCAGCACCGGCTTGGCGTGCAGCCGGGAATACCCCAGGTCACCGGAAAGGGCCGCCGCGACCCAGTTCCCGTAACGCTCGGTGATCGGCTTGTCCAAACCGTAGAGTTCACGCAGATGCGCCGCGTCCTTCGCCGTGATCTTCGGGTCCGCGGTGATCATCAGATCCACGGGGTCGCCGGGCATCAGGCCGATCAGGCCGTAGATGACGAAGGACATCACCACCAGCACGATGACCGATTGGGCCAGTCGATTGACGAGGAAGCGGGCCATGCGCCTCAGATTGCCCCAGCCTGCGGGACCATGGCAACGGCCGAGCGATTGCGCGCCGTCAGGCCCCGGTGACCACCGGCAACACGACGCGGGACGGTCTCGCCTGGCTGCGGAACACCGTCAGTTCCGGCGGCCGGCCGTCGGGGATTCGGGTGAAGTGGTCGGAATCAGAAAGCGCGATGGAGACCCGGACCCGATGGCCCTTGCGGAACAGATAGGAGGTGGGCAGCAGCTCGAAGGCGGCTTCCGCCGCCTCACCGGGCACCAACAGTTCGGCGTCGGCCCTGTTGAAGGTGTGGGTCGGGCCGGTGGCCGGGACGTCTTCCGGGTTGGGCCCGGGTTTGCGGTGCAGGGCCCGGAAGATACCCTCCGTCACATAGACGGATTTCCCTTCCGGGGTCACGTCGGAGATGTAGACGAAGAAGGTGCAATCCTTTTCGGAAGCCGCGAAATGCAACTCCGCCCAGGGGTGGCCGGTGACCTCCATGTCCTGGGCCAGGGGTTCGCCCGTGTAGGACAGCATCAGATCCTCGCGGCCGTCCCAATCGTCGTAATAGGTCTCCACGTTCTGGATGTAGAGCCGGTCATAGCGGGTATGCTCGCCGGTGCCGCAGGCATAATCGCCCTGATAGACGTCGGCGCCGTCGCCCGCCGCCGGCGCCGTCGCCAGTCCGTTATCGGCGCTCGCATAAAACGACGTCTCCTCGGCGGGCGGCGGCCAGGAGTCAGCGGCCTGCCATTGCTCTGCGCCCATGGTGAAGTAATGCACCGGGCTCTCGTCCTCGATGGCGGTATCCCGGTCCATCAGGTGCTTGTCGAAGAACCGGAGCACGGCGGCGCCGACGATGGGCTGTTGCGGGTCGTTGGCGGCCCGCCAGGGGCTCGCATGGGCGCGCGCCCCGTGGTCCCAAGGACCGAGCAGAAGCCGGGTTTCCGGGTTCTCCAGCCAAATGTAGCGCTGGATGGTGCCGGTGGAATAACCGCCGCCGTCCATCCATCCGGAGATGGAGTAATACGCGGTGGAGGCGTCCGCATCCCGGTTGGCGTAGTTGTAGGGGCTGATCCAGGCGCCCGTGTAGTCCGGGTTGTCGGTGAGGCCCGAGTCCCGGAAGCGGAGCTGCTGGCCGAAGTCCTGCATGTCAAAGTTGGCCTTGTGCTCGTAGAGGGCCCGGGCCAGTTGCTCGCCGTCCGGATCCTCGTCGACCGGCGCCGGCCCGACCAGGTCGTCATCCTTGAAGTAGGCGTAGGGCGGGATCAGGTCACGCCGGTCCTGGTCGAGCGATAGCGCCAGTCGGCCGTAGTTCTTGGTCACGCAGGTGAGCAGCACGCCGCCCGGGTAGAGGTGGTTCATCCAGGTGTCCCAAACGGCGAACAGGGGTGCCACGGCCTTGACCGCCGGATGGTTGGTCGAGGCCAGGAAATCCGACGCCGCGCCGGGATACGAGATGCCCGTGGCGCCGATCTTGCCGGTGCACCAGGGCTGTTTCGAGACCCAGTCGGCAACATCGTGGTGGTCGAGCCGTTCCGTCGGCGAGCGGAAGCCGTCGCGGGCCCCGAAGCTGGCGCCGGAACCGCGCACGTCGACGGCCACCAGGGCGTAGCCGCGGGGCACGAACATATCCCGGTAGAAGGCGACGGTGGGGCAGGCGTCGATGTCGTTGCGGCAGCCCGGGCGCAGCGCGAAACGGCGGTAGTAGGGTGTCAGCACCATGATCGCCGGGAACGCCGCGTCGCCGGGTTCGGTGCCCGGGAGATGCACGTCGACGGCCAGCTTGGTGCCGTCGCGGACGGTCACATACTGGGAGATGATCCGTTCGCCCTCGAACTCGGCCGGCCGCCGGTCCAGGTACTCGAGCGGCGCGACCCGCCAGCCTTGTGTTTCGTTGCCGTCTTTCATGATGGCTCAATTCGCAAAACGAAGGCATGGCCTCGTCATCGCCGCCTCGAGGCAGGCTCTTGGCGATGGCTGGTCGCCGAGTTCGATGAGATGGAACCATCTGAGATAGCTGTCCAGGTACTTGGTGGCG
>Ga0209568_1000922_pt1 | contig 10784 bp, 5 predicted proteins | sample WorMetOlspDAHAB2_FD_187406 | JGI IMG/M metagenome (GOLD analysis project Ga0209568, IMG submission 187406) | Marine gutless worms symbiont microbial communities from Max Planck institute for Marine Microbiology, Germany - Olavius sp. DAHAB.2... ...
GAACTTAAAATGAATGTATGTATTGTTTTTAATTATCGGCTCAAAAGAGGAAATCACGCCATTTTTAATCAGTGTCTTAAATGACTCATCAAACTGAATTACAGTCGAAAACGAGTTGATATTTTTCTAGATATTTTACTCGAAGTAGGTGGAAAGGGTGCCGGATTGACCTAACAGGGAGGAACACTGGTTTGTTCACTTCACATAAGTCGACCTACTGGTGGTATGGTATTTGTCGATTTAAGGATATGGCCTTATGAGAGCTACTGCTGGTCAGTCGTTCTTCGGCCTGTTTCCGTGAAGCCCGATATCTGGTCTCTCTGACCCTCTCGTCTGGCTTAACTATGACTCGTTTACATGCCAAAGTAGCACTTGATATAGATTGTGATTGTGCATGAAGTGCGACATTCTTTGTGGTATAACATTATTTTCCTATTACGCACTATGTGTATCGCACAAAGGACAAACCGAGTGAATATTCCTATAATTTCTTACTAATCTTTCCTATGCCGCGGATGTGAAATTTTTGCTTTTGCATCTTACTTATCTGGCTGCTGCTGCATCGTGCATATTAGGTAATGGACGTAGATAAATTTGGAAACTTTTCCAAATTTTCCGTTGTTTCCTGCTATAATTACGAAGCCGCATTGCTGAGAAGATGAATGACCTAACTGGACGGAATACTGGTTTGCTCACTTCTCGTAAAACGACCTAATGATGACGTATGCTATTTGTCGACTAAAGGACCTGGCCTTATGTGAGTTAATACTGGTCAGTCGTTCTTCGGCCTGTTTCTGTGAAGCCCGATATCTGGTCTCACTAACCCTTTTGCTTCGCATTGTCATTTCTGTTCGCATGGTTTTATACTTCTGCTGTTAACATTGACATGAAGATTAGCAAAGACGTACTTGAAATGTTGATACTGAGTTATTTCTACGACTTTTGTAGTGCTAGCGAAACATAATGAAACTAGTGTTGTTTGATGTTACATTAACTGAAAATATGCTATTGCTATGTGTCAGTTCCAGTTGCTGGCTACGAATCATAATTAATGTTTTAATCGGCAGTCTATTTCTTTAACACGATGAGCTGTCACATGGTGACTATATCGCTGGAGAGTCTTCATTTATGATAACGTTTTTTGCCTAAACATATCGCCGTTTCGATAATGAAAATAATTTTATCATTCGTTTTGAAATAGATCGAATTTTATCGAATTGAATTCTATGTGTCTCAAAACATTACAAAAATAAATGTACAAAATCTTGCAGTTTAAAACACTGTGTAACGGCGACATGGCATAAATCACACAACTAAAACGCCAAAAATCAAAAAGATGATATTACTATGACATCAAATCGCCATAGTGTCAACGTGCTCTTAAATAATAGCACCGTTTTTTGCTGTTTTAGTTGTGTGATGTAGGGTGTATCTCCGTTAGAGAGTGTTTTAAACTGGAGCTTTTTAACATTAATATTAGCTGTTTTATTACATACACGCAACTCTTAATGTTGACAGTCGACGCAAGCTAATTAGTCATGCACTTGAACTCAAAATTGAGAGGAATTCCAATACATTAGCGTCGAGCGGTCGCTTATGCAAAAACTGGTCATAGCAACAGTGTCTATTCGCTGCAGTCATCTTGCATATTTTATTGTGTTCGCCTTTGTAGTGGTGTTCATTTTGTTCTTATCTACCCAATTTTCGGGGAATAAAGCAAATTTTTCGGCAAAAAACCACCACCCAACCTCTTCTCACACAACCCTCTGAGAAGCTCTGTCTCTTCGGGAAAACTCCACATTATGGTAGGAGAACGCAGTTATACTGTCGCATTATAAGACTGCAAGCCTCGACTTTCGAGCTGAGATGCATTATGTCATCTCAACGCCATTTTGCTGTGAACTTACCAGCATGAAATTTGTGAAACGCATGTTCAAGATGACGTACTGCTTGACGAGAAATGATCATAAGTGTTACTAAAATTTAAGTAACCTTCATGCATCCGCCCACAGTGCTGGGAGGTTTTTCCTATTGTAAGAATACTATGTGCAACCGGTCACCCCGCGGTCTTTTGGTCCAGCACAACTATGACTGTGTCATTAAAATTGGCATTGTATAGGTAAAACTGATTAGATAAAATGGGAGAAAAAGAGCTGTGATGTGGAGTCTCCGATTTCAAGTTAGCGATTAGAGTTGGGACGGATACTCGGCGACTACCCGGTACCGGCCGGGCATTGCACTACCCAGTATTCTTGGACTAGGTCGGGTATTTTTGCGACTCTCAACTTTAGGCCTATACAATACAACGTAGTGAAACGGAAAGCGGGATTTTTAGGCAATAGAAAATGTAGCCTTGTACATATACACACGTTTTGACGGCATCTCATTAAGCAGAGGGGATACCAAACAAAAGCATTGTCATACGTCACATTTTAAATACCCGGATCCGGTAACTGGCGACATTCCGCACCTCTAGTAGCGAGTATTATCAGCTGTATGTGAGTGTGCGTCAGTGTTCTCAGTGACCTTGCTGTCTGTGAAAGCCGACAGCAACAAAGCTCATTGTGTTGAAATCAGTCGATTTAAGGGTGACTCGTGTCGGCGTGCCGCACTGCTGTTTCCAACAGAATCGAACTCTTCAAAAATTGTTGCATATTTAATTCGACACATCTATGACGTCAGCGCCACATTGTCATACATAAAGAAGTAAAGAAAAATTAAAATTATTTCAAATAAACCATAGGTCATTGATGCCAGTGTGGGACAAAGTGTGAGCGTGATGATGTCGTTTTTTTGTCTGTAACATTACCCAAGTTTCTTTGTCATTGTACAGCTACCACCTTTTCATGATATTTGCTGGTTTTCATGCCAACGTTAACTATAGCCTATAAACCGAGGCTTTTATTTTAGCTCACTAACTCTGCATTAAGTTCATTTAACCTGCTTTATATGCCTCTTCATTAAAAATCAAAATGCAGGGGCGGTTCACGAAAAATCCAAGAGGCAACGGCCCTCGCGTTAAGGTGCTATTACTTAAAATCAAGTTGACATTATGGCGATTTTCTGCTGATATAATAGCATCTTTTTGATTTTATACTGTATTACTACATAAGTGGTAAATGTTTTAAACTGATTTTCTGTAAAGGGTCGAAGTTTGACCATTCCAATTGGATTGCGATATCGCCGTTAACACTGCTTGGAACTAACGTTCCCGCTGTGATTTTATACTGTAGCTGCAATGTTGTGCTGCTGTATTACTTCAACTTGTACCACGTAATTTTGCTGTGTAACAGCGTGGACGTTTTTGAGCACGGTCAAATCACTAGTATGGCATCATCACAGCGGGAACGTTAGTTCCAAGCAGTGTTAACGGCGACATCGCAATCCAATGGCAATGGTCAAACTTCGACCCTCACAGAATCCAAACCCCTTAACCGATTACGATAAAACTTTGCACAATTGATGAAGTCCACGAGACGAACACGTAACCCAAAATTTGTTAGCGAGCGCTTGGAGAAATACGTGAAATATAAGGCCTCTCGTTTTATTTTTATTTTTTCCCGGACTCGCCTACTGATGTAACCCGTGCATGGAATTTCACACCCGATGGCTCAAAACGCGTTGTGACGTAACGAAGTGCCTTTTGGGGGTCTGAACGATGGCCGACAACATTTAGGGGTTCAAATTCCCCAACTGCCGTCAAAAATGGCCTTCTATAGGCACGTTCAAGCCGCCACGAACGGTTGCAAGACGAATGACGTCATAGAAGACTGACGTCATCAGCTTCACTTCGTCCATTAGTCGAGCGGCGTATACTATTTATAGCATAATGGAAATCACCGCTGTTTTCTTTTTACAAATGATTACAACGCAGCAATAGTGTCAGCTGTATTCTGTACGGAAATTCAGTTTTTGCAAAATTTATACAGTATTTGTAGCAATCTGTTTTACTTTGATACGCAAGCAGCGGAATTAGGAGAACATTTCGACTTTGCACAAATTTATACGAACTAACGTAATTGAAGTTAACCACTGGGCGAAAGTCGATAATAAAACGGCAAATATTAATGCACAAAACCGCAGTTTAAACGCTATTTTACGGCGTCTTTACACATGAAAACAGCAAATATAAAAAAAGTTAATATTGCTCAGCAGTACGTTGACAATTAGGCAATGTCATGCTGCGTAATATCACTTTTTTGACATTTGCAGTTTTTGATGTGTAACGACGCCGTTAACTAGCGAATAAACTGCGGTTTTGTACATTAATTATAAATAATGCTGATAACTTATATCTCTGGAATCTAATTATATTGTTGTGTAGAGGGTGGGCCAATAAAAAGTAAGCCACTTCTAAATCACTATATGGTATGAAACCCGTCAATGTGGCTATATCTTAAAGTCAACGTTGAGTACGATGCACCAGAATATCATCAGTTGATATTAAATATTCTATGCGTTACCTATTTTATGGCGTCATCAATGACTGTGATTCAAGCTTTGCTGTAAGAAAAAAAGAAGTTTATGTGTCAAATTGCAATTTAAAACCTGAAGAGGAGAATATATAGATATCAAACAAGCTTTTACATAAATTTCCGTCTAAAAGATGATTTACGAATGGAATTCATACCATGCAATATAATTTATTGATAATTCGGTAGTGACTTTCTAATTTGGGACATCCTGTATATTGCTATAATCGTTACGCACAAGACCACGTATCCGATAATCGCACGCAGCATAATTAGCTGCGACAGAATAAATACAGTGTACAATAATTTTTCGTGGCATAGGTTTGCGTGCGTGAGTTCTTGAGCACTATACGTACATGACAGTTTTACAGGCATATAATTATCTTACTGCGTTTCATAGTTATAAGCATCACGGCGACGCAATATGTCGGAAATATTTCGTTTTGAAATTTCGAGCAACTGAAGTGAAAAATCTTAAGCGGTACACTGTTTTGCCGCACCCTGTACATCACACGCGGAATAATGCTAGATTATCGATGGAAGTCTATGTGTTGCTGTATGTTGCATGGTCGACTGCCATTTGCTGAGCGACGTGCTCCGGCAATGTCGCATCAGCAACATCATATGTGACATGATATAAGTGATGAGCTAACGCGAAGGTGATGGCGTTGAAGACCACCAACAGTGTTGCAATTTTGTATCGACTGTCGTGGATCTTGATGCTTCTCATGACGAGAGCAACAGGTCGACACTCTCTGTTTATTGATTTCGTTTTTCTGCATCAGAAAGTATTCATTCAAGTATACAATGTTACTTACATAGATAGCTAAGATGTCCATCAAAACACAACCGGACTGTAGCTATCTGCTTTGAAATATGTCTCTGTATCACATAGGTAGACATACATACAGGGTGACCCAAAAAAAGTAGGCCCACTGCCAGTTGATCAAAAATCGTACTAAACTGTATCAAATGCCAATGATATTAGATTTCTTGGACAAAGTTAAGTATAAATCGGATATTACAATGTTATTTGTTGTTGTTAAATATCCTGGTTGGCGGCGTGGCTCAGTGGTTAGGATGTCGGTCTGTAGCCGGCGGACTTTCCCTGATCTACGCCTGATCCATGGTTGACGTGTGACCACTTTGTGGGTAAGGCGTCCGCTATGGGTCAACCAACTAGGCCAACTCAGCCTTCCATCCCTCCGGGGTCGGTAAATGAGTAGTAAGTAATCTAACTAGAGGTGCACACCGTTGAGCCCCGGTTGTCGCCCTCTGGTGAATGCTTACGAAGTAAAGGCAAATGTGGTGAGCGTGAGTACGGCGGAAATTTCCTAAGTGCGGCAGACTAAGTAGGCCAGTTCTCTGGTCAACTTTCGGGCGCACTATAAAATAGTTTGACTTTACTTTTTTACATAACCTATTATGTGACCTCAATAACTGTTCCTGACCCGCAAAAATACAACCGTCATATACGATAAATCATGTCACTCAGCCTCTGGCATCAGCTCGCCTTAGCAAGCTGTGAATTCCATTCCTAAACCATCTTCAGATGGACATTTTTGTAAACATTTCTTTGACTTTTCGTATTTTTTTCTTTTTTTCTGTTTTAGAATCACGATTTTGTCATATGCATTGATTTTACCAATATCGCAGCTTCAAACCCAGCAACTGACGAATGATATCACGAATTAGGTCACACATAAAATGCTTAACATAAACATATAATATACCTGTGTTTATTTTATGCTCAAAATTGATAAAATATTATAGCCTCATTGACGGTTTAATGCGATTTAATGATTGCTATTGATAAAGGCTTACGTTTTTGGATCACCTTGTATTCTAGTCAAGTTTTTCAATTCACAATGTTTTATCTTTCTAGTCATTACATCTAGGCCTATATACATCAATGACCATAACGGAGCAAGCAATTGTAGTCTGGAATTTGTATTGTATTTTGACGATAATGTTGCAGTGAACGGTCGTCCTAACGTAAACGTGGCACTCAATCGTCCAGCTTTCATGCCAACTATACTTGATGATCCGAACCTCGGAGGCCAATTGGGGCCATGGAAGGCAGTCGACGGCAACAAGGACCCAGTGTTATCGCAAATGGACAACAGCTGTATCCATACTCATGCTATGCTCTATCCGTGGTGGGCTGTTGATCTCAGTTCTTCACTCAAAGTTGTCGGCGTGCTTGTCACCAACAGAGCTGATGGCTGGGGTAATTTGTCAATCAAAAATTCCAACAAATATCTGATATATGTACAACATTGTGTGTCTATGTGTCGAAAATGTCATTAATATTTAACACTTGTTAATTGATAAGCGTAGTGTATACTTATTACCAGAAAACACAATTTTGTTTAATTTTCAACATTCACAGAACCTGACAACATTACCCTTTTGTCACTAATTTTGGGCTTAACGTGCAATATTTCATTATTATTATTATCATCATCATCATCAAATTATTTAATAAAAGTTGGCAAACGCAACCAGTTTACAATGAAAATCAGATACACGCAGATACGTTTAGACGGTAAAAGTCAATACGAATCTTTATAGATGCTTATAATGAGAAAATCGCGGTCGTTAAGTCTGTGTTGATTTGGTTGTCAGTGTTTTGTTGTCATCTGCGCCGAAGATAACTGAGGCTTGGGCGTTCAGGCAGAAACTGCTGAAGTATATGTAAGTAAGTAAGAAAGTACGATCAGTTAATGTTTGCCCACTCCTACAGTTCGAGACAGTCACGAGTGTGCTAATGAAATATTGTACGCTCTGCGAAAGAGTACAGTCTTCAGATGATGACGGAAGGACACTGCGGAGAGTTGCTGGTTTCGAAGTCCGACTGGAAGGGTGTTCCAAGTGGACGGTCCGGCAGCAGCAAAACTACGAGGACCGAAGCGGACGGTCCTGGTTGCAGGAACTACCAGGTCACGACGCACGGCTGGGCGCAGATAACGACGGCCGGGGTTCGCCGAAACTGGCTGACACATGGTGATCATGCAGGTAACCCGGTGCGACGCCGTGCAGACAGTTGAACATCAGGACACTCAGCTTGTATATAGGCAATGCGTTGACGTATTGGCAGCCAGTGAGAAACATCACGAAGAGTGTCAAAAATGCCATCAAACTTCGGTTTCGGACGACCAGTCTTGCCGCAGCATTGAGAACTCCCTGGAGTTGTCGCAAATGAATGTCGCATGCACCTGTAAGTACAGCATTATAGTAGTCAATCCTGCTAATGACTGAGGCATTGACCAGCGCTATGGTTGTATCAGTAGTCAGCGTACGCCTGATTGAGCGAAACTGCCTAAGCCAGTAGAAACAGAGTCGAGAGATGCATCGAATGTGGTCGGAGAACGTTAATTCCTGATCGATTTGATTTCGACGCCGAGGCAGGTGACGACACTGAGTATATTGATGTGCAAATTATTAAAGATGAATACAGTGGTGTCTACTTTGGCAAGCTGATACCGGGAACCAAGACAAGTGAACTGAGTTTCTTCACTGTTCAGCTTCAATCTGATGGACGACATCCAGGAGCCCATTTCGTTGATGCATGCCGTAAAATGTCTGAACATCATGCTACAGCTATCAGTACAGGAATGAATATATAGCTGGGTATCGTCGGCATATGAGTGGTGGGCGCTAACGCCATACCGGCCGGCGATCACGAGAACATCAGCTGTATATGATAGAAAGAGTACTGGGCCGAGTATGCTGCCCTGAGGGACGCCATAGAAGACTGATGCGTAGCTCGAGTACTGATCACCAACACGGACCCTTTGCGTACGCGCCGTAATGAAGCTTCTGATCCATGCTAAAACCACGTCACGGAAGCCGAATGAGTGATGGAGCCTTTGAATGAGTATGTCATGGTCCACCATATCAAACGCAGCGGACATGTCGAAGAGACTGAGGAGTGTGACTTCGCGGCGGTCGGTGGCCAACAGAAAGTCAGAAACAATTTTAACGACGGCGGTCTCTGTCGAGTGGCCTCGCCTATAATAAGCAAACTGAGATTCAGGCAGAAGACCGTTCTGCTCTACACAAGTTGTCGACAGACGATTTTCGACATGAATGTAAGATTTGAAACTGGTCGATAGTGCATCCGATGGGTCTGCACCAACTTTCTTCAGACGAGGGGTGATAATTGCTGAGCGCTGGCTTGTCGACAGCAAACCTTCACTCAGTGACGCGCTACACATATTCGTGATAAACGGCAACAGATCAGAAAGCAACTCCTTAAAAATATCAGTTGGTAATGGGTCAAGTTCACATGACATTGATGGTGCGGCGGAAATGATTTTTGATATATCCTCGCCGGTGTACGTCTGGAAGGTATTGATTGTGGTAGTAGCAACAGGAACAAATGTAACGGTGGTGTCTGTACCAGTCTCTTTGCGAACAGCTACTATCTTCTTGTGTAAAAAATCGAGAAAATCTTGAGCCGTCGGGATATTGTTAGGTAGCCCTCTGAATCTGTACGTGCCGAGAACTGTGGACAGCGTATCCCATAGCTTTCTTGGCTGCCGCACGTGGTCAGTCAACTGGGCGTTCCAGAAAGCACGCTCTTTCAGACGATAGACTTTATGACCTGCGCGTTCATGTTCAACCCAAACTGCACTAGACTGTGATCTGACAGAATAGCTGGAGGATCAATAACTACTGTATCAAGTGTCTGCTCTGACTTGGTGATGACAAGATCCAGCGTACCACCGGCCGTGTGCGTGAATTCATGTGGCACGTGTTGCGTACAGTCGAAACTGTTAAGCAGATCTTGTATGGTTGAGGCGTTCCGGTCATCATCACGGTCCACGTGGATATTGAAATCGCCAGCGACGAATATTTTACATTTGTACAGTGCGACGACTTCGAGAACGGACGCAAGTTCAGTGAAGAACTGGATGGTAACTGGCGTTGATCCAGGTCGATAGACCAGTAGGACGACAACGGTTGAGCCAGCACCGTTAATAGAAAAACACAGCCACTCGAAAGTCGTTACGGTTACGGTGGTTTAAAGTTTAATGGCGCGGGTGGATAGTTGAGCTGAGATGATAGCAGCGACGCCGCAGTGATTACCTGTTGCTCCCGAACCGGATGACGACGCCGTCACGGGCCGCGGGATGTCGATGCAGGTGTAGCCGTCCGGTGTACAGCGTCAGAGAGCGACATCACTGCTAGTCGAATGCCACGATTCGGTGATCAAGAAGACGTCGAACTCCTGTTCCATGATGGTGCTGCGTATCGATGTTGATTTTTTGTTAATGGATTGCGTGTTGAGCAGTCCATACGACAGCGACTTTATAAGCGGCTTTGAATACCGTCGAGAACTAGGGCTCAGTAGCGTGTACGCCGAGGCACGATCAGCTGTTTGTTGTATACATGTAAACACGGGCTGTTTGGTGCCCCAGCGCGACACCCGGCGCAAACTATTACAGTTAGTCTTAGAAAGTAGAGCTGTGCGCCGCCGCCGCCACGCCGCCGCCGCCGACATTTTGCTGACGCCGCCGCCGCCGATCATAACCGATCGGCGCGCCGCCGCCGCCGCCGCCGACCGAATGTCGGCGTCGCGCCGGCGCCGTTTTCGTCACGTGTTCACGTCACGTTGTACACCAGCTATATGTTGCTAGATTTCTGTAATGCCGTTTACAATGAATCTTCAACATTGACAAAAAGCAGTAAAAACGACGCGGACGTGTTTTGCAATAGCCCTGCATACTCAAATAAAACACAGAGGCGTAAGAGCAAAAGTGTTTTCGTGGACAATTTTGTCAAAAATGAAAGCTGATGCTAAAATTTTTCTATAGAACTTCTTAGCAAATTCGGTTAATACAGCGGATGGTCAGTGAAAGATTTCAACAGCGTGTATATACTGTAATAACTGCTTATAATATAGCAAATCAAAGCGTACAGACATTGTCAGCACGAAGAATTTATCACCACATTTTGAATGTTTGGTAAAAATGCGGGCGACCCTGTTCGCTGTGTCAACACTAGGGTGACTGAAAACGCGGGAATGGAAAACGCGAGACCGAAAAGTGACACTAGAAAACCCGAAACCGACACGCATTAACGAATTCAACGTTTAACAAAAACATATGACACGTACTTCCAGTCCCTCTTAGGCTCTAAGCCTAAAACTATCAATTCGGCACTTCGCCATTAACGTCGTAATTATGTTATACAGTTTAAAATAATAATAACACTAATAACTACATTTTCACAGTGTTCGCGTTACAAATAAACAGCAGAGCGTCAGTAACGCCGCATATAACTTTCCTGGTAGTTATTCAGCTA
>Ga0209568_1000923_pt1 | contig 10783 bp, 6 predicted proteins | sample WorMetOlspDAHAB2_FD_187406 | JGI IMG/M metagenome (GOLD analysis project Ga0209568, IMG submission 187406) | Marine gutless worms symbiont microbial communities from Max Planck institute for Marine Microbiology, Germany - Olavius sp. DAHAB.2... ...
CTATAAATTAATCTGATTTTAAGCTTAAGCTTAACAATTTTATCAAGCCAGACGATCACGGATTGGATACCATTTCTCATGCGCCTATCTGAATTCTTCATGCCTGTACTCAAAGAAGTACCAAAAAACACTGAATTAGCATCACATCAGCTGATGCTGCGAGCCGGCATGATCAGACAACACGCGGCAGGTATTTACTCCTGGTTGCCTCTGGGATACTCCGTACTCAACAAAATAGTAGACGTCGTATGTGAAGAGCAGGATAGAGCAGGCGCACAGAGAATGCTTATGCCAACTATCCAGTCAGCTGACTTGTGGTACGAATCAGGTCGCTACGACAGCTACGGGAAGGAAATGCTGCGAATCTCCGACAGATACGAGCGACCGATGTTGTACGGACCCACAAATGAAGAAATGATGACGGCAATATTCAGGTCATGCGCGTCTTCATACCGTGATATGCCTCTGAACTTGTACCATGTACAGTGGAAATTCCGTGACGAAATCCGTCCTCGCTTCGGGGTCATGCGTGGACGAGAGTTCTTGATGAAGGATGCTTACTCTTTCGATCTAGACTATCAGACAGCATGCCTCTCCTATGACAAGATGATACTAGCCTACTTGCGCACCTTCCAGCGTCTGGGAGTGAAGGCTATACCCGTACAGGCCGATTCGGGCCCAATAGGAGGAAGCCTCAGTCACGAATTCGTAATACTCACTCCCAATGGTGACACAGCCGTGTTCTACGACAAGAAGATCATGGAACTACCTATCCCGGATCCAGAATGCGATTCCGATATCACAGAACTCGCAGCTCCTTGGAAGTCCCTGTACGCCGCGACACAGGACAAGCATGATCCAGAAACCTTCAGCAAACTACCTGAAGAATCACAGATCAGCGCTCAGGGAATAGAAGTCGGACACACATTCTACTTCGGCACTAAGTACTCAGAAGCAATGAATGCTAAAGTGGCTACACCAGATGGCATCAAAGAAGCAGTACACATGGGATCCTACGGAATCGGAATCTCACGACTCGTAGGAGCAATAATCGAGGCCAGTCACGACGAAAGAGGAATCATCTGGCCGGACGAAATAGCACCCTTCAATGCCATCATCATCAATCTCAATCCTGGTGATGCTACTACTGACAGTATTTGCCTTGACATGTATCATCAGATAAAAGGAAATGGACTCTCTGTGCTGTACGACGATACAGAGGCTCATGCCGGTGCCAAACTGGCTACAGCTGATCTCGTGGGAGTTCCCTGGCAGGTAATTCTCGGAACCCGTGATGCAACAGCAGGGGTGGCGACCCTAAAGCGCAGAGCAACTGGAGAAAAATCGGCTCTTTCTCTGCATTCTATTGTCTCGACATTGTCGCCGCATGTCAGTAAGGAAAATCAAAAAAATCGTTGATGTCTTTTGTTTTTGTGCGGTTGCAATGTCTAGTATCGTTTAAAATTTGCTAAGTGAAAAACCGGCTTGTATATGTCTTTTCCCTCGCGCGTTGAGCGTAGTACCTTTGGCATCCACAACGGATACTATATGTTTTCCTTTTTGGAATGGATGCTTGCTTGGCGTTACATTCGATCCAAGCGTACAGAAACTTCTATCTCCATAATCGCCTGGTTCTCTTTCATTGGCATCATCGTCGGAGTCTCTACTCTGATAGTCGTAATGGCGGTGATGAACGGGTTCAGACAAGAACTCCTGTCCAAGATTCTAAAACTCAGCAGCCACGTTAGCGTCAAACACATCGGAGAGCCACTTAAAGACTATATGCAGACGATCGACCAGATAAATTCACTGGAAACCGTATCCAGAGCGGTACCTTATGTAGAAGGCCAGGCCTTGATTTCGGCTCCAGACATGACTTCCGGGGCACTGGTCCGTGGCATCAGACAAGGCGATCTGGAGAAAACTGCAAGTATAGTAGACAACATTCAAGAGGGATCCCTGGAGAATTTCGAGGCTGAAAAGGGACTGGCTATAGGTAGTGGCTTAGCATACAACCTTGACCTGGGCCAGGGAGATCAAGTCACACTTGTCACACCTCGTGGCAAGATCACTCCCATGGGAACCGTTCCCCGGATAAGATCGTACAAGATAGCGGCCATTTTCGAAGTGGGGACGCCAGAATACGATAACTCCATAATACTTATGCCACTGCATGAAGGTCAGGACTACTTCAACATCAAAGAAGCCGTTACAGCAATAGACGTGTTCCTGGACGATCCAGATAAGGCAGAGGAAGTCGCTGAGAAAATAGCAAAGATACGAAAAGATGCAGATGTGGTGACTTGGAAACGTGTACACGCAGTGCTTTTCTCTGCACTAGAGGTAGAACGCAATGTCATGTTTCTGATACTGGCCTTGATCATCTTAGTCGCTGCCCTGAACATAATTTCTGGACTCACCATGTTAGTCAAAGACAAGGCCAGTAACATTGCCATTTTGCGAACCATGGGTACTTCTAACTATCTGATCATGCGGGTTTTCTTGATTGCTGGGACTGCTATTGGCTTCACTGGAACCTGCGTTGGGGTAGCGATTGGTCTTTTCCTGTGCAAACACATCGAAGTAGTGTACTGGGTCATATCATTTCTCACAGGAAGTTATATCATGTCGCAGGAGCTGTACTTCGCACCGGGCATGACCGCTGTGGTAGATATAAAGGAATTGTTGTCTGTTGTATGTATGTCACTTGCTCTGTCTTTCACAGCAACGATATACCCAGCTTGGCGGGCTTCTCGCCTAGACCCTATAGAAGCACTCAGGTATGAGTGATTGTTTGTAAACTCGACACTTAAATACAGCACCCATGCAGACTGTGCTTAATTAAAGTGATTTCGAGGACCTGTGTTGTGGAGCCAATACAAGATGTCTGAAACTAACACCAAAAACTCCCATCAATCCGGCTCAGCATTGCGCTTGATAGACGTCAATCGCCGGTACTGCGAGGGGCGTCAGTATCTACACGTCCTGCGAGATGTGTGTCTCAGCGTGATGCCTGGAGAAATGGTTGCTCTTGTCGCTCCATCTGGTACGGGGAAGTCGACATTACTGCACATAGCCGGTCTTCTCGAAAAGCCGGATAGCGGGCAAGTCATCATCGGAGGACGGAACAACAGTCAAGAACTGAATACCTCGCGTATGACCAGTGATGAATTGACACTTCTTCGTCGGGATTACATAGGTTTCATATACCAGTCTCACCACTTACTTCCTGAGTTCACTGCTTTAGAGAACATAATGATTCCTCAATTGATACGAGGCTTGGAGTGGCATACTTCTCGCAAGCGCGCAGAGGAGCTCTTAAGCTACATGAGCCTTTCGGATCGTGCTTCTCACAAGCCATCAGAAATGTCTGGAGGAGAGTGTCAGCGCATTGCCATTGCCAGAGCTGTTGCCAATGTTCCTGACATTCTATTAGCGGATGAGCCTACAGGAAACCTTGACCCCAAGAGTGCATTTTGCGTGTTTGAAGCTTTGGAAGCGCTTGTGCACAATGCTGGCCTTTCTGCTGTCGTGGCGACTCACAATGCTGAGCTTGTCGACCGCATGGACCGCAAGATAACACTCCACGAAGGGCATATAGAAGAGCTTTAGTCCGATCCCTACAAAGAGAAGCTGCTGCATACCGTCAACAAGGAGGTATCGTCCAGATCGATATAGATCTACACTGCTGCATACCGTCAAGGGTATCACTGTAAAAAAAAGTACTTGCTTGTTAAAGCAGTTAGTTATAATCCATTGGGTATAATCTGTTGGAAGCTTTCTGCGCCCTTCGTCTATCGGTTAGGACAACAGCCTCTCACGCTGTAAAGACGGGTTCGATTCCCGTAGGGCGTACTTCTAGCAACGCTTCTTTCTAGAGATGATCCAACCTCGCCAGATGACACCTGGAATCGGTGGCCTTAGTAGCTAATCGATAAGACCAGATCTCGATACGTAAAACATCGAATCGATTTGGTAGCATCTCCTCTTGGAAACTGAATGAACCGGTTTATCCATTCGTTTACAGAGTTTTCACAAATTACCTTGCACAAATGTCACGCGATCCGCGGATCACCCTTTGTTCTCATCGCTGGAAGAAACCGCATGAATAACTTGTCAAGCATCTCTGTGGCTTATGTTACGTAAAACTTGGAGCTGCATTGCATAGAATACCGGTATCCTACATTCATTCCTGTGGGCTGTGACACGCGAAACATGGGGAGTTGCACTGTACCTGAAATATGTTGCAACAAACAAAGCCTGGAGTTGCGTTACGTGAAATATCTGGATCCTATATCCATCCCTTATCCATCCCTTATCCATCCCTATGGGTTGTCTCTATGGGTTGTAATGGGTTGTAATGGGTTGCAACAAACAAAGCCTGGAGTTTGCGTCACGTGAAATATCTGGATCCTATATCCATCCCTTATCCATCCCTATGGGTTGTCTCTATGGGTTGTAATGGGTTGTAATGGGTTGCAACAAACAAAGCCTGGAGTTTGCGTCACGTGAAATATCTGGATCCTATATCCATCTCCGTGAGTTATGCCACACAAAACCTGAAGCTGTGCTAAGTGAAATATTGGAATCCTACACCATAGAAAATCCTAGGACAATTTGAGACCAGATGACATATCAAGAGATCATGGAGAAAAAGCTGTGAATATCGAGAAATACACCGAAAAGACACGGAACTTTTTACAATCAGCCCAAACCGAAGCTATGGCTTGCGAGCATCAGACCTTCATGCCCGAGCACATTCTCAAAGTTATGATGGATGACCCACAGAAATTCATCACCAATCTTATCGACCGGGCTGGTGGCAGGTCCCAAGAAGTGCAAGCGGGCATAGAAGCGAATCTTTCTCGATTGCCCAAAGTATCCGGCGGTTCTGGACAGATGTACCTACACCAAACGACCGCCAAGATCATCAGTACAGCTGAAAAACTCGCTGAAAAAGCCAAGGATCTCTTCGTAACTTCAGAGCGTTTCCTCCAGGCCATGTCGATGGAAAAGACCAGCGACGTCGGGAAAATACTTATAGAAGCCGGATTGACTCCTCAAAAACTAGAAGCTGCGATACAGGACATGAGGCAAGGACGCGTAGCAGACAGCGCATCGGCCGAATCTGGCTACGAGGCACTGCAGCGTTACGCCAGAGACCTGACAGCTGCGGCACGAGAAGGAAAGCTAGATCCAGTAATCGGCAGAGATGAAGAGATCAAGAGAACCATTCAGGTTCTTTCCAGACGAACAAAGAACAATCCGGTACTCATCGGAGAGCCAGGAGTGGGAAAAACAGCGATAGTGGAAGGATTGACCCTGCGCATAGTGAATAACGACGTGCCGGAAAGCCTCAAAGACAGAAGGCTCCTAGCTCTTGACATGGGAGCCCTCATCGCAGGAGCCAAATACCGTGGAGAATTCGAAGACAGATTGAAGGCCGTTATGGCTGAAATCAACGCAGAAGCAGGACGTGTAATACTGTTCATCGATGAAATGCACACGATAATAGGTGCTGGGAAAACAGATGGAGCTATGGATGCATCTAACTTGCTGAAACCAGCCTTGGCTCGTGGAGACCTGCACTGTGTCGGAGCCACCACACTGGATGAATACCGGATCCATGTAGAGAAGGACCAGGCTTTAGCTAGACGTTTCCAACCGATATTCGTGGGAGTACCTACAGTTGCTGACACGATATCCATTCTGCGAGGACTAAAGGAAAGATACGAAATACATCATGCAGTCAGGATAACTGATGCAGCTATTGTGTCCGCTGCGGTTTTGTCTGATCGGTACATCTCTGATCGGTTTCTTCCGGATAAGGCCATCGATCTCATAGACGAAAGCGCGTCTAAGAGACGGATTGAAGTGGATTCTAAACCAGAGGCCCTGGACAAATTAGAACGCCGCATAGTGCAACTGAAGATAGAAAAAGCAGCGTTGGAAAAGGAATCAGATACAGCTTCCAAGGAAAGACTGCACAACTTGGTCTCAGAGCTCGCCGATCTGGAAGAGGAGTTCTCCGTCATCGGAAACCAATGGCACGCAGAGAAGACAAGAGTGAAATCAGTGCAGAAAACAAAAGAAGCACTGGATCTAGCCAAACTCGAACTGGAACAAGCACAGAGAGAAAGTGATTGGGATAAGGCTGGAGAGTTGATTTACGGTCGGATACCAGAGCTAAAACGCCAGCTAGAAGAAGACTGCTCTCTCTCAAACACCAACATGGTGCAGGAGGAAGTGACTTCGGAACACATAGCCCAAGTCGTGTCCCAATGGACTGGTATCCCGGTAGACAAGATGTTGACCAGTGAACGTGAAAAGCTCCTGGATATGGAACAGAAACTGTCTGAGTTGGTGATCGGACAATCAGAAGCGATCGGCGCGGTATCCCGTGCTGTGAGGCGGTCTCGTGCTGCTTTACAGGATCCCAATCGTCCGATTGGTTCTTTTTTGTTTTTGGGCCCCACTGGTGTTGGTAAAACTGAACTCACCAAGAGTTTGGCATCTTTTCTCTTCGATGATGCCTCTGCAATGATCAGGGTTGATATGTCTGAGTACATGGAAAAGCACGCTGTCAGCAGGTTGATCGGTGCTCCTCCTGGTTATGTTGGCTATGAGGCTGGAGGTTCTCTTACGGAGGCTGTTCGTCGCAGACCTTATCAGGTAGTTCTATTCGACGAGATAGAGAAGGCTCATCCTGATGTCTTTAACACTCTTTTGCAGGTACTGGATGATGGCAGGCTTACTGATGGTCAGGGTAGGACTGTAGACTTTAAGAACACCATCATAATCATGACTTCGAACATAGGTACTGACTTATTGAGTGAAAAGTCTGGTGATACTGATGTCGGAAAGCTACGAGAAGCGATTATGCTCGAGGTAAAGGAGTACCTGAGACCTGAGTTTATAAATCGCATTGACGACGTTGTTATTTTCCAGCGTTTGAGGAAGTCTGATATCCGCATGATCGTCGACATTCAGTTGAATCTGGTTCGGGATCTCCTTGCTGATAGGAATATCACTCTTGAAGTGGATTCTTCTGCAAAAGAATGGCTAGCTGAGAGGGGGTATGACAGCGTTTACGGCGCCAGACCTTTAAAACGTGTCATTCGTCGTTACCTCCACGATCCGCTTGCGAACAAGATTCTAACTGGGGAATTAGCACATGACAGTGTGATCGAGATAACAGCTGATAGGGATGGCTTAGTGAGCAATGTAAAGAACTAGCCTCAATTAGCCGCCTCAAAGGGCTTCAAGGCAAGCTCATGGGAAGGCTCAGGGATGGCTTAGTGAACAATGTAAAGAACTAGCCTCAATTAGCCGCCTCAAAGGGCTTCAAGGCAAGCTCATGGGAAGGCTCAGGGATAGCTTGCGAAAGCCGGAGATGGGCCCTCTGGGGTGAGAGAGAGAGGGCTGTGGGCTTCCCCCCCTCCCCCCAACTGTCCCGGGGAGAACTGTGGGTGCTCCAGGGCCCCTCAGGGAAGACCCGAGATGGCCTTATGAGAAAGGTAAAGACCCAGGTTAGGCGACTCGAAATGTAATGTATTGATATGAGAAAAGTGTCGTGAGACATTCCAACAACCGAGCTATTAAGTTGCTATACCTGGTGCAAGAGGTGAAGTCAGTGTAGATCATGGGGTCGAAGTCGAATGCTAATGGAGATAGGTCACTACCTGCTTATAGTGGCTTTATTGTCATCGACAACACAAGCGATTATGCCAGGACTCGCGAGATTGGTAGGAGGAGCCCGCATACTGGTCTCCATCGCCAAGCGTGCTGCTGTATTGCAATGTGTTTTGGCTCTGTCATCTCTGATGATATTGATCATCGCGTCTGTAGAGTCTGACTTTTCTGTACTCTTAGTCTTCCTACATTCCCACTCGGCCACTCACCTGATCTACAAGATCACTGGTGTCTGGGGGAGCCATGAAGGATCTATGCTTCTATTTGTGGCTCTTCTCTCGATCGCTGGCGCTCTTGTCAGCATTCGCAGGGGCGATGTATCACAGAGGTTCAAACTGGATGTATTAGGTGTTCAGGCCTGGATATCCAGTGTGTTCTTTCTATTTATACTGACTACCTCCAACACTTTTGCACGCTTATACCCTCCCCCATTCGAGGGACGTGGCTTAAACCCTCTACTCCAAGATTTGGGTATGGTGCTTCATCCTCCCCTTCTGTACATCGGGTATGTTGGCTTTTCCGTTGTATTTTCCTTCGCCATCGCTGCGATGTTCTTCAGACTGGGGATAAAGAAAAGATGGGCCAGGGCGGTGCGTCCTTGGGTTCTCGCTTCTTGGAGTTCCCTGACACTCGGCATAACTATAGGATCCTTCTGGGCGTATTATGAGCTTGGATGGGGTGGATGGTGGTTCTGGGACCCTGTAGAAAATGCCTCTCTGATGCCATGGCTGTCTGGAACTGCACTTTTGCATTCCGTGGTGGCCTCGGATAAGCGGAAGATCTTTCATTCCTTGAGCCTTGCCTTGACCATTTTGACATTTTCCTTGTCTCTCTTGAGCATGTTTCTAGTCCGATCTGGAATAGTGACTTCTGTTCATGCTTTTGCCCTGGATTCCTATAGAGGCGTATTCATACTCGCCATTTTCAGTGTTTTTGTTGGTGGTTCTAGTATTCTCTATTTATGGCGTAGGCATACAATTCGAACACCTTACTCTTTTACCCTACTCACCAGAGAGGGAGGGACATTGTTCAACACTCTTGTGTTGCTGGTGTCTTGTTTCGCAGTTTTACTAGGCACCTTATTTCCCTTGTTCGTCGACAGTTTTTCAGGGGACAGAATATCTGTAGGAGCTCCGTATTTTAATCTGGTCGTTGGCAGCATGATGTTGTTTCTGATTGCCTTTGTCCCGATTGGATCAGTCCTGAACTGGCAGGATGAGAGATTCTCTTCCTTTCCTGTCAAGAGGCTTGCATGTGCTTTTTTAATCTCCATTTTGATCACATGGCTTCTGGCGCATTGTGCTTACGGTGAAACCCATTTGCTCCCACTGATCATATCCTTTGTCGCGATCTGGGTGATGATTGGCACTGTGATAGATCCTTGTTTTTGCGCTGGTTTCGGCAGCGTCAAGGCTACAAGTGACATCAAGCAGACAAACGTTTTCACCCGGGTTATGTGCCTGGTGAGAAGATTCCACTTCCCTGATTCATGCGGGAAGATACTGGCTCATTTTGGGCTTGGAGTCTTCCTACTCGGTGTTGTAGCTGAAAGCAACTGGAGCCAGGAACGAATAGTAGAACTACGCCCGGCGGACTCTGTCGAGCTTGCGGACTACAAGGTGAGCTTCGATGGAGTGACGAGAAAAACTGGAGGTACGACTTTCATCGAAGACATCGGAAGCTTCACAGTACGTGACGATCAGGGAGATGTGATTACCGTTCTCACCTCTTCAAAACGCCTTTTTGTATCTCAGCAGGCTTCTACAACTGAGGTGGGCCTAGCGAATTTCGGCTTTTCTCACTTGTATGTCGCCATGGGGGAGGTATTGGATGACAGTGCTGTGTTAGCGAGGATTTACTACAAACCACTTGTCTCGTTGATTTGGCTGGGAGCTATCCTGATCGCATTGGGAGGGATCATACCCCTACTGAGAAAAGCACTGTACGGGATATTCAAATGATGAAGATGATGAAGTTGCCCGTCTTTATGGCTAGAGTCTCTATCTTCAGTATTATTTTGACGGGATCACTTTTCCTGTCGGATATGCTGGTAGCCTCCAGTGGAGCTGTCCCTGCACCTGAGAGGACGACAGCCGAGACCAGTGGAGCTGTCTCTGCACCTGAGAGGACGACAGCCGAGACCAGTGGAACTGTCCCTGCACCTGGAAAGCCAGTCGAGAATGAGGAGATTGAATCCAAGCTGCGAGCGATTGCCAGTGAGCTCCGGTGTTTGCAATGCCCGAGTCAATCTCTCATCGATTCTGAATCCCCCTTTGCAAAGGACATAATGAAGCTAATCAAAAACCGCCTCGTTTCTGGAGAATCAGATCAGGAGATCATTGAGTTTCTAGTGTCTCGCTATGGACAATTTATACTTCTCAGACCACGGCTAACCGGTACCACTGCTTTCTTGTGGTTTAGTCCCTTTGTCCTGTTGGTCATGGGTTGCTTTTGGTTGTGGCGGGCGACGTATTCTCGGAATCGAGTGAAACAACAATGATTACGAACTGCCTGGATTAAGTGTGGCGAGTCGGGGCACGGGCCCCTCACGTAACTGTATACATTTCAGGTCCCTCCATTCAGCCCCCTTCTAGTGTCTATCTGACCAATGAAACACGTTAGTCCACAAGAAACACAATCAGATCAAGGGACCATGTTAGTCCGCAAGTGCTGCAATTCTACAGACTCCCTTGCAGTCTAGGCGGTATATGCATGGTCCCGGAGACATAAGCTTGACATATGACTAGGTACTTCTTCTCTTTTATTACTTCTCCTCATCACTGCTATTATTCTTCGCACGGTTAAACAGGCGACTGCTGAGCATTTCACCTAACAGGTCATGTTTTTGAGCTCCAGGGCTATCTACGGTCTTCACAGGGGGTCTTGGATCAGGTGTTTTAGTGCCAGCCGCTATAGACGGCCCATTGTTTTTCTGTATAGACATAGACTGCGCTATCCCTGGCATGAGTGGTGGTGGTGGTGGAATTGCGCCATCCCCCTGTTTAGGTGGTGGTGGTGGTGGAATTGCGCCATCCCCCTGTTTAGGTGGTAGTGGTGGTGGGATTGCCGCGGCAGTATTTCCGATTTTGGC
>Ga0209568_1000924_pt1 | contig 10782 bp, 10 predicted proteins | sample WorMetOlspDAHAB2_FD_187406 | JGI IMG/M metagenome (GOLD analysis project Ga0209568, IMG submission 187406) | Marine gutless worms symbiont microbial communities from Max Planck institute for Marine Microbiology, Germany - Olavius sp. DAHAB.2... ...
ATTTAAATGTTCACTATTTAATATTGCTGTCTATGGTTCATGAATATGCATATTTTTTATGAATACATTTGGAAAATGGTCTATCAGCTAGGCACTGTGACGCGGCATCTATACCTCGAGGTCGGCATTTTCACGAAGCAGCTGCTGAAGCGTGTCGCGCAAGTCGTCACCGTCATCACTTTCTTCGCTTGTCGACGCCGACTCGTCGTCCTCTTCGCTGTCACTGTCGCCGTCTCTGATCATCTGCAAATCGGCGAAGTCCTGCTGTAGTCTCTCCAGCTCGCGCTTCTCCGTCCGAATCTTCTGTCGAAGTTCGTCACCTACAACATCAGTATATTGTAAACGACAGCTTAAATCTCACCTGTCCGAGTCGGCTTTTAATCTTAACTATTTTATTGACTCCCGTAATGCGCTACTGTAGCCACTAGCCTGATCTATCGTTGACATGTGACCACTTTTCGTGGGTAAAGTGTCCGCTATGGGTCAAACCAACCAGGCCAACCCAGCCTTCCATCCCTCCGGGGTCGGTAAATGAGTATTAAACCACGCAATTACATGGATTAAAGTGGTGGAGAGTGAGGCCATTAAACGGCAGACCAGTGCGGCATATAGCTGTTTGGATACAGGTCAAAGTCCGTGAGCGCGGGCATAGCCTACAGCCTACAGGGTGTATGTCCGCTCCCTCTGTGACATTAAGTGCCACTGCAACTACAGCTTCTTTACAATTGGTTATAAATTGGCGTGAACTCCTCATGAATGGCCTCTCTGAATATATCAGACTCGTCGCTCGGTCGCGATGTTTTAGGCGATATCTTAAGACATTTTTGTTTGCTCATTACTAATTCCTGCGACTCTGCAGCGCGATAGGACTTCCGTCACTACTGCACTCTATAAGCAGCAGTTGTAATATTATTCTTCATCTTAGTAATAATGATAATAATAATAAGCCAATTTATATAGTGCCATTGCAGAGAGCTACATAGGCGCTGAGATGGCAGTCTGCCAGATCACTGCTGAATTATATTGTCCACCAAACTGCATGACAAACAGTTCATTGGCATAAACTGTATATATCACATGTATAATATGAAAAGCGGGTGGTTCTGTTTCTTGTACGTACATCATACACCACGCGATGCCACAAACTATCAGTATGCTTGTTTGTCTTAGTTTTGGTGTCCGATTTATATGTTTTGTTTTTCGCTGTTTTATCAATGAGTATCATATTTTAATTGCTTTCTTAATAGTATCGTATCTGTATTCTGCCGTCGCTGGCGTGATACACGACGAACAAATGAATACGATGCGACTAACCGATCGCCAGCAGTTCCTCCTCCTCCAATATCAGCTGCATGTGCTCCTGCTCCAGACCCCTTCGCTCCTCATCATCCTCCAATTCCGACGGCTCCGAGCTGGTCGTTCGCTCTGAATACGGCTTCTCCTCTGACGATCACACACATTGACATCGATATTGCCATTGATCACAAACAATGTTGCAACAAAAGTTAGCTGTGCACATGACCAACAATGAAAATGAAAAATTAAAATAACTGAAACATAGAATACGATGAGCATATATGTACAAGTGTACACAGAACAGGGACTGAAGCCCCTATGTGAGATAATTATTACACGTCTAAAGAAGAAGATGTATGAAGTCCGTAGCAAGGTACTCATCCGCTTTACGGGGCTTTAAGCCGGCAAGGAGTTGACCAAATTAAGCTAGCATACAACCCACGTCGGTTGGATGGCCGGCTCGAATAAACAGCCAGCACCTTTAACTGATCGACTTAAGCCAGTATGCCAGCAGTTCTGGCCGAAACCATCTCCAGTACTTATTGCACCTACTCATGGAGGGATAGCTAGGCTGAGTGGGCCTGGAAAATATCGGGATAGTATATCCACAGAAGGTTGACTAGTAATTCTAGTGCTAACCAGGCTCAAGATGTAGCTTAACTTTGTTGATGTGACCAATGTCATTACCACTACACCAAACCAGTTACCACCGGTCTGGTGGAAGATAAATTTATTTATTTTTATACTAATTGTACTCACAGTACACAGCTACTACTACTACTACTAAACGCTTAAAGAAAAACACAAAACTACTATAAATAAACACACAAACAATGCATGCAATTGCAACAATAACACAGTATTACTACATTCATTAACACAACAGAGATAACATCGCACCGATAATTACCGTGCTCGCTTTCATCCAGATGAACATCATCCAGTATCGAATCGAGCTCCTTCTCCGTCTCCTCCTTGTTGTCTTCCTTGGTTGCGTTCGGTTCCACTGTCGACGACGACTCGTCACACAGCTCCATGTACTCGATATCTCCCTTTTTCTGCTTCGTGCCACTCTCCGCCTCAAGTATGTCCGACAGATGGTCAGTTTCGTCTTCCAGAACGTCGGTGTAAGCGTCCGAACTTTCGTCGGAAACGGAATCTCGAATGTCATCCGCAACGTCCAACTTGTCGGTGTCGGTCGTCAACTGGTCCGTGTGTAACTTCTCCGAGGAAAATTCGGGCGACTGTTCTTGAGCAGCGGCAGCCGAACCAGAGCACGCGACCTCAGTGCCCGCTGGGTGCAAGTCCGACTGTGTGCTAACATCGGCCTTCAGAACAACCTCTCCGTCGCTGGATGCAACCACCACGACGGGCACCACCTCCTCGACAATGGTCGGCTCTTCGGCGGCATCAATTTCTAGGTTTTCGGGTTTTTCTGCCGATTCGCCGGCACCTTCCATCACCACATGTTCAGTCTCGTGGTGAGAAGTTTCAGACAATTTCTGATCAGACTCGACATCCTCGAGAACTTTGTCCTCAACAGGCAATTCTGCACTCGTTTCAGTCTGCTCTGAATCGCCAGCAGCACTGCTAGCGGCTTTTTCCGCCGAAACGTCCTCGTCAGCTCCGGTCGAAGGAACACCGGAAACAGCCGCAGAGATTTCCTCGATCTCGGGTGTAACAGTCTTTTCCACCGACTCTTCGCTTATGTCGACTGCAGTTTTAAGTTCGCCCTTAGTCAGTTCTGCATCGGCCTGCAATTTCTGCTGCTGCAACTTGTGTTCCTGCAACTTTTGTTGCTGTTCATCCGTTTTGGTTCTTAATATTTCTTCTTCGCGACGTTTGGCGGCTTCGGCAGCCATCTGCATCTGTTTGGCATTCTTCAGCTACAATCAATCAGAAAACAGAATTGTCAAAATATAAGATATATCCAGATGTGCTTACAGGTTGTAGTTTAGTTTTTAGTTTATCTACAGGGTGGTCCAAAAAAGTAAGCCACTATTAACTATCACTAAAATAGTATCAAAACCCGTCAATCAAGCTGGAGGTTTCCTCAAATTTAAGTGTAGAAGAAGCATTAGAATACTATTAGCTGGTATTAACTATTCTATGCATGACCTAATTTGTCATTTGTATATGATAAAATTAAAATGGAAATTCTAAGTGTGAGAAAACATGTGGTCAAAGAAATATTTACATGAATTTATATCTATAGGATTGTCAAGGTGTGAACTTTATAGCTGGTCTAGGTGAAATGATGGAAGGGAGCCCTGATGTTAATTACATGTTATAACCCATACTGTAGCTTTGTAGGTCAGGAACGGTGATTCGATGCCCCAAATTAGGTCACGCATAGAGTATTTAATTCCAAGTGACAACATTATAGTTTTATTTGACACTTTAGGCTGACAAAAATTTATTACTGGCAGGTATTATCAAGATTTAATATGCTATACTAATACTTTGGCAGACATTGCTTTGTCTATTGGCCTGCAGTCTACGTGCTTTGTAGTCTAGGGTTACTGTGTAAAATAACTAAGTGTTAGACTTATGAAGGAGGCCAGAATCAGACTAATTGGATCTACAAAATCATAATACTGCAAAGAACTGAATGAAGATGATTTTAGCTGATTAAAAAATCGTGTATTATACCATTTACCTTCTCGCTACATTACATATGTAAATGTGGTAAGAACACAAAACACAGCAGAGTATACTTTGATAGCAGTAACATGTAGACTTTTGAAAATGCTGAAATGTGCGTCATAGTCTATGTACACATGTCCCACTTCTCAACGAATGGGCATCTGATTCTGGACGTCACAAGGGCACTGACACTGATGACACTGACACTACCACCCACTCAACAAGTGGCAAGTCCAAGACCTCAAGCACTAGGAGTGCAGAATACCATCCTTCTATCCCGAAACATCAATGGCGAGTAGAACCTTGCTAATATTTGGCCTCACGTTGAGCACTTGTGGCATGGCTCGGTGGTTTGGTCGTCGGTCTTTAGCTGGCAGATTTTTCAGGACCTGTGCCTGCATTATGGTTGATAGGTCAGCTAAGCAGGCCAACTCAGCCGTCGATCCCTCTTGGGTCTAAATGGATTATGGGATGGAGACCATTAAATAGCAGACCAACGCTGCATATGGCTGTAAGAATGCAGGTCAAAGTCTGAAGGCGCAGGCTTTGGCTGCGGCCTAGACTGCTCTGTCTGTGACACACAGCGCCACTGCAGTAGCAGTATGCAGCTTGCTGCGTTACATAAGTGTTATGTCTTTACGTTTTATGCCTTTTAGTTGCAATAGCCTCTGGGCTTAGGCTATGCGCTACATGATGATGACAAGAAGAGAGCTCCGACCTTTCTCTTGAGCTGCGTGACAACTCTCTGCACCTCCCACAACTGCTCCTCTTTGGCCAAGTCCTTCACTTTCATCAGCTCCTCGTGCAAATGATTCAGCAGTGACTCTTGCTTTCGAAGTTCCTCTTCGATCGCCGGTGGACTGTCGGGCAGTTCCAGCGACCACCGCGAACTGACTGGTTTCAGTGGTGGAACGTATCTGCCGGAAAAACAACACACGGCCATTAAATTCTGCTTGCTCATTGGCATAATATGCGTTTCACAGAATACAGTATTCTGTAAAGGCTTACCTCAATTTGGGGGTGTGCAATAGTCTTGATCAGGGAGCGTGACAATAACAGTGGTATAAATACGTGTGCATAACCACTAACCTACCAGACACTAAATCTAATCCTAACCCTAACCCCTATACTAAACACTCGGGAGTAAACAATCAACTAATTATAATCACATGTTGTATGTATCGCCAGAGAACTTGGTACGAGACAATGTTATTGCACTGTTTTACTACTTTCCGTTGTCATTGTCACTCCGCCTCTTGATCACAGTTGTATGCACGATAAAATATTAAAAATGGTTGCACCATATTTGCCTTAAACAGTGCTGTTTGTACTAAATTTGGTGAATCATGCATAAAATGTGTATGAGTGACGTAACTGTGTTCTAGCCTCCTGTATTATCAGCATGATATAGAAAAAACTGCATGCAGTTTACCCAATTTATACAAGCCTATGCTCTGACAGCAGAATTAAATTGTGGACAAAAATGTACCTTTTAATAATGGTGTCTCGGAAGAGCACTTTTGAGTATGCAAAGAATATGTTGAGAACACGGTGACTAATCTGCATTGTTGGACTGAGAACGATCGAGACATTTTGCAACGTCATCTTGTTCTGCTTCTCCTAAAACCAACGACAATAATAAACAAAGTACTTAATTTACGCTAATTAGAGTGAAAATACAGTGCAGAATCGTATTACAAGAGTAACACTCACATACTGTACACCAACACAAACCAATAAATTGATTGTGATTTAACGGCAAAACAGCACTCTCAACACAAAACAGGCAATCAATAGGCATAGGCAATCAATCAATCAGTCAGTCCGTCCGTCCGTCCGTCCGTCCGTCCATCAATCCATCCATCACATCCATCACATCAATCAAACGAAATGTCAGGTGGGATGTTACACATACTCACTCACTCACTGTAGAGCGCCTCCTACAAGGAGGCACTTACACTCGACAATAAAATGACGTAAAAATGATTTAGGAGATGAATAAAATAACTGAAATTTTAAAAAGCAAACAAAAATTAATAAACTACATTGTAATTTATCAGATGCAATTTGGCATTAAGCCTGATTGAAGGTTCGGGTTACGGCATATGCATGGTGAAGTACACAAAAGTCTGGAGTTTGAAAGAGTCGCAGTGGAGCTCAGGCTCAGTACAGAGAGCAGATGGTACAGAGAGTCGGAAAGAAGGCAAAATCCAAGCTAAATGTCTCATCGAAAGCCGCTAACAGAAATCTGAGATTTTACGTAGCAATTTGCTATCGCAATGGACGTGCTTGGCACTGCTTGCCAAACCTCACAGCACACGGTGCTGGCAACAACGCACGCCCCATGGGAATAATGCCTATCTGCAGGGAGGTCTGGCATTCAGTCCTCACCGTGGTTTGCCTGGTTGGAATGTTACGAGACATAAAGAAGTTTTATGACAAGTTTGTTTCAAAGCAATGCAGGTGATTTGTCAAATTTTGTGAATAAAAGCTTGGATATGCACAAAATGGTGCGATTTACTCACACTTTTTGGCATAAAAGTAGTTGCACAATAATATCTGACAAAATGGCCGGTGAAATGGCACAGTGCTGTAACTGTACCGCAAAACCTGGCAACACTTTCCCGAAACAAGTGCAGTGGCTCAAGTATACCTTGGCAATGACGTGAGTCATATGAACAATCATCCAAGATAGCAGCACTCTGTTAGCCAGCGGCAACTCCCTCAAAAGCGACTCAAACTGCTCCACCTTCTCTTTCACGTTCTTTATTGCTGCATGCACAAACACAAAATCCAAAGGTTCAACTCATACACTTGAAAAGAACTCCACGTCTTAATGAAAATTATACACCAACACTTGCACATGTATAGCAAGCAATATTAAAATCAGGAAGCAAAGTAATAATGCACAGAAAGGGCAGCGGCAAATAAAAATCAATTTAACAAGAATCTTGTCTAAGACCAATACTATGCTACGGCATTCTGAGATTAGAATAATTATGAATAATTCTGAACATAAGCGAATAACTTTTAGGCAATTAAGTTGCATGAAATATTACACTCAAAGTAGTCATTTGGAATAGGACAGAATAGTTTTGGTATCAGCATAACCATGCCGTTAGAAAATAAAGTAAAGTAACAGAAACAGATAATATCGTTAGTGCTTTAACTGAATCTGTGCAATTTGTGTCCATTTTTGAAAAATTGTTTTCAGAAAGTACAGCAGCTACATATTTACGGTAGAGTGAAAATTTCTCCACACGATTTGTTACAAATTTCACTCTGTTAGCCTTGCCTAATAATGGTGAAAACATTTTTGCAAATCTGTTAAGATTTGACAGAGTTTCCCAGTGCAGTTATTTGAGACGCAGTGTATGTTGCAGATTCGGAGTAACAAATGGAATCAAAAGCACGAAGCTGAGGATCTGATGGCAACTTCAACTCACTGGATGCCTGCTCAAACTTCGGCATTAGTCTCGCGGTAAGCACCGGTTCGGGCAGATCGCGGAAGAACTGTTTCAGCAGACTCGCAATCACATTCGGCTCGTGTTCGTGAAGGTACACTGCATACGACTTGTTGTATGCATCCTTCAGGCCCTGCACTTTCGACTTGACGCCAGATATTCGATATATGCCTTCGCACGCTAGCCCTATAAATAAATGCAGCATCTGATTTCAAAAACTGACACCAGCGCTAACAAGTTGTTAAATATCTTGAAAATGGTGCAAGTCTTAGGTGCAGGCAACAAAGCTTATATACCACTATTCAAAAGCGAAGCTGTCATTAACAATAGGTAAATGTGCCACAGTCAGGTGTGGCTGCTCATCTCCGTATCTTAAGCCTTTCAGCCCGCAGTTGGTGTAAACCACAAAGTTTGTGACACATGGCTAGTGCAATAACAGATCTACGGTCACCTTCCTAGCTTTGGAGCATCACTGCCCCTCCGATAATACCAAATAATACTGCTTGGTGTGCGTGAGCGGCTCGTGCCGTACTCAACAGCACAGTGGGTAAAACTCGTACCGAGGACCTCTCGATCACAAATCTGATGCTCTACCACTAGGCTATCAAGCTACAACAATTAATAACTCATGACACAATTAATCTGAAAGTATGACAAATGACTGACAATATCTCAAAGAATGTTACTGATTCCTACCAAATTCTTCAACATAGTCGATGCACTCGCGGACGACTATCGGAAGCTGAATGCCATCGTGGCATGGGCTGCGTTCAATAGCTACCAGCAGCGGAACGCCAAAAACCGGTTTGAATTCTTCTCCTGCAAATTCAATAAAAAGGTTTCAAAATTCCATAATGTGCACAGAAATGAACCACCAAACTGTCAAAACATGGCACAGCTGCTGAGACACTCACGACTACAGATATTGCAATTTGTTTAAAAAACACTCTTTATTTGGGCAATAACCTTGCCAATTGTTTACTAAGTTGTTACTCTCCAACAGGGCCAGGGTTATCTTTGAGCGACAACAGTCTACGAAAATTTTACCGCTGTGTGCCAGTGACATAGCAAGGGTCATCATACAGATATGGAAATGGCTGCTCGTCCAATGGCTCAATGGGAAGTTCACAGTACTGCAAATCACAAGCGGCACAGACATCTCCACAACAGGAAACTTCATTCTGGTCAACAGCTGTTAAGAATCACGACCAAGACTTAGAAATTTATTTCCATATGTGTCAATCCCAGTCATTAACTGCTCAATATACTGAACATATGTACAGTAATTACTCTATACAGTGAGGCACTGAGGCCTGGTGGAAAAAAAACACAATTTATGAAGTCATGCAAATTTTACATTAGTTTTGCATTACTACAACCAACTAAAAACGAAACTAAGTCGAACTCAATAACAAATTAGCACGAATATACAAAGACATTTAATCCTGCTTTAATAACAGTGTGATGTAATAAACAAGCACATAAAAGTGACCTGCATCATCTTCCTTTACGATGGACATAAACTTCTTCTTCGACTTTGACTTGCCATCTTCTTTGTCTTTTTTCTCCTTACCGAGTTTATCCAACTTTTCTTTCTTCTCAACTTTTTCCAGTTTTTCCTTCGTCTTTTCCCTCTCCCTGTCTGCTTCCTTCCGCTCTTTCTCCCACCTGTCCTTCCTGTCTTTGTCCTTGTCTTTATCCTAAAATAATACCATAAACAAAACTGCAGGCTCCTCCAACATTAAACGGTAAATATATATGTCATCGACTAGCATGAATTGGCAGCTCTTTGGTCTTAATGTCATGTTCTGCCATCCAGAGGGTGTCATAGTGACAAAGTCATAATTCACTTATGACATTATGGCAGCAAAATAACCAATTTGGCATTTCATTTCCACAAGAAAAGCATCGACAAACATGAACACTGTAATAAATTCAAAGAGCACTAACTGTGCGATCAATGGTGACAATGAGTTACTACCACAAATCAGTGTTACTGTTTCACGTTACATGTTGCATCAGCATATTGCATTTAACAAAAATCGGAATACTTTAGTAAAAGTACTTCAAAAAATTATTTAATTTGCGAGTATGGGAGACAGCCATATCATTATAATCCTATGACAAGTAACATAAAATTAAAAAAACATTTGAACAATCAACACAGTGTTTCATGTGCAATGTGTCTTAAAAATGCAGGCCAACTTTGACCTGCTATATCTTCCAGATGCAGTACTTTTTGACAACTTTTCAGTAGACATAATGAGCAGAGTTTCAAAAACAGTATGCAAATTCAACTTTCAACATACCTTCATCCGTTCATTTATTCTAACCATATTTGCTTTCATATAGCAGTGCCAAAAATGATGTTTTATTCAATAGATTATTGGTGGCTCTAAAAACAGCCACTTGTGTAGGATGACAGCTTTGCGAAGACTAGCTTAATACAGAAAGCATCCACAATGACATCCTTCTCTTCCTATACATCTGCAGCTGCTTTCTCTACTGATAATTAGCTTTTGTGACACGTTTGCCAAGTGTCAACAAGGTGCTGCTTAAAATCACACCTTTTAAGAACATCTTTTAAGAAGCTAGACTCTCATCAGCGCAACGTGACATCAGAATTATGACATTTCCATCGATTCTATTTAAAAGCAAATAAAATTGTTTACAAAGTAACACACACATGATCGATAAATGAATGCCAATTCTTTCTACAAAAAATTATCAAAATTAACCTGTGCATCCGATTGATACCATAGATATCTTGCCAAAGTTTGCTAATTTTTGAGACACAGTGTAGTGCATTAATATGACACATTACCTTATCCTTTATTTTAAAAGTTTTGTCCTTCTTTGCAAATTTGAAAGTTGGCTTTGCATGTTTCTTGACCTTTGTCGGACTCCTGAAAATGAAAAACAAACGATAACATTTCTATTTAGAAAACTACCAATTCCAGACAGCAGTAGACCCAGTAGGTTTGCACAAGATATCAGCTGTCATGAACAACTTCACATTCATCTACTATCACCCATATTCCCTATCTCTCTCAGTTCTTTAAAACCACTCAATGCATTCCACTAAGTTCAGTAACATTCAAGTGAATGGCTGTTCAGACCACCTTCCAAATGACCTATCATACCCCCTCAGCCGGAATTGATGGCCACCAAGTTCTTATCTGCCTGAAAAAATTGGCTACAGACAATCTCCACCATATTCAGTCAGCCGAAAATCCGTCTGAAATATTTGGACATTCCACTGCAAATGGTAACTAAGGCTTTGCCAATCGTCAACGATAACTGGCATAATGAAGTTTTTGACTAAGCAGACTACAAATCCATAGAGGTACTTAGCATTTAACACTTCATATTCAAA
>Ga0209568_1000926_pt1 | contig 10771 bp, 9 predicted proteins | sample WorMetOlspDAHAB2_FD_187406 | JGI IMG/M metagenome (GOLD analysis project Ga0209568, IMG submission 187406) | Marine gutless worms symbiont microbial communities from Max Planck institute for Marine Microbiology, Germany - Olavius sp. DAHAB.2... ...
GCTCCTACGTAATAGCACTTTTTTGATTTTTGCTGTTTTAGTTGTGTGATGTAGGCCGTGTCGCCGTTAAACACTGTTTTAAACTGTTAAGTTTTTTTTACATTTATAAAGGTCATATTCAATGTGCGCTGTAATGCTCCTTTGTGCATCATATCATTTTTAGCAAGCTCTGGATTTTACCAATATCGCTGCTTCGGAAACGTTAACTGATTAGGTCATGCATTGAATGTTTAATACCTCGTCTTGGTATTCTTATGCTTCTTTTACACTCAAATATGATTAAAAATTTAGCCTCATTGACAGGTGATTTATGATGTGACATGATTTGTTCATAATTCTACAGGGGCTTACTTTTTGGGTAACCCTCTTTACACTCTGATTATTTGCCGATATTTGGTGACAATTTTTGTCAAATCTTAGCTTTGTTGCAGAGTTCCTTTACGACGACAAAATATTCTAACAAAGCCTCTAGTCTTACATTGTCTTATGAAAATAAGCCGTCCAAAATAGTCAAATTGCGCTTAAAAACCAATAAAATATTGTTACATTTAACTCTGAAACAAGTTGAAAACTATTGCAGTTTTGCTTACACTTTCTGCTTAAACTAAACGCCCTCTAGTGACTCTAGCCATATTACTGCGCCTTATAAATTGTCGTTTTGTTATTGTTATTATTTTTTGACCAGAGGCAAACCCTGATGCTGAAAAATTACAAAAGTTTACAAATATTTGTTTGATAGTGCACCGTACTCTGGCCGGTCGTCGCCATTAAAACCATCGTGCAGCAAAACAGAATTAAATGGTTGCACCACTACGGATATCCGTTGGAATAAAAACGAAGATGCTCGAACATCTCTTGTCGTCACCACCAATCGCTTGCCCAACTCGCTCAAGGACTGAAGAGCATCCCTGTTGATTGGGCCGTGGGACTCCACCGCAATGAGGACGAATTCATGCTTTGATGAGAGTCCAGCATAATTTACCACCTTGTTAGATGCCGCCAACTCGGCTGCAGCGCCTGCCTCGCGCGATGAAGCTTTCAGGTACGAGTCGGCAGTGGTGCAAGACACCGTGACATCCCATATGAGAGACCTGCCCGCGCGCCATGGAATCAGTGTCTGCCCATCTGGGCGTTTTCCGTCCGAACGGCTAAGGCCCGATTGTTCCTTTGAAACCGGGACGCCCGCTGAGGCAAGATATCATGCTATGACGTCATTGAGATGGTGCCTTACTGTTCTGCCAGGAGCTCGCTCACATACAAGACTGTGCCGGCCAAGAGTTGGCTTGTATTCCACAGCTGCACTGGTGAGGAACAAAAAGTTTCAGAACCAGCCGGGTTCCAACTGCGACTCTGACTACCTCGTCGTCAAGCTTCAGGCTACATGATGTAATTGGCAGGCCCAGTTGTCATTCCCCACGCGATCTGCAGCGTTAAACGATGCTCGATGAATGTTTGTGGTGAGTCCTGACTCGATTGACTCTCGATCCTTCTCAATACCGGGACGGTCCCTACAAGGCTGCTTCAAAGGAAGGTGGTCTTGCTGGCATCTCATTACCGGTTGCCGACCACAGCTGTAGACAGTTCTTCCTATTATTGTTTTTTTTTATTCGCCCACTAACAGAAAGCCGCAGGCTTAAAATTGTACAAAGCAAGGTATGACTGCAGCAGCGTCTAATCGGAGTCAAAAGTGTTGAGGAAGGCGACACATTTCCCCTTTGGAGGGCTATTGACAACTGCTGAAACAGGAAGGTGGATTCTCTGGGTTAGTAATTAATGTGGCCCGTCTGCCGATTTCCTGGACAAGCTCAACAGTCCAGTGATTCCAGGTACCTCCTGTTTCTATGGCAACTGGGTAGAAGATGTGCCTGCTGTCTGCTAGCCAGTTCATCATATTTGGCGATTTTGTTGGCCGCTGCCTGGTTCGCCGCTGCACCTTCCTCTGTGGCAGTGTCGTCAATGTGTGATTCTGCATAAGTGTTTGGGACAGTGACATCCCAGGCCATTGGCTTGGCTCTGGACCATGGGATCAGTGTGGGCGTTTCCCATTTTGCAGAATCAAATTCGCCGGTTCCTTTGTTGCCGGAATCTGTGCCCGTTTCACAGCTCTCCACAGAATGTCATTCATGGAGCTGTGTCGTTGCTGCCTCGGCGAGCTTTTACGGCAGGAGAGACCGTGCAGTCCCCGTGCATCGACTGGCTTTCCACATGTGCATGTGTGTGGCTCGCATGCCTTACAGCCAAGTCTGCTAGCCGGACAGCCTCATCATTCTGATAGTCTGAGACCGATAGAGGCTAATGGAGGTGCATGCAGCCAGTCGCCTGGGTGGCTAGATGCTGCTACCAGAAGTCTGGCTTTGCCCATGTCGCACTGGGCTCTTGACTGGAGCAAGGATGCGTGTTTTGTTGCAAAAAGCTGAAATTCGTGATCGCCACTCGTCTGTTGCATATTTATAATTCTCAGCTGCTTAGCGTGACAATGTTTTTCTACTTTATTTATGTTATAAATGACGATATCCCCTTATATCATCTTGTTTGAGGGAAAATGACTAACTCTGATACACAGTAATAACTAATAATGGACGCTATGACAGTGTACTGTAGGCCTATGCGGGTGGATCATTGTTTGTTTTATTTCACGTGTCAGTTGAACCACTTGTAATATTATAGAATTGTCGTTTTGTAGACGCGTTCTAATTCTGATGGTTTATGTAACGTCAAAACCTGGAGCATCTATAAATGCAGGGAATTGAATAATGATGCAATGAAGTGTTTATGTTACAGGCAACAGGACGTGTACAAGTGATCAATTTCAATGTAAATATGTATATAAATGTATTGAAAAATCTCAAGTAGACGACGGAACTTCGGACTGCACTGATGAGTCTGACGAGCAAAGTAAGCTCATTTGTTGCCACTTTGCTGTCAATACCGTGGCTGACATTCACGCTGTTGATAAGTCTGCTTAAGTCTACGATGTTGAATACAGTAGAGCCACACTATGATTTTCGTGGTACTTAACCCTATAAATGCAAATAACTTCTCAGTTTGAAGCATTCTGTAACGGCAAAACGGCCTATACATCACAAAGCTGAAACACCATAATGTGAAATTTCTTTTAAGTAATTGCAACTTTGTGATTATTGCTGTTTTGGTTGTCTGATATCGCCGTTTCGGATTGTTTTCAAACTATGATTTTTTGCATTTATATTTGCTGTTTTATTACAGTTAGCTGACTATTAATTTTGAGAGTCGACGTGGGCTTTTTGACTAATGCAATTGAACTCAAAATTGATAAAACTTCCATTACTGGAATGTCTTTTTAAATGTTTTGGCGATTTTTCAGTACTGCATGAGTTGAAATATCGTTAGTTATCGTTAATTTTACTCCTTATTAAAAACCGCTTTAATATACGTGTTCAGCGACTGTTATTTCCTATGAAAGAAATTAAGTTGTGGAGATACGGCTGCTACGGCACCGTGTTAGGCGACATTTAGGCACATGTTAAGTGCGCATGCGCAAGACGGCTATCTACGAGCTTCGGGTCAAAAATATGACCCCGCCATTCGCTCTGGAGATCTAGATCTCCTGTAACAAGGGAGTAAATCTTCTATCGGCATAAATTTTCCCCGCATTCTAGCGATTTTTTAGAAACGCCCCTGAACACGTATCGTGCGAGTCGCGCCTGTCGCGCTAGTCGTGACGTGTGTCGCGCCGTGCCACAGAGCCGTGCTGTCCGACAAGCGCAACACAGCACGTCACGACTTTTTGTGCCAAAATTCATGGGCTAGATAGCGTGTCGTGACGTGACGCGCCGAGTGGACTTTGGGCTTAATTATGACGCTATATAAATGAACCTTATCTGTACCTTTACCTTTGCTGATGTATTCAGAGTGGCCCAAAAAAGTAAGCCACTATCAAGAATCATCATTAAATCGCATTAAAAACCGCAAGTGCGGCTACATTTCTCATCAATTTTGAGTATTAAATGAGCACAAGAATGTTATTAATGTGTATTAAATATTCTGTATGTGAGCTAATTTGTGACGTCATCAGTTGCTGTGTTTAAAACTGCGAAATGGGTAAAATCAATGTATGTGACAAAATCATGATTTAAAACCAGAAAAAAGAAAATATGGAAATCAAAGAAATTATTACATAAATATCCATCTAATAGATGGTTTAGAAATGGAATTCACAGCTTGCTAAGTCGAGCAGATGCCACAGGGAGCGCTGACATCATTTACCGTATGTGACGCGTATCGCTACTTTGCAGGTCAGTTATTGACGTTAAAAAGTAGGTCACAAAGATAATATTTAATACCGACATATAGTGCTTGATCATTTTTTAATTTGACAAAACAATCTTATCTCATTGGCAGACTATAATACGATTCAACACAATTTTTTGATAATTTAGTAATGGCTTACTTTTTGGGCCACCCTGTAGAATAACAATGCGTGATGACTGAATGAGAATATCAGTTTTTTGTTGCTTCGGATGTATTAAATTAACTTTACATGACCTGCATGCAGTCTGTCCAGATACATTTCTGTACTGCACAAACTTCCCTCCAAAAAACTGCAAACCTGAATCGCAGTATATTCAGTGTACTGCTGGAGCGTCTGCGGGCAAGTGTTACAAGTTGGAAAGTTATTGTTCACCCGGTCGGCCAGTTGACTGTGGAAACGATGTATCGCGACACTGTGGTAAGAGATTCTTTCTTTTATTGGTTTATTATTAATTGTATTGCCAGGCCTAACTATTGTTTACAGCGCTTAAGATTTGAACGGTAGTATATTTTTGCGCAGTGCATTTAACAGCATGCGTAAGTGTCAGTGCAGAACTTTATACAGGCCTGTTCGACACACCAGACGTAATGCTGAACTTAGTCTTTTAAACGTAGCACCGTACATTATCTGAGAAAAAGCGCCAGCCTTGGCACGCTCTGGCTTGGTTGACACAGTCGGCCTTTACTGTTCTCTTTAAAAATATGCAATTATTCAGCTTTCAATATACTTTCACTTGCACTGACTTTTGAGGTCTCAAACTGCAGCCACTGGAATGACCGCTTGACCGTCGCATTTGTTGAAACCTGTTAAGGTCCTTTGCCAAAAATCGAATATGGCTTCCAGTCACCATCTCAAAATTGTGATGACATCATATGAAACCACCCACATTGAGGATTTTCTAATATCATCTTCTGTAAAAATAATTAAGTCAAGTTCATTGGTCACATAATTGGTAGGTTTTGAAGAGACGGAGACGGAAGACATGAAAAAATTATATAGTTAGACCTGATATTTCACATATTTGTGCAAACGCTCCTGCACAACAGATTCGTATATATTCGTATTGTAGACATGATAAACTGTGACAAGTTTTCCCAAAATCGGTTACGTGGGTTTGGATTTCGAAAGGAGTTGAATATTTGACCATTCAGTGGATTAGTAGCTGTTGGGTGCTGAGTCGTACATACAGCGAATTCCAGAGGCGGTGACATACTCCAGCCAGACCAGTAGATGTTCAAGACGCGTTTCAACTCGAGCAACAATGGCTGGAAGATCACGTACATGCAACAGATTGCAATCCGCGCGTAAAACTTTCCGCACAATTGAAATAAAACTGAAACAAAACTGAAACAAAACAGTTTAAAAACAGTTCTGAATCAGTTTTGAAACTGTTTTGTTTCAGTTTCTTTCCAATTGTGCGTACAGTTTAAGATATGTTGTAAAGCCGGCAGACACAATGTTGCAATAGTCCAATCTGGAGTGAACCAGATAGATCCGGAATGTGTCGGATGGAACGGAATGACGGATCTGTCAAAGCTCGTACAGGGCGGCAAAGCAGCTTGACACCGTCCGCTGAACTTGAAGAACAGTACTTGACTTCACAAAATAGGTCACACATAGAATATTTATTGCCAACATTCTTCTGGTCATTATACTGTCAAATTTATGAAAAAATCTAGCCTCATTGACGGGTTTTCAACGCGATTCTGTGATAATTCAGAAGTCAAGAACCGGGTTAGTAGTATTGCATTGCAATTCATGGGCTTAGTATTAGTAATACGAAGAGATTTGATGTTTATGATACGCGGACCACCGATGTTGTTCTGGCAAACAGTGGTTATTGACTGCCCCGTATTTTGGTTAGAGACAACATTTGCTTGGTGTGTTTTTGTTCTTAGAAAACTTGAAATGTGATGACGGCTTTTTTACTTGTGGAGATGGTAGAACATGCATTCCTGACGCGTTACGGTGCAATACTATTGACAACTGTGGTGACGGATCTGACGAAAAAGGCTGTGGTAATTAATCTGTTTGCACTCCAGTTCCAATTATGCAAGTAAAGCACGAAGTAACTAGTAATCTGAAATATCTCCTCATAGTGGCTGCGATGCGAATACGGGGACGTTGTACGACCGAGGGCTGTTAGCGGCGATGTGTCGAGTCCTTGAAAATTGAAAACAGAGCGTATATTGCTGTGAAAAATTGCACCGTCATTGTAGACGAAATAGCTCATTCGAATGGTTGTGTTGAAAACAGGGAATTTTTTAAAACTGCCCAATCTCTTCCCTTTCCGTCCGCCTTTTTCCTGCAGCTGCAGCGGCTGTGGGATTAGGGCCGGTTGCATGAACGTTACTTAACTTATGAATATTCACAAAAGCATGACCAACCTCATGAAGGTGAAGACAAACAGTCCATCTGGCGAACGGTCATGTTGATAACATAGAGGACTTTCCATGTATGGGAAGTGTACCGAGTTCCCGGGAGGCATCGACCAAAATGTAGAAACCAGACTGGGAAAAGTAATGGCAACCTTCAGGGTAAATGATAAACTGTGTGAATTGAAGATCGTTGTGAATGGCTGCTAAGACAAGAACGTGATCAGTTTGACTAAAGTCTACAGAATGGCCCAAAAATTTGGTACATTTTCTGTACGTCTTATAACTTCAACTTGATCAACTGTCAAACTTTTTTACTGTCAGAATAAGCAGAAAATTTTTAATGTTTCGCTACACTACCTTGTGAAATGTCTGTGTCTTAAAAGCAACAACTGAAAACAAGACGACTTCTGTAACAACACATTTTAAGAGTGCGTCGTCCAGCATCAAGGCGGACACACTGAACATTTGATGTAAAAACTGCAGGATGTGGCAGTTACTTTAGACAATAACTGAGACAATAAACACGTTGTTTCCTGTTGTTAATTTGTTAAAATATGTTGTTACAGAAGTCTTGTTTTCAATTGTTGCTTTTAAGGCACTGACATTTCACAAGGTAGTGTAGAGACACATCTGAGGTATGGTGAGATCTGTTAGTGATTGTATTATTACAAATTTTATCCTGATTCTGACAGTGAAAAATGTTTGAAAATTGATCAACATTTATTATTATTATAATTATTAACGAAGTACTATTTTATAGTGACACTGTCATTAATAACATTACAGGAGCACTTTACACAGTTAATGGTACAAACAATGAAACGAAACGAAGTGCAGCTGGGTAAAGTTAGTGTTGCAGAGTCAGTTCAAAAAGCCATGTCTTCAGGCGGCTCCGGAACGACATAAGTGATGGCGCATCCCTTATGGCTGGTGGAAGACTGTTCCAAGCACGTGCAGCTGCCACGGGAAACGCACGGTCGCCGAGCGTCGAGCGTCTGGTAGGCCTAACCACCAGAGTTAGAGAGTCGGTAGACCGGTGACGGCGGTTGCCATCAGCAGACGTGAGGCATAGGTCGTCTGCGAGGTACGGCGGTGCCGTGCCGTGAAGACACTGGTACGCCAACACACGTGACTTGAACGTGACACGCTCATGGACACTCAACCAGTGGAGGTCTCTGAGCCTTGGAGAGATGTGGTCGGTCCTTCTGGCCGTAAACATCTGGTGGGCGGCGGCATTTAGAACTGACTACAACCGATCATGAAGCTGCACGGACATTCCGGCAAGAAACGAATTGCAGTAGTCCACCTTGCTGACAATCAAGGCACGCACCAATGTCAGTAACGCGAGACGTGGACGCTCCTGATTCGGCGCAGAGCGGCAAAACACGACTGGACGACGGCGGTGACATGGACCCTCATGGTCACGTCGGCGTCATTGAATACTCCGAAGTCAGGCAGTTACCGAACATCAGTGTTTCCGATGCGGACAGGGTCAGCAGGAATTTGGTGCTGTCGACGTGATGAGGAACACGAAAGCACCTCAGTCTTGAGATGAAGCCTGTTGGCTGCCGTCCATGCTGAGACCTCGTCAACGCAGACGTATAGCTTCTCAGAGAGTATTGCCGAATCTGCGGGCCGAAAAAATCCGTAGATTTCTGTATCATCAGCGTACGCGTGGGGACGGAGCATCAGCTGATGACGTTTCACTAACTGAAGCAAATCGGCCGTGTAAAAAAGGAAGACCGAACCGTGTGAAACTCCGAAAAGGACCTTGGATGGCGTTGAACTGGTTGCAGACAAGCGGACGTGTTGAACTCGTCCACTAAGATATGAGGTGAATCAATCGAGTACACGTCCCTGCAGACCATAGGACTTATGTAGACGCTGCAGCAGTGTGTTGTGGTCGACACTATCAAAAGCGGCCGACACGTAAAGCATGGTCAGCATTGCCGGATTTCGGGAGTCAAGTGCCAACAGGATGTCGGAGAACATGTTCAGCACGAGAGTCTCCGTCGAGTGCATTATGACGCGGACTGAAGTCAGGAAGCAGACCCTTCTCCTTAAGATACTTCACAAGATGCGAGCTGACGATCTGCTCAAGCAGCTTGAATATTACGGTAAGATTCGAAATCGGCCGATCACAGGCGGACGGCAGTCCGGTGGCAGGGACCAATAATAATAATAATAATAATAATAATAATAATAATAATAATAATATGCTAGCTTATAAGGCGCCAGTGTGTCAAAAGACCTCAGAGGCGCCGCACTGCAGAAGCGTGCACTGCAGTCCATACAAAGTTTTTTTTCTATTTCTATACCACTGAAGTGTACTCTATAAGAATCTGAATGATGCCACTCTGACATCTTTTGGCAATCCGCGCAATATGCAAATTAAGGCCGCCATTACTGAAAATCTTGTTTACATCAATATCTCGGTAATTATTTATGGTATCAAAATAATTTCGGTGTCTATTCCAATGTTTTCAGGGGTAAAGAATCAGATGAAACCATTTCAGTTTTGAGCAAACCAATTTTTTTGGCAAAATGTACAAAATTAAACTCAATGTACATTATTTCAACAACATTGTCACTGTCATGAACCCGTCTCATGTGCTGATTCCGGCAGTGTGCTTCCCCTGGGCATCCACAAAACATTGTGCATGGCAAGATCGCTGTATAGCATCCACCCATCGCTGTCGAACAGGGTGTATCCGTAGCACAACCACACTTTATCAGTTCAAACACGTCCGGTGAAGCAACGCAAAAAGTATGGCATCATTTGCTCTACTACCCAGAGGTGGGGTGGCCAGTTTGTTTCTCGTTCCGCCCGTACGAAGGCTTTCATGATGAAGACAGGTTTTATCAGTTTCTGAACTCACAGGTGAGTTGTGATGCTTCTTAATGAGATACTTTCAAGCTCTTTAAGCATATTCTTGTGACTTTCGCATCCTTCTAGATGTGCACGCAGCAGTTTTTCTGTGACTAACCGAAGGGCTCTAAAGTTCTGTGGGAACTTTTTCCCCGACAGCATGTGTACCACACCACCGAAACACGATTTCATGATATCCTCACGTCCGCTGTCTGCCATCAATACGCCAACACAGCCAATAAAACTCAAACATGTGCATGCCACCGAGCCTTGATATCAAATCCGAAAATCTTTCTTGGTAAACCAATTTCACATTGACTGCAAGTGTGTAGAGCTGCTGATCATTTGTCAGAATAGTAATGTTCTGTCCGCATTCCTTTATTAGTCGTTGAGCCTCGGTCATAGCTGTGAGCACGGAGTCCGGGTGGGCGGGATTCATATCAATCAATGGCAGATACACGGCATTTGTTGCTGGTTTCACTCTCTGCCCTTGCTCTCTACACAACTTGGTATTGAAGCCACCGAACTCGATAGGGTTCGTGCTGGTGGCAACAGTTGGAGCCACGCAGTGGCGACGCGGTCGCGCCGGCGCCGCGGATACGGGTTTAATGGAAAGGGCGAAGTGGGCGGAGCCAGGAAGTATGACGGACAGCTACTGACCGCGCTGTGTGGCGGTAGCTGGACGTCGGGGAGTCGATGTTGGGATGTCGAGCTGTCGACACTAAAACTCAAGAAGAGTTGTGTGTTGTACATTCATGTAAATATATGTATATCTTGTATGATACACCGTTGTTTTGACTCGGTTGGGACATTGTGCGATTTGCTCACCGCTCGACCGAATCGCTACAATAACCACGCTCCAACGGAACCACTGGCGACGTCATAATCCGCCAGATACACACGCCCTTTGCTTCCAACCGGTTCCAACTGGTGACAGCGGTTTGCGAACCGGGTCAACGACACCTCTGTTCCTGTCAACGAACGTTCTTGGACTCTATGCCAGCGTGACGCTTACGGGGACAGTCGAGGGTGCAACGGCGACACAACTCGACCACTACGACCAGCGTAACAAACAGTTGACGACATCTGGACAACGACGCGACGGCAACTGCGACGACGTAGAGATCGACAGTGGACGGCGTCGAGTTTGCGGTCGGATCGACGACGACCAGTTCGAGGAACGGGCGACGCCGACCGACGCAGCGCCATCAACGACTACGAGGCTGTGACAGC
>Ga0209568_1000927_pt1 | contig 10766 bp, 10 predicted proteins | sample WorMetOlspDAHAB2_FD_187406 | JGI IMG/M metagenome (GOLD analysis project Ga0209568, IMG submission 187406) | Marine gutless worms symbiont microbial communities from Max Planck institute for Marine Microbiology, Germany - Olavius sp. DAHAB.2... ...
GCGTCTCCGTCATAGTCTTCTCGTAATGCTATGCAAGCTGACATGGCGAACCCCCTTCGCCACCTTTGAATCACAGAAACTCTAAACAGAACATTACTTGTGAGTCAGAAATTCATGCCGCCGGTATGAGTCGTCGACGACCGGCCGTCAGTCCGGCGCCTTTTTCAGGAACGCCGCCAGCACGATTGCGGTCGCGGCCATCCCCGCGGCCAGGGCGAAGCTGACCTGGAAACCTCCGAACGCCTCGGCGGCGACACCGGCGATCCCCGGCCCGACGACCTGACCGATGCCGAAGACAAAGGTGATGGTGCCGAAAGCCGCGGCCGCCCGCTCGGGGCCGAGGTAGTCGCCGACAGCGGCGGCCATGATCGATGGGATGCTCCACGCGCACACGCCGAACAGCACAATGGAGACATAGAGGAACGCCTCCGGCAGCGCCGCCGCGACGAGCAAATGGGCGGTGCCCTGAAGGACGAAGACGACGATCAGGCCGGTTCGTCGGCCGAAGCGGTCCGACAAGGTACCGAACATACCGGAGAGCAGACTGAGCGCGCCCAGCCACATCCAGAACTGGCCGGCGACGGCGTCGGAGAAGCCGCGCTCCTGGACCAGCGTGGTGACGATGAAGGTGGCATAGATCGGGTAGGTGAATCCGAACAGGAAGTAGATGGCGCTGAGGTGGGCGAGTGCCTTCCACGGCGAGGCTTCTGCCGTGCCTGCATGGGTCGGCAAAGGTGCATCGCCAGCATCGCTGCCGAAGGGGGTGAGCCCCTTCTTTGCCGGCGTATCGTGGATGAGCAGGCCACAGGTGATGGCGGCGGCGAGCACCGTGACACCGAGCACCAGCCAGCTCCACCGCCAGCCGTCCGCTCCGGCGACGGCATCGATCTCGGCGACGATCACGCTGGAATAGACAATGGCGAAGCCACTGCCGATGACCATGTAGCCGGCGGCCCGTCCCCGGTGGCGGCGGGCGAACCAATGCGGGACCAACGCCATCACCGGAACGTTCACCAGGCCGCTGCCGACCCCTGTGAACACGTAAAGCACCAGCGCTTCGATGAAACCTCCGGCCTGGCCCACGAGCGCCATCGAAACGCCGACCAGAACAAGGCCGCCGAAAATCGTCCCTCGGTAGCCGAACCGCCGGGCACACGCACTGGCCGCGAACACGGCGACCATGTAGCCGCCGAAGTTGCCGCTGCTGATGAATCCCATCTCGGCGTACGTGAGGCTGAGCGACTCCCCCATCGCCGGCAGCAGCCGGCCGAGCGCGAACCGGCCGAGCCCCAGGCAGGCGAAAACCGCCAGCGTGCCGGCGCCGACGACCACCCATCCGTAGTGCGGAGTCCGGTTCACGCTGCGCCCCCCATCGCCGCCTGAATCTCGCCGGCGCGCCAGTATACGACGTCACCGGGCACCGGAAAGCTATCGACGGTGGCGGGACTTGACGTCCTTTGGAGCCAAACCTAGATCATGCTCGCCGACACGCCCATTGGGGTGCGGCGCTGAACACGGGGCCGATCTTCGGGTGGCCCCACGTGATCGACACATTGCTTATGTTGGAGGATGTGCGCCATGACGACATTCGATTTCTCTCCCCTGTTCCGTTCCACCGTCGGTTTCGACCGCATGATGCGCCTGCTCGAGAATTCGTCGCGGGTGACCGAGGCGGGCCAAGGGTATCCGCCCTATAACATCGAGAAGACCGGCGAGAACGCCTATCGAATCACGCTCGCCGTCGCCGGGTTCGGCGAGGACGAGATCTCCATCGAGGTGCGGGAAGGTACGCTGACCATCGAAGGAGCGCGCAAGGACGACGACGGCGGAGCCGCCTATCTCTATCGTGGGATCGCCGGGCGCGGGTTCAAGCGCCAGTTCCAGCTTGCCGACCACGTTGAGGTGGCCGGGGCCAACCTGCACAACGGTCTGTTGACCGTGGACCTGGAGCGCCGTGTACCGGAGGCGCTGAAGCCGCGCCGCGTCGAGGTCTCGACAGCGGCACCGGCGAAAGTCGCGGCCGATACGGCCAAGCAGATCGGCGACTCGAAAAAGGCCGCTTAACACCTCTCCTTGATCCGCCGGGACGCCGATCGTGGTGTCGGCGTCCCGGCGCCTGTTATCGGCCAGTACCTTGAAAAACCGCCGGGCCCGCATACGTCTTGCGCGGGCGCGGCGGTTGAACGCGTCCACGGTCCAAGGGAGACGGCAATGTCGGAGAAAGTGGTCAAAAGCGACGCCGAATGGCGTGCCGAACTGACGCCCGAGCAGTATGCGGTGTGCCGCGAGAAGGGTACCGAACGGGCCTTCACCGGGGCTTACTGGGACACCAAAAGCCCCGGAACCTACCTGTGCTCGTGCTGCGGAGAGGCGCTGTTCGCCTCGGACACCAAGTTCGATTCTGGCACCGGGTGGCCGAGCTTTTTCCAGCCCATCGATCCCGCAAATGTCGACACCGAAACCGACCGCTCGTTCGGCATGACGCGCACCGAAGTCCACTGCTCGCGGTGCGGCGCTCACCTCGGGCATGTTTTCCCGGATGGCCCGGCGCCGACCGGGCAACGCTACTGCATCAACTCGGTTTCACTGTCGCTGGAACCGAAGGACGAATCCTGACGACGCTGCCCAAAACGAAAACGGGGCGCCCGCAGGCGCCCCGAACGCAGCACTGAGCTGGTTGATTTAGCCGTCGATGCCGAGGCTGGCCTCGTCGAGGCGGCCCAGGGCCTGCAACAGCTGGTAGACCGCGAGGCGCTGATCGTAGGACACCTGGGTGAACTGGATCTGCGCGTCAATGATCCCGTTCTCGGCGTCGAGCACGTTGATCACCGTTTCCTTACCTTCCTCACGCAGCCGCTTACGGGCTTCGAACACCTCGGACGCGATGTTGACGGCGTTCTCCAGCAGGTCGACCCGCTCGCGGGCTGTCACCAACTGCTGCCACGCCCGGCGAGTGGCCTCGATGACGTTCCGGGTGACGAATTCGTGGTTGTCCTGGCTGGCCCGGTAGTTGAATGCCGCCTGGGAGACGGACGCGTTCGTCGCGAAACCGTTGAACAGGTTCCACGTCGCCTGTAGCAGCACCGACCACTCGCGGCGGGTGCCGAGGACCGCGTCCCGGTGCTTTTCGTAGTTGACGGTGCCGACAACGTCGAACGTCGGGAAATAGTCGGACCGCGCAGCCCGGCGCAGTTGGTTCGCAACCTCGACCGTCAGCCGGCTGCTGCTGACCGCCGGGTTTTCCGAACCGGCGATTTCGACGGCTTGGTCCTGGCTGGCGGGGAGCAACTCAACCGGCGGTACCGGGTCGACCATCGCGTCCATGTCCGGCGCGTGATCGAACACCTGGATGTACTGGCTGATCGCGTCTTCCAAGGCACCCTCGAAATTGACCCGCCGCTCCTTGGCGAGCTGCAGGCGGCGCTTGGATTCGAGCACGTCGACGGCGATGCCGGCGCCGCGCTGCACGCGTTCGTCTTCGAGGTTCAACTAGCGCATGATGGTACGCTCGTTGCTGCGCGCCAGTTCGATCAAACGCTTCTGACGGAGCACGTTGAGATAGGCGTCGATGCCGTCGAAGATGGTGTTCTGCCGCGTGCCTTGGAGAGTGAAGCGGGCCACCCGCGCATTGAGCTGCGCTTGGTCCAGTTCCGCGGACGTGGCCCAACCGTCAAACAGGTTCTGCGTCGCCGTCACCGTCGCGACATTCCGCGACCGCCGCCAGTCATCGTCCCGCGTGGCGGCCCGGCGGGCCCGGGCTATCGATATGCTCCGGGCCGACATCGGCGCTCACGTCGACGGACCGCAGGAAACCGGCGAACGCCTCGTCGACGGCCTTGTTGGCCGATTCGAGGGCGTTGGTGCGTGATCGAACCTCGGGGTGGTTGGCGAGCAGTCCGCGCAGCTCATCGCCCAACGACTGCGCAGACGACGTGCCCGCGGCCATTGTCGCAAAAAGGGCCGTGGCGACAGCCACCACGAACAAACGAGTATTCATTTTCAAACCACTTCCCCCGGCTTCGGCGACGATTCCGCGGCACAAGGCCCTACGAAATCTCCGGTCAAACCAATGGCCTCCCGGTTGTCTTCGCCGCACGCATAACACATTGAGCACGCTACGTCGCGCGACGATCAACCCGACTCCAACAGTCACCATGCCCAGCATTCCTGCCAAGCTGACGCAAAGTATTCTAGAATCGGCAATATCCGGTCAAGCGATGGCTCACAAATCAGGCAACTGCCAAGCGATTGTGGCTTTTATGCAACAACAGGCGGTGGCGGTTCTCAGGGTTCCGACGCCGATGTGCTCGGGGCGCCGTAGCCCCCACCCCCCGGCGTCTTGAGCACGAACACATCACCGATACCCATTTCCGTCGCGTCCGTGCCCGACAGCTCTTCGATTCTGCCGTCGGTACGAATAACGAGATTGCTGCCCGGCTCGCCCGGTTCGCCGCCGGCCATTCCGTACGGGCGTACGATTCGATGCCCCGACAGAATCGCCGCCGTCATCGGCTGGCGGAACTCGATCTTGCGAACGACGCCGTTGCCGCCGCGATGGAGACCACGGCCGCCGGAACCGCGGCGAATCGAAAAATCGCGAACCAGCACGGGAAACCGCCACTCCAGCACTTCCGGATCGGTCAGGCGGCTGTTGGTCATGTGGGTGTGCACGGCGTCGGTGCCGTCGAAGTCGGGCCCGGCGCCGGCGCCGCCGCAGACGGTCTCGTAGTACTGGTAGCGGTCATTGCCGAAGGTGAAGTTGTTCATCGTCCCTTGCGCCGCCGCCATCACCCCGAGGGCACCGTAGAGCGCATCGGTGATACACTGGGACGTTTCGACGTTGCCGGCGACCACCGCCGCCGGGTAGCGCGGGTTGAGCATCGAGCCCTCGGGGATATTGATGTCCAGGGGCTTCAGGCAGCCCGCGTTGAGGGGAATGTCGTCGTCGACCATGGTGCGGAAGACGTAGAGCACGGCCGCCTTGCACACCGCCGACGGGGCATTGAAATTGGAGTCGCGCTGCGGCGACGTGCCGGTGAAATCGATCGATGCCGAGCGTGCCGCCTTGTCGATGGCGATCGTTACCCGAATCACCGAGCCGTCATCCATCTCATAGGCGAATTCGCTGTCGGTGAGCACGTCGAGGACCCGGCGCACGGATTCCTCGGCATTGTCCTGGACGTGCTGCATGTAGGCCCAGACGACGTCGAGCCCGAAGTGCTCGACCATCTTGCGAAGCTCCTTCACGCCCTTTTCGTTGGCGGCGATCTGGGCGCGGAGGTCGGCAAGGTTCTGCTCGGTATTGCGGGCAGGCCATTGGCCGCTGGTCAGCAGCGCGACGATCTCGGCTTCGCGGAACCGGCCCTTTTCGACCAGCACCTCGTTGTCCAGCAGCACGCCTTCCTGTTCGACGGATGTGCTGTCGGGCGGCATCGAACCCGGCGTGATACCGCCGATGTCGGCGTGATGTCCGCGCGAGCCGACGAAGAACAGCAGCCGTTCGCCCGCATCGTCGAACACCGGCGTGATGACGGTGATATCGGGCAGGTGCGTCCCGCCGTTGTACGGGGCATTGAGCACATAGACGTCGCCGGCGTTCATCGACCCCTGCCGCTCGCGGATCACCGTCTGGATGCTCTCGCCCATGGAGCCGAGGTGCACCGGCATGTGCGGCGCGTTGGCGATGAGCTGGCCTTCGCGGTCGAACACGGCGCAACTGAAGTCGAGACGCTCCTTGATGTTCACCGAATGCGCTGTGTTGGCCAGCGTCGCGCCCATCTGCTCGGCGATGGACATGAACAGGTTGTTGAAGATTTCCAGCATCACCGGATCGGCCTCGGTACCGATGGCGACGGTCTTCGGCCGTTCGACGACCCGGGTCAGGACCAGATGCCCGCGCGCGGTGAGCTCGGCGCGCCAGCCCGGTTCGACGACCGTAGTCCCTGTGGCTTCGGTGATCACCGCTGGCCCGTCGATGGTTGCGCCCGGGAGCAAGGCGTCGCGATCGAAGACGGGTGTCTCTGTCCACGCGCCGTTAAACCGGGTCTCCACTTGTCCTAGAGATTGCGCCGCCGCCGCAGCTCCTTCTTCGGCATCGCGTTCTGGATCGACGACGGATTCGGTGACGCCGATGGCTTCGACCGAGACCGCTTCGACAATCAACCGGCGTTCGGGCATGGTGAAGCCGAAGCGCTGTGAATGGGCGTCCTCGAACGTGGCGGTCATCGACGTCGCTTCGCCGAACGGGACGATCAGGGCGGTGTCGGTGCCTTCGTAGCGAAGATGGGTCTTGCCCAGCACCGTGATGTTGTCGGGGGCAACGCCCTGACCCTCGATCTCGGCACGGGCGTCAACCGCCAGTCCGTCGATGTGGGCGGCAAGATCGGTGTGGCGGTCCGCGGCCAGCGGCGCCTCGACCGAGCGTTCGCGCAGCGCGCGGATATCGGCGAGCCCCATGCCGTAAGCCGACAGCACACCGGCGAAGGGGTGGACGAGGACCTTGGTCATGCCCAGGGAGTCGGCGACCAGGCACGCGTGCTGGCCGCCGGCGCCGCCGAAGCAGTTCAGCGTGTAGCGGGTGATGTCGTAGCCGCGCTGGACCGAGATCTGCTTGATGGCGTTGGCCATGTTCTCGATGGCGATCTGCAGGAACCCCTCGGCCACCTCTTCGGGAGAACGGGCCTCGCCCGTCGCCGATTGGATCTCGGCGGCGAGCGTAGTGAACCGAGCGCGGACGACGTCGGCGTCCAGCGGCTCATCGGCGGCGCGGCCGAACACGCGCGGAAAGAACCGGGGCTGAATCTTGCCGAGCATGACATTGCAGTCGGTGACGGTGAGCGGACCGCCGCGGCGGTAGGCCGCCGGACCGGGGTCAGCGCCCGCGGAGTCGGGACCGACACGGAACCGCGCGCCATCGAAATGCAGGATCGAGCCGCCGCCGGCGGCGACGGTGTGGATGCGCATCATCGGTGCGCGCATGCGCACGCCGGCGACCTGGGTATCGAAGGCGCGTTCGTACTCGCCGTCGTAGTGCGAGACGTCGGTCGAGGTGCCGCCCATGTCGAAGCCGATGACCTCGCGGAAACCGGCCAGCTCTGCCGTCCGCACCATGCCGACCACGCCACCGGCGGGCCCCGAGAGGATGCTGTCCTTGCCCTGGAACAGCCGGGCATCGGTCAGCCCGCCGTTGGACTGCATGAACATCAGCCGCGTGTCGCCCAGCTCGGCGGCGACGCGGTCGACATAGCGGCGCAGGATCGGCGATAGATAGGCATCGACGACGGTGGTGTCGCCGCGCCCGACCAGCTTCATCAAAGGGCTGACCTCGTGGGAGACGGACACCTGAGTGAAGCCGACCTCGCGGGCGATCTCCGCCAGACGGCGTTCGTGGGCGGTGTGGCGATAGCCGTGCATCAGGACGATGGCAATGGACCGGATGCCGTCCGCATGGGCCTCGACGAAGGCGGCGCGGGCCGTGTCTTCGTCCAGCGGCGTCAGCACCGCGCCTTCCCCGTCGACGCGCTCGTCGATCTCGACCACCCGTTCGTAGAGCAGTTCCGGCAACACAATCCGCCGGTCGAACAGCTTCGGCCGGTTCTGATAGCCGATGCGAAGCGCGTCATGGAAACCGCGGGTGATGGCCAGAACCGTGCGGTCGCCCTTGCGCTCCAACAGCGCGTTGGTGGCGACGGTGGTGCCCATCTTCACCGCTTCGATCTGTTCTGACGGGATGGCGTCTCCGGTCTCGACGCCCAGGCAATCGCGGATGCCCTGAAGGGCGGCGTCGGCATACCGGCCGGGATTCTCGGACAGCAGCTTTCGGGTCGTGAGAGTGCCGTCGGGAGCCTTTGCGACGACGTCCGTGAACGTGCCGCCACGGTCGATCCAGAATTGCCACATCGTCAACCTCCCTCTTTCCGCCGCGTTGTCGTCGCCGGGGCCGCGCCGTCCGCGATTTGAATGGATCAGTAAAACAGGTTCGGCAGCCAGAGCGCCAGCCCCGGCCACGCGATCAGGATGGCGACCATGACGAACATCGCGACCACGAACGGCAGGGCGCCGACCATGACGTCGTTCATCGACCCGCGCACCCGGATGCCCTGGACGACGTAGAGATTGAGACCGACCGGCGGCGTGATCAGGGCGGTTTCCAGCAGCACCATGAGCAGCACGCCGAACCAGATCGGATCGTAGCCCAGCGCCACGACGATGGGTGTCGTCAGCGGCGCCGTCGTCAGCAGCATCGAGAGCGTCTCCATGAAGCAGCCGAGAACGACATAGAACAGTATGATCATCAGAAGGGTCTGCAGGGGCGAGATCCCGAGGCCGGTGACGAAAGTAACGAGGGCCTGGGTCAGCCCCAGCGTCGACAGCACGAAATTGAGGAACACCGCGGCAAGGATGATCAGCATGATCATCGCCGTCGTCCTCATCGTTCCTTCGACCGCCTCACGCAACATCGCCCACGAGAGCCTTCCGTAGAAGGCCGCCAGCCCGAGGGAGGCGACGACACCGAGCGCGGCGGCCTCGGTCGGAGTGGCGAGACCGGCGTAGATGGAGCCGACGACGACGACAAAGATCCCCACGGGCGGCAGCAAGCCGGGGAGGGAACTGAACCGCTGTTTCCAGGTGACCCGAACGCGGGTTCCGCCCCACGCCGGTGCGAGCACGCAGCCGAGGGCGACAGTGGCCATGAACACGGCGGCAAGCAAGGCACCGGGGAGGAATCCGGCGAGATAGAGGGCGGGCACCGAGGTGTCGGTCAGCAGGCCGTAGAGGATCAGGTTGATCGACGGCGGAATGAGAATGCCAAGGGTTCCGCCGGCGGCGATGGAGCCGAGGAACAGCCGCTCGTTGTAGCGGCGCCGGGCAACCTCGGGCAGGGCGACGGTGCCGATGGTCGCCGACGTCGCGACGCTGGAACCGGACGTCGCGGCGAACAGCGCCGAGGCGCCGACGTTGGCGTGCATCAGCCCGCCGGGCAGCCAGCTCAACCACGTCGCCATGCCCTCGTACATGCGGGTGGCGATGCCGGTGCGCAGCATGATCTCGCCGAGCAGGACGAACAGTGGGATCGCCACCAGCAGGAAGTCCGAGCCGTTCTGCCAGACCATGTCGCCGAGGACACGGTGGAGCGGCATCGGCGAATAGAACCAGTTGACCGAAAGGCCGAGCACGCCCAGCGCCGCCGCCACGGGAACCGACGCCAGCAACAGGACCAGGAGCGAGGCGACGATCACCAGAGTCATGGCGCCAGCTCCAACTCGTCCTCGATCGTTTCCCGCGTCGAGCGCACGCCGACCAGGTCCGACGCCCCCGTGGTCCCGGACCTCACCATCCGCACCAGCGCCAGGGCGAGCACCAGCACGCCGGCGAGAAACGCGAAGATCCATCCGGCGAGCCAGGGGATCTGCGGGATCGCCAACGGCACCGTCAGCGGCGTGATGGAGCGCGAACCGTTGACGAGGGTGTCGTAGACCAGCCCCGACGCCATCCAGGCGATGAGTCCTGTGAACCCGGTGAGCAGAACCAGTCCGACGATGTCGGCGACGACCTGCGCGCGGCGCGGCATCAGCCCGTAAACGGCGTCGATTCGGATGTGGGCGCGTTCGAACAGGGCGTAGGCGAGCGAAAGCGTGGTGCCGACGGCGAAACAGTAGCCGGTGATCTCGTCCGCGCCGCCCAAGCTGACGTTGAACAGACGCCGGGCGAGCACGTCACCGGTGACCAGGAACGAGGCGCCGATCATCAGGGACCCCGATATCCACACCAGGACACGGGCGAACCGGCGCGCCAAACCGAGCACATGGACAGACATGGCTGTTCTCCGGAAAGGGCCGCGGGGGACGCCCGAGTGGCGTCTCCCCGCGGAGGTTTCCCGGCCCGCGGGGAGGCTCGGAGTCAGTGGACCTCGGCGGTCATGCCGAGGACCTTGCCGACCGTGGCGTTCCATTCCGACACGCAGGCTTCGCCGCAGCGGCCCGCCCATTTGTCGAGCACGACCTTGCCGACGCCTGCGAGGGCGGTCTGATCACCGGCCGAAGGCGTGACCAGGGCCATGCCGCCCTTCTCGCCGATCGAGCAGTCGCCGCCGGTGATGCAGGAGATGGCGACGTCGTCCTCGGTCGCCGTCTCGGCCCACATCTGGTCGTTCAATTTGGCGAGTTCCGCGGTCAGCGTCCGACGCTGGGCGTCGGTGAGCGCCTTCCACTTGTCCATATTCATGGCGCCGAAGGCGAGGCCCCAGCCGACCCGCAGCGTGTAGGCGGTATCCGCCACCTGGTACCACTTGGCGGAATAGGCCGACATGGTGCCGGTAACGGCGCAGTCGACCACGCCCTTTTCGAGCGCCGGGACCACTTCGGCGAAGGCGACCGTCACGCTGGTTCCCCCGACCGCCTCGACGAAGTCGCCGAGGGTCGCCGAGTAGGTGCGGATCTTCTTGCCTTTCAGATCGGCGATGCCGCCGACCTTCCCCTTGCACCACAAGGTCTGGCTGGGGAACGGATAGAGGATCAGCAGCTTGGCGTTGTAGATGTCGGCGAACAGGGTCTCGAGGGTGGGGAAATAGGCCTCCGCGACCTTGCGCTGGGTGCCGATGTCCTGGGTCAGCGTGGCGAGGTCGGCGCCGTCAAACGCGGATGTCTCGTCTCCTATGATGATTGTCCAGCGGGATTTTGCTGTCCCGTGATTTTGAAGGCCGGGAAGTCCTCGAAGACCCAGCCGTTCTTGAGCGTGTCGTAAATGATCTTGAGGAGTTTACGCGC
>Ga0209568_1000928_pt1 | contig 10765 bp, 10 predicted proteins | sample WorMetOlspDAHAB2_FD_187406 | JGI IMG/M metagenome (GOLD analysis project Ga0209568, IMG submission 187406) | Marine gutless worms symbiont microbial communities from Max Planck institute for Marine Microbiology, Germany - Olavius sp. DAHAB.2... ...
ATCTGTGACTGGTTTGGTTATGGTTAATTATAGGTTTTCGTCATATATGTACCACATATTTCAGCTTTAACTCTCTTTTAGTGAATGTAAATGGTGTTGAATTCAAATAAACAAAAGTTTGATCATTTTCTTGCTTGCTTATTTGTATGTACAAATTACAATATTGTACATTATGTAATATTTTTGTCTGTGGTCATGCATATGCATATAAAATGAATGTATACATTTGGAAATTGGCTAATAGGCTGAGTGAGTGGGTTCAGTTTCAAATGTTGTGCATTGAATGTGTACAGTCGTTACAAGACAATAAAGTCTGTAGTTGGTCAAATTCGGAACGTTCACCATGTATTATTCTCCTTTGTTGCCTCTGTTGTTGACTGATTTTGTGCCATTCGCTGCATGCTATAACTCATTTGCAGCCACAAGAAAACTACTTACTTGTCCCCGTGTCATTGAACATTTGTAGGCGAGGATGTGTCCGAAAACAAGGATGGTGGAGTCATAAGGAGTCAGCTGACTAAAGGCGATGGGTACTTGACACCCAAGGAAGGTGCAACTTGTGAAGGTTGGCATTTATAACAACTCAAGTTCTTGTTGTATATGGTCATTTTGAACTTTGTATTAACTAGTGTGACTTAACAGCTGATTCAGACTGTGCAGAAATATGCCTGCAGAAGCAATGATATGTATGTTGCATATGCTTTGTCACCACATTGGTTTCTGGCTGAGGGTCGGACGAAAAGTTGTCCAAACACGTTTAAATTAGGGTGTTGTTGAAAGCCTTGAAAAAGTTGACGGATGCAGACAAAGGGAAATATATTTTCAAAAATGTCTGCACTTCGACATAACGCAGATGATTCGCTCGCGACATATGGCGCTATAGAAATGTGTTTTGATTGATTGATTGATTGATTGATAGTGTGGCTGTGATGGACCACTGTTACCCCGTTGTCCATTATACGCTAGCACTAGCATGGTCACATTTTGGCCATTTTTTGAGAAGGCTGGAACAGCACTGCAAAAGTCGTGGACTGGTCAACTTGCGGACTAGTCAACTTTCCGAAATGTTTGATTTAAAATTTTCAGTAAATAATTGCTGCAAATGTGATTTGCGATAAATTACACTATTGAACACTTTCAGTAGTCGATAGGGTTAGGGTTAGTGTTAGGATTTTGCTTAGTGTACAATATATTACTATCTTTCTGTGATTTATAAAAATTGCTGTCTGTGAGTTGCCTAGTCCGCGAGTTGACCAGTCTGCAACTTCACTGACCGCGAGTTGGTTTGTTGGCAAATTGTCCATTAAGCGAACGAAGAACGTATTGAGGTAAGTCTGGTGGGAAGCCAGTTACAAAAGGTGGGACTCAACTGGGAGCAGCTCTTTAGTAATGTTCCGTTGACGTCTGGTTATGGTTATAAACATACAAAGCATTCTTGCAGTGCATATTGTCGGTCGTCATGAGGATCGCGTATTCGAGGACCGAGACGTCAGCTTTGTCGTCGGCGAAGCATCGGAAGCTGGCATTGTGGATGGTGTTGAGCAAGCGATAAAGAAATTTCGGAAAGGAGAGAGGTCGCTGCTGAAGGTGCAGGCAAAGTACGCGTATGGATCCGTTGGTTGTGTTGACCACAACATTCCAGCAAATGCCGATCTTCAGTATGAAGTGGAGCTGAAGAAGTTTGAAAAGGCAAGTGTCTTTTATTCTCCTTGGGACGAATCCAATTTTGAAAGAATCTAAAGGTTAAGTTTGTCATTGCTTTTGCATAAGCAGAATTTCCTATGCTTCACCATACATCAAGACTGTACAATGCAAAGTTGTGATGAAGATACTCGGGTGTTTATACCACTTGTCGTATGACCGGTCAACGTATAGACTGGACGATTCACGGACTGGTCTGTTTGCAGAGATGTTCACTCACAATGGGACATAAAATTTTGATTAGAGTTAATTACTCTGAATATGATGTGAAAAATTGCAGTTTGTGAATACTGACCGGGTGTGAATTATCTAACCAGTGAGTTGGTCACTCCATTAATGGTTTTGTATGCAAATGCTCTTGTATTTGAGATGCTTATTATAGCACATACCTCATATTCACAACGTTCACCACATTGCACTCAAGTCAATTATGTTAATGTTCACTATAATGTGCAGGCAAAGGAGTCATGGGAAATGGATGCTCCCGAGAAACTGGAACAGTCAGAAATCAACAAGAACAAAGGAACCGATTATTTCAAGGTAGATTGATAGCGTGGCCTGCTAAAAATATTTTTGGATCATACTGTTATATCCTGTCTGGTGGCTACAAGCACGACTAACATTGTGTCCATTATAACAAGCTCAGCTGTTGTAAACGGTCTGCATTCCATTCTGCGAGCACATTCATATCTGAACATTCAGAAGTGTGCTGTTATTGACGGTGCTAGCGGTCTAATAATGTTACAAAGCCAGAACTGAATCGTAATTAATTACAAACTCAACATGAACTTGAAGTCAGTATACTGAAGGCAGGAAGGCATCTGGTTTAGACACAGGGCTGGCTGTATTGCAATTACTGCTACTGGTTGAATAATCTTGGGTATTCTAAATCATCTGGACATATTCCCTGAATATATTTCGCACTCCACCTGATAGTTTCCCTCCTGGACATTTCCTCCCCATGCACTTTTAACAAAGTGAAGTGAGATGTTCGCTATCTGGATTGTGTAACAGCATTGAAGGAACATGTCTGACAGATGTCTTGTGTTCTCGTGCTGTGACGCCTCTGGTAGATGCAGCCTTTCGTGAAATTTTCGACGTGAAACATTTTATGAAATTTTTTTTAATTCGTGATTTTTAAAATTAAGTATTACTTAAGATACTGAGACCCGGCCATTTCTATGCATCACTTCTGTTGTTAATGTTTTCTACGGGCCTACGTTAAATGCACGATGACAACAAGTAATTGTAGAGTTGCAACAGTACTTGTAAATGGACCTTTGCCACTTAGATAATGCTGCTGCGCACTTTGCTGTTGAGTGAAGGCCGGAAAGTACAAGATTGCCGTGCGTTACTACAAGCGGATCGTCGACTACCTGAAGAGCGAGGAATCGATGAAAGACGAGGAGGGTGAGAAGAGAATGACGCTGCTGCTTGCCGCTCATCTCAACCTGGCCATGTGCTACCTCAAACTTTCGGAGGATCTTGAGGCATGCCGGTCGTGCGATGAAGCTCTCATTCTTGATCCTAAGAGCGAGAAGGGACTTTTTCGGCGGGGCATGGTGGGTGGTTTGCTTGAGCGATCACATTATTCGCTTCTCCATTTCGTAAAAGAGTATTTTGATTCACACTGCTATCAAGACTGTATGCTGTATGTTGTATGTGGTTTGATCCAATGACCCTGCACAATAGTAATTAATTTTCCTTAAATGTGTAATGCAGTTGTTTGTGTAAAGATAATGATAAAGTAAGTAAGTAAGTGAATTTGTATAGTGAAACCATCTCTAATATGCTATTTGTGTCACACACAGAGCGGACGTACAGCCTTTAGTCTGGGCCCAGACCTGCAGCTAACAGCCATATGTATTTCTGATGTGCCGTTTAATGGTCGCCACCCTCATAATCTATGTAATTGCATGGATCACTACTCATTTACCGACCCTGGAGGGATGGAAGGCTGAGTTTTATGTCATGGTCTTAACTAGGCCACTGTATTTTTTAAAGAAAAATAGCTTTAATGCTATAGAATTGATGGACTGTTTTATTGCATTTACAAAAAACATCTGTGTTGAGTAGCAGTAAAATGTTTCAGTGTGTTGATAAAAAAACAAGACTTACAATATGGTATTCACTTAAATTGGTTACGTTGTTTCACGATCCTGCCGTCCTGCATTTGTGAGACTGAAAATGTTCTGTAGTGTTAACAGGAAAAATTTGATCACACTCCGATGACTACTTAGACAATAAGAATTCACCTTAAAATTCTCCCGACTGAACTTACTGATATGTGGTGACAGTCGATGTGGTTGTGTGACAGGCGAACCTTAACATGCAGAATTTTGACGAGGCGGTGCAAGACTTCAAGGCTGTACTTGAGGTTGACCCAGACAACAAAGCGGCAAAGAATCAGCTGACAATAACATTCCACAAAGTAAAGCAGATCCGCAATCGCGAGAAACAGAAGTATGCCGGCATGTTTGAGAAATTCGCTGAAATGGATGCCAAGGTCTGTGTTTGTCATGCAATATATAGATTGAACTTCTATAGGATAGACTGACTGGCATACTTACTGGGTAACACCACTGACCATCCTTTGTCCGACAATATTAAAAGCAACAATTGTTTTTTGTCTCTAGTTCCTTGGCCCTTGGCCTGACACCAGCCTGAAGGGACACGGAGCCAGTGCATAGCATGGTTTGTCTGCTTATGCAAGCTTGTGATGCATTGCCAAATTACGCTGCTTGGCGATGGTCGTGTGTGCGAGCAGTTTGTACCGAGGACCATACTTGACAGTGCACTGGGTGGGAACTGAACATTCTGACATGTTCACCTCACTCGACATCAAATGCGCTCTTCTGTATAAAAATGGATTCATAATTTGGTGTATTGTCGATGCATCGTTGCAACTGTGCGTGAATGTACACTGATGCACCGATTTCTGTGCTAGTCTTTTTCTGCGGGCCGAAGTAATAATAATAATACAAAATTTATAAAGCGCCATAATGCCATTACGCAGCTGCAGAGGTGCTGGTGGAACAGGTTAGTAGAGCTATTAACTGAAAGAGGTGGAGCACAGATGAGTATTATGTCTGGATTTGAAAGTAGAGAGAGAGTTGCAGTTCAACAGAGTAGGTGGCACTGAGTTCCAAGTTAGATGTTCGAATGATGTCCAATGATATGGTGTGCGCAGTAGTGGGACGGACAACTATCTTAGACTTTTCTATATTTCGTCCTTTTCATTTCAGCATAAGCAAAATCACAGTGTGAACTAGTTCACACAGTGTTAACGGCGACATCGCAATCCAATGGGAATGGTCATACTTCGACCCCTCATAGAATCCAAACCCCTTAACCGATTACGATAAAACTTTGCACAATTGATTACGTCCACGAGACGAACACGTAACCCAAAATTTGTGCCAATCGGCCGTAAGGGAGCGCCTGACGAAATACGTGAAATATAAGGCCTCTCCGTTTTTTTAAAATTTTTTTCCCGGACTCGCCTACTGAAGTAACCCGGTAATGGAATTTCACACACGATGGTTCGAAACACGCGTTGTGACGTAAGGAAGTGCCTTTTAGGGGTTCACACGATGGCCGACAACATTTTGGGGTTCAAATTCCCCCAAAACAGTCAAAAATGGCCTTCTATAAGCATGTTTAAGCGTTCGCGAACGGACTCGAGATGAATGACGTCGTAGAAGACTGACGTCATTGGCTTGCAGTCGCTCGCGGCCGAGCGGTGTATACTATTTATAGCATCTTGGAAATTACTGCGACTGTGTATTTTACAATATTTACAACGCAACGATAGTGTCAGATGATGCACTATTCAGTACGGAAATTCAGTTTTTGCAAAATGTATACAGTATATGTAGGCATTCTGTTTTACAGGTTGGCGCATAAAAAGATCCTATATGCTGTTTGTTGGAAAGCTTCAAAAACTTCTAAAACTTTGATAAGCAAGCGGGGACATTAGGAGAAACTTTCGACTTTGCACAAACTTGGGCGAACTAACGTAATTGAAGTTAACCACTGGGCGAAAGTCGCTAATAAAACAGCAAATATTAATGTACAAAACCGCAGTTTATACGCCAGTTAATGGCGTCATTACACATCAAAAACAGCAAATATCAAAAAGGTGATATTGCTCAGCAGTACATTGACACAAAGACAATGTCATGCTGCGTAATACGAAATTATTGCCATTTTTAAATTGAGCGTTTTTAATTGAGCATTTTTAAGTCGCGTTTTCGCAAACATCGCACAAAACGTGACGAACATTTTTTGAAAATGTTGCAAACTGTATCAAATCACGAATCGTCTGGTCACCCCACCCTGTTATAGATGTGCAAATTTTCATTTCCAAAACTTATGTGAGAGATATAGCAATTAGGCTTACTTTTTGAACAACAAGCCTTAAAGTTAACATAGAGAGAATCGAAAGTTTGATCAACGGTACTGATAGACCTGTAGCTAATAGGCGAACTCATTAACAGAAAAACAGCATATATTAATGTAAAAAAAACTACAGTTTATACACATGTCAACAGCGACAGACTATCGCACATCGAAAACAGCTTAAAAAAATTATTTTACTATACTGCTGCACATTGACGTACAACGATGTGCAGTGATATAGTAATATAACTTTTTTTATTTTTGCTGTTTTCGATGTGCGATGCCGTTAACATGTCTATAAACTGTAGTTTTTTTTACATTAATTTCTATCAGATGCTAGCATTAAACCACGTCTTCGTTTGTGATGCATTTCATTACCTTAGTTAAGTTCACACAATGTATCATTGATCAACACTCTATGATGCTGGACTGTACAATGTAATACTCACTTATTGCCAACAGCTTGTCAGAAGTTAGTCTTGAGTTACACTTATTACAGTGTCTCAAGATTCTTTGCTAGTCAGTCCACTGTGAATTAATATAATAGTGGCAAATAGTGTTAGCTGTCAAAACAAGCATAAAAATGTAATGTCTTCTGACTTATTAGTTTAAATATTTTCCATTCGTTTTCCTGTTTTATGCATCACCTATGTCCTTATTGTAATAGGCACTTCGCAAAGTTTTCATATGCATAATAATGATAATGAATTGCGATTATCTCAATGTGTTGACAGAAGGAAAAGTTGAACCCAACACCGCCTGCCGCGGAGAAAAAGGATGCCACTCCAGATGTGTCCCAGTCCGACACAGAGTCCGACTCTGTTGGGAGCGACCCAGTGTTGGATCAGGAACCTCTGACCACTGCCAGCGCATGACGTGACTGATCAACTTTGCCATCGTGTCTGTTGTCCGACAGTTGCAGCGTTTGATGATTTTGACGCAACCGAGTTGGGATTATGCACGTCTCGCATCTCGTGGCATCATTTTTTGCTTCATTTTTGCTCCTGAAACTCTGGGGAAAATGGGTGCAGCTGGTGTGCGTAAGGCTGATGCACTGTTAGTTCCGTTGGTTAAGGTCACTAGTCAACGTTTACTTTAATCATTCCCGATTGCTTCGACTTTGGCTAATACACAACTGCAGTATACAACATGACGTCTAAACAGAGTGACTGAGCTGCAGAAAACATTTCGTCAAGTGTAATGTTGACCTTGTGAGAACACCAAAATTGTTTTTGTCTGGTATGCTTATTTCTAAGATAATCAACTACATTCGCTGCAAATGTGATTCCCTTTCGGCATTCCTCCGGCCAAAACCTTTTTCTGGCATGGGGTTTTCGGCACAGCAACTCGCAGTGCCGTCTGCATTTTGGGCAGATTTAAATGTCGTGTCACTAAACATGTGTGTCTCACTGTAAGTTTACTCTCTGGTGTTTCATATTTGGCGATGAAAGTCGTCTGCAATGCAAAACATTGTTCTGAACCCAGATTGTCAGACGTTAGCCTTAGAGATACATGCATTTGTTTAAAACTGGATTTCATTGTGAACTGCAACCAATGGAAACAAACAGTTGTTTCTGTCGTTTGTATACAGATGGGTATTATTTACTGCTGGTTATGTGTTGTTCGCAGTGAAAAAATATGCCGAGTTATTTTATGCATGTCACTTCAATGCGAGAATACAAACTGTATTCACATCTGATTGTTTTAGGGACAGATTTAAGTTAGTCTAGATTTAGTTTAAGGTCATGTCACACATTGACGACTTGATGAAAGACTACCGAAGATATGCAATTTACAGTTGGACCAAATTCTTAATTAACTAAATTTTCAAAGTTTTCCAAGTAAACTGTGTACTTTTATGCACCGCAGAATGCTGCTGTTTTTTTTAGGTCTATCATCTACCTGTGCCTATTAATGTAAATACATTACAGCCACCAACAGCTCCTAGGCCATATTCATGTCCAGTTAATCTATAACATTTGCGTACATTTTCTTCACTTGAAGTATTATGTAAGTAGAGTTTGCCCCAAAATACAGATGGTAAGAGCCATCCAGTAACTATAGCGACTAGCTGCTTTATATACAGTAATCAATACAAAAAAAGTCACCAGTACTAAACGTCGAAACGCATTTTGCTATATGACAAGGCCAGACATGTGCGTGAAAATCTGAATCGATCGTTCTTGGAACTGGATGTCTGAATACCATAATCACATTGCACGGCAGCGGACCCCAGCAAACGCAACAGTACACGAGCCAGTGTGCCACATAAAACGTCCACAAGACAATACAGTGTCCAGCAGACAGCCTATCAGTGTAAACATGATCCCAGCTAACCCTCCAGAACTATTGAGGACCACCCTGTCACTCGCCGCCACCCTGAGCTGCTGCGTTCTGATTGAGACTTTGAGACATCATAATGAATATGAGAGCCGGCACTATGTACATCCACTGCAACAAACAGCACCACATGCTAATGATATCAGTACAAGCATATCAACGGAGTTGCTGTTAGTTTGGATAGCATGAAGTACCAACAGAAATACACCTTTGCTGTTGCTGCTCCATTAATACTCTTTTTAATACATTTCTGGATCCAACTTGCCTGGAATGTGCCAGAAGCGAGGCCAAAGAATGAGCGTGCGTTTTCACAAGATGCACTGACTGACAGCACGCAAACAAAGGTCGAAGCCAGTGTCAACACCAGACATGTCCAGATGATGCCAGCATTTTGCCATGCCATGTTATACAAGACGAATCAGAGACGCGGCTCCAAGAATATTCATAATGCAAATGCAGTGAATATGATTAAGTAACCTGCCGACATTAACTTACAGATGATATAAACACTAATAATAATAATAACACAAAATTTATACAGCGCTGTAATGCCATTAGGCGGCTACGGAGGTGCTGGTGGAATGGGAAGTCGAGCAGTTAACAGAAAGCAGAGTTTTAAGCCTAGATTTGAAAATAGAGAGTCGCAGTTCAGGTGGAAGTGAGTTCCAAGTCGTGTGCGGCAGAACTTGCTTTTTATTGCGGTTATTGAGCCAATACAATACGTGACAATACAACAGCATCATTTTGTAAAGTGTACAAACTGCATCTAGATTTCATCGGCAATGCAGCTCCGTTGCAAGGCCTTTCAAATACCGAAGAATTCCCTTTAAGAAAGAGTTTGTGCTGCATAAATGAGCAGAGGATCGGGATCATACTGATGGAATAATTTCCCATAATTTGCTGTCATGGGGGAATTTATTTTCTATACAGTTATTCAAGCACAGCACATTCTGGCAACGTAACCCAATGTGCTGCAGTATACTCACATATTTAGCGAAGAATCCACGGTTGTCTGCCTGCTGACCCTTGGCTTTCTCAATCTTCTCCTGCTCCAACTTCTGTATGTATGCCTGTGTTTCAGGCCTGACCACACAAACACCGTTGTGACCCACTTTGTTTTATTCTACACCTCATACATCTGAAATTTCTGAAATCAGTTCATCTCAGCCAATAGCAAATTTTTTCACCAAAAATCATGCATACTAGTAACATAAACACCTTTTTTGAGACAGAGTCTACTACTAGAGAAGGAATTCAGAGGTACTGGCATGTTAACAGTGTTACAATGTCACATGGTCTGGAGGCATGTCAGCTTCTTTCATCTGACACACAGGTGGCATTAGTGAGTGAGTAGAGTTTAACGCCCCACCCGACACGATATAAACACACACATATGACAGTAACAGCACTGGTTATTCTCCCACAGCCATCAAGTGTAAGAACACTGGCTCTCAAATGCTGACGTCATGATCCAGTTTAAGATAACTCAGCCGTACAAAAACTCACACAGGTCCGGCAACAGTCTGCTGAACGTCAACTGTTGTGTTGAACTCAGTAAGGTCGCGAGTTGCTATGACGGCAGCATCGCCATGGCAATATGGCACCACGGTCGTCAGTGAGGCAGCAATCAAGTTGCCAGACAAGTCCACGTGTAGCGTCAGCTGGTCAGAAAGGCGAGATTCATACAGGGCACACTGGCACATATCACACATATGAATAAACATACCAGCAACATATAATATACATACTTTTCAAACAAACGTCCATCTATTTGATTTTGTAAAGAAATTTTGCGTCTAAACACTGTCCCTGCACAACCCTAACCCTAAGTGTTTTAAATACTTAGTCCACTCTAAAAATTCATGACAATGACTGATTGATTGATATCTCGGACACTCCTTATTAAACACCACACCAACACAGTTCCGTTTTCTTTTCTGTTCTTGCCAAAAATCCATCTTCTTCCGTTCCATGTACAGTTTCATAGGCCAGGTCTCACCACCACACACCACACCACTTGACTTGTGTATATGTTGTCTTTCAATTAAAGTGAGACATATTTATTAAGTAAATACAGACAGTTATTCACATAACTTTTTTCGTCAACATCTAACACATGCAGCCACCAATGAAACTATTCCTTCCGTCCACATCCAGCACATGCGCGGCCTAACTTATCAAAATGTGCAACTACCAATATCAGACACAGTGCAGTGTAACTGACTTACGGCTTTCACAAATGAATAGACATAGTTTGTCAAAGTGTCACGGTCTGAGCCCTTAGCAACACGAATCCGATATAGACCGTTACTTGATGACAGCA
>Ga0209568_1000932_pt1 | contig 10756 bp, 8 predicted proteins | sample WorMetOlspDAHAB2_FD_187406 | JGI IMG/M metagenome (GOLD analysis project Ga0209568, IMG submission 187406) | Marine gutless worms symbiont microbial communities from Max Planck institute for Marine Microbiology, Germany - Olavius sp. DAHAB.2... ...
ATTTAATGATGATACCTGATAGTGGCTTACTTTGTTGGGCCACCCTGTATCACGAGTACCGTGAGTGACCGAGTCATTCCGTCGCCCAAAGGGAGGGGGCGGAGCCGGCTAGGCCCCCTCTAAATCCGCCACTGGGAAGTACTGGAGTCTGGGGGCTGTGCGAAGCGTCCCAGAAGCTGAGAGCTTTTCGTTACACAAATAGCCGATAGCCGATTTTTTTCGATCATTCGGACATGATGTGGAACTATAGAGTAAATTATCCAAACCCTGGCAACAATTCCCACATGCTTAAGCTAACTGTATGAAATGCATTGTTTTGCTAGTTAAGAAATTGAACCATATCCTGGGCACATGGGCGGTGCCACCATTGGAAGTGGGGGTACAAATCCCCTCCACTTTTCAAAAGTGAGGGGTACAGGGGGAACTGCAGCAAAGGGGGTACACGTCAGGGTATTCTTATGTCGTTTTAGCTACTGGTTAAGTCTCCAAAGACAGTGAAATATCAAAGAAAGTTTATGATTTGTAATGCAATGTTTGCAGTGTTATTTGGAAACATTTTATTGTCGCCAGTGCAGCGGCGTCGCCAATTAGTCAACGACTTCGGCGTATGGGCCTGTGTAACGCTTCAGGAACTGCATCAACAGCGTCGGTGCGTACATCAAACCGTTGACGTGTCCAACACGACGACTTCTTAGCTTGCCTGCTGTCATTGTCGCCCTCAGTCAGTATGTCGTAATTCTGAAGACACTCGAGAATTCATAGCTACACGTAGCAGCGAAATATCTGATCAGGCTGCTAGTCTTCTTCGGCGGTTCGAAGGTCATGTGACTATGATGTCGTTGATTATGGCCCATGCTATTATCGAAGCGCTTGAATCACTGAATAGACCTGTGCCATCGACAACGACTTTGCCGGATTGATGGAGGCTGCACGAGCGGTGAAGATGCATCGGCAGAACACGTGAGAGCAAAACAAAATTGACGATATTTTCGCCACAGTCGAGACCATAGAATAACTGGAACGTTTGTCACTTGCTCGAGAATAGACCACCAACAAGTTTTAATGGACCCGCAGAGACAGCTGATGTAGGCCTACGTGAATATTTCAGTGCATAATTCGTGAAGATGTTATAGGCTATGTCGCCAGTCAGCAGATCACAGAAAAATACAGTGTCCTGGGTTCGTGCGTTTCAGGAACTGGTTCAGTGTTGGTGTCTGGCCAAGTGACCCTGGTAGTGCGCATCTGATTCTGAAGGTCACTGCAGACTCAACTTGATATATGTTCCTCACTATTCCAGCTGTAAAGAATGAATCTCCAAATCTTGGTCCTACATGTTCTTAAGCTCCGCAACGGCAGAAAGAAGCTTCAGCAACAGGCTCCGATCGAAATCTTAACTTACGTTCGACTTGTGGACAGCGGCGGCTAAACTTCATCGCAATGTCACGCACAGAAGGATGTGGTTGATAGTATTGATGTTCATGAACTAATGGAAGTGAGTGAGTAGAGTTTAACGCCCCACTCGACACAATACAGGTCATTTCGGAGGCGGATGAACTAATGGAAGAATGGAATGGAAGAATGGAAGAATTTGTTCTCTTAGAGGCAGTCGGACACTGCGTTCGGGCAGATTCTTGTTTAAAACAACTGTTTATGTAGCCTATGATGAAACTGGTTTTTTTAAACAATGTTTCTGGTTATTGTTTTCTCATTTTGAAGTTTCCAGTTGTACCCCCAGATGCCAAAAAGTAGAGGGTACGAAAAAATGTTTCTGCTTGCTTCGTTCGCAGGATGTACCCCCACTTTCAAAGACGTGGCACCGCCCTTGCCTGGGCACTTGTGATAGGCTAGCACAGTCTTCTTGTTTCACAAATGAAACAAGAATAAACAGCAATATATTCGTATATCGCAGTTTCATGTAAAGACGACTTACATTTACAGGCTGAGCCTTCGTGGTAGGTAGCTTATTCTAAGGAAGTAAATGCTTCGCATTCTGTATAAACCTTAGTGGTATCATGGGGAATATTATGAGGGTGTTCTGTTGCTAGGCTAGCACAGTCATTAACAACATAATTGCTGTACGAAACTAGTTTTAGTACATACTCTAAGTACATGAATAAACAGAAATAGCAGCTCACAACGGAAAAATTTCGGCCTAAATACAAAAAAAATGTTAGGGGTTTTTTCGGGATGTAAGATTTTTTTTTTTGGGGGGGGATATTCCCCCTATAGACGCCTAGAATAAACACTGATCAAGCAGCATGATTTACAATTGTTTTGGAATTAAGTGTGTAAGAGTTTGGTGTCCCCAAATTATGAAACCCCTATTGTACACTTAACAGTAACACAAACACAACATTGTCGATTAGGAGTTTTATTCAGGACTCCAGAGCTCGAACGACATTGACCGGATAAACGCTTGCAGTTGCACCGCCTTGCACCGCCATACTTCCTATCATCTTTCACAGTGCTTAGCGACCCATCTCAGCGCCTCTTATTCGTTTTGAGGATAGTGCTGTATAATTCCTTTTACTTACATAAGTAAAGTAAATGCGTCATTTCGTGAAAAACTTGATCAAGACAATTATGGCTCACCAAAGGCAGAATTTTGAGTTTGAAAAGCAAAAACAAACGTTTCGCAGCCGGGCTCCGCCCGGACCGCCGGGGGAGTTTAAGAGCTCCTCAGGGGCCCCTGTTATAGGGCCCTTCCGCAAAAAAAATGGAAAGGGAAAGCATGGAAGGGAAAAGAAGGGAAGGAAAGGAGGAAGGGGACGGACGAGGATTTGAGGGATAGCAGGAGAGGGAGGGAAAGAGAGAGGGCGTCGGAACTCGGAAGAGGGGAGCAGAGTCAGCGGCTGCTTCCCAACTTTTGGTGTGCTGGACCAGTGCTCCCCAGTAAATTTGGCGATGTGACTGATATGATGATTATTTACGGGGGCGCTGAAAATGCGGGAGTGGAAAATGCAGGAGTGGAAAATGCGGGAGTATACAGCAAGGGTACTGCGACCGACGAAATGAGCAGATAATGTTATTGTGTAAATTACGTCAAAGACACAAAAGCTGGTGCTGAGTAGACCTACATGCCTAGCATATGTCGTCTCCAAGAACTGTATATAAGAAAATCAATTCAGCACTTGTTCAGACATTTGCATTTCGTTCGATTGAATGCTTGTGTTGGATAGTATCAAATAATTACAGTGAAACTAGAAATCAGCGTTTAGGTATCCTTTAAACCCGGTATAGGTCCTACCACTACTATCTTGCATCACATCATGAATGCTGCCTCTAGCAAACAAAAACTATACAAAATAAAGGCCTCTACTATTTTACAATGTACAATAATCACTATTCACTCAGAAGTCTGAGGACAATTTTAAGTAACTTAAGGTTCTCTCAATGTATAATATCAGTTCGGCTTTCCATACGGTTTCCTGCATATTCCTGCATTTTTCACCCTTGCATTTTGACCGTATCGTATTTTCCACTCCCGCATTTTAGTCGCCCCTTATTTTCGCCAGCATTCGCTTATTTTCTGCTTCGTATACCAAATTAACAAAACTTGTACACTTTTACAACTTTACTGGTGGTGTTGTGCCAGTTTCATTATTGCTGAGATCTACACTTGAAGGTGAAGTCGGCGATGAGCGATACCTGCGATCCCCCGGCTTTAGCTGCATTCATTGACATAGAGTTACTTTGCTTCTTAGTGGAGTCATTTTTAAAGGTTCCGTGACCATTACTTTCTTACCTTTTTTCTCAATTGATTTGTTAACCTGAACCATTTAGAAGAAAAATTAGCTCCTATGTACCTCTCAAAAGTGACGGCTAACTCCGCTAGGGGGCGAAATTCAAAATGGCCGCCAACGCCGGCTTATAAAACATGAAATGTTAAATTTCCGTGGCACCAAATGTGCTAGAAGTGCAAAAAGTGTCAACTTTCAATAAGTCTAGCATCACAAATCTACTGAGATTGTTATTATAGAGTTTTGAGACCATCTTGGCCTTTAAATCCAAGATGGACGCTGTCCGTCATCTTGAAAATGTAAATGTGATATTTATGGCACTAGGTGAACTTCTCTAGAGATCGATGAGGCATTAACAAATAGCTCATCTGGTGCCAAGAATAGAACATACAGCGCTTTGGTGTCGTTTTCCACCAGCACGTGCATTATAAATTCACCATATGCTTATTGAATGTGTTCCGGTACTATAGTCACTGTTTTATTCACTCTCGTTACACGATTCACTGTCACTAATGATCCTAATCCGTTTTCTATTCATTCTCATTCACTATCACTACATGATCCACTGTATAGACTACAACTGTCAAAGTCACTGTCCTCACGTTTACTTCTTTCACCGCTACAGTTCATCTCTGCCTAAGGTAGCGGCATGGATAGGGGAAATTGGGGCTGTGTTGAACGGACAGGCAGACATAGACCATATACAATATAGGTGTATGGTGATAACAAAAGCAAGACATTGGCAGACGTGAGAGCTGCGAAATGGAGAGCTCAGAAGAAGAAAAGAACTATTCGGCTTGTGCCTGACTCGGACAGTCACCATCAGCACGTTGTCCGTGCAAACTATCTCGCATATTTGCTTAAGCATTACCAGCTCCAAAATCACCCCTCGCTGATCGGCCATAAGCCGAATAGTCAGGCACAAGCCGAATAGTTCTTTTCTTCTTCTGAGCTCTCCATTTCGCAGCTCTCACGTCTGCCAATGTCTTGCTTTTGTTATCACCATACACCTATCGAATGATAAACTGCTCCAAATCACTCATGACCTCTTGTGTCAGTGAGAGCTGCGTGCCACAAGCTGTTAGCAGGTTATGTGCCTATTGTGACTTCTCCAGCTGTTCTGAAATCAGCGACTTGCTTGCTCTGTAGAAGCCAGAGTTGTGGTCACACCCAGTGAAAACGTAAAGTGGTATCATGGATGCAGACATTGCCTCACTGCACAAACAATGGGCGTCAATTAGCTGATGTTTGCGTTTCAAGCGCAGGATCCTTTGTGTCCAACATATGTTGCTTGCACATACTTGTCAGTGTTATCTGTGTCAATTAAGCACCACCGCTTCTATGTAGCCGTTGGAGCGGAGCACACTATATATATCGTGAACATGGCGGTATTTGCCTCTGCATGTGAGCATTTGAATTCCGGCACAACCTCATTAGTAGTGCAATTCTTTGTACAGCTGCCCATCATGTAGTAGATTTTCTCAGTGAACGTTCTGGCTGCCATTTTCTGAAATTCTTTTCGAAGAAATGCCTGAAACAAATTTTGTTCTCAGGTTTCCCCAGAAGGACATGGAAATCTTTAATAAAACGAAATTTATCTTTTGCCTTCATGAAGACATTGCTTACTGGTTAGTTTCTTTGTCGCAGTATTCTCTCACTGCCCTCGATTGTGAAATTCTGATGGTATGAATCATGGTGATACAAACTATCTCGCATATTTGCTTAAGCATTACCAGCTCCAAAATCACCCCTCGCTGATCGGCCATAGATGGCATCTTGTATATGGTCTATGTCTGCTTGTCCGTTCAACACAGCCCCCATTTCCCATTATCCATGCCGCTACCTCAGGCAGAGATGAACTGTAGTGGTGAAAGAAGTGAAAGTGAGGACAGTGACTCTGACAGTTGGATCATGTAGTGATAGTGAATGAGAACGAATAATTTGAGGCCAGAGAGTAACCAAAACTCATAAATAACATTTCCGGAGTGTTTATCATGCCATAATTAATGGAAAAAATGACGCCTCATTTGTCTTTATTGCTCATCTGACGCTGGAGATATTACATTTTATGTTTTTCAAGATGGCGGGCAGTGGCCATCTTGTATTTAGAGGCCAAGATGGTCTGAAAACTGTATAATAAAAATCTCAGTAGATTTGTGATGCCAGACTTATTGAAAGTTGACACTTTTTGCACTTCTGGCACATTTGGTGCCACGGAGATTTAACAATTCATATTTAAATAAGCCGGCGTTGGCGGCCATTTTGAATTTCGGCCCTTAGCGGAGTTAGCCGTCACTATTGAGAAGTACATAGGAGCTAATTTGCTTCTAAATGGTCAGGTTGACAAATCAATTGAGATAAAAGGTAGAAAAATAATGGTCACGGAACCTTTAAAAATGTCTATACGGTTGTGTTTTAGTAACGACGTCCGCAACGCGCCAAAATCCTAGAGGACCAGGAACCAAAGGCTGAATGACAATGTCAAAAAATTGGTGCCGATCTGCTTTTACTGTTTAATGCACGAAATTTGGTCAGACGATTTAAAGAAAAATTATTTAAATTGTTGCTACCAGATGTCAGATTTTAAAGCAAAAATGTTCCAAAATCGATTTCCGCTGGGGCTCCGCCCCATACCTCACTGGGCGAGCTTACAGCGCTCCCCAGGCCCCTAGCCGGATGTAAGAGGCTTACTTCTAAGGGGAAGGGAGGGGAAGGGAGGAAGCCAATGGTGAGCTCAGAGTCTACTGAGTCTGATATAAGCAGTGACTGAATGGTGTTGCTAAGACAAGAGTGGGCCGACTGTGACAGAATGGTATTCCAAAATCAGGGAATGATGTTTAACTGTCAGACGAGTAACAGAAAGGGTCCAACGCAAGTAAGCGATCTCTAATCGTCTTACACATGTCTGAATGTCTGATCTATGAAGGGTATGAATGCATTGGCGAAGTCCAGCTTAACTGTGATATGGTCAGAAGCAAAATTCTGGAAGTAGGCTATCGTTGTGACGTTTACCACCCCGCTTTACTAGTAATATGGAAGCACCCTAGTCCAACCAGCGCAGACAATTGGGTCGATGGGTCACTTTTTTGGATGGATCACATGAGCTATGGGTCGAGGCGTGGTGACCCATGACCCATGACCAATTGCTCGACTACTCCTCCATCCCATTAAAGTCAAACATACACGGTAAATAGCTATTGTGGATGTCGTACATTTTCTAGTAAGACTTGGAGTAAAATGCAGATTTCAAAACTGCAGGTGTTTACCTGCGTATCTAAAGCAGTCTGTCTGGCATGTTTTCTTACATTCTGCAAGTCGTAAAGCACTTGTTCGCGACTTGAAACCGAGAAAGAATGAACATCTGGTTACTCGCATAGATGTCGACTTACTGAATGAAGTTGTGCCATTCTTTCCATTTTCCACTGCTGTTTGATATTTTGGAGTACGCAAATATGGCAACATTGCAAAATGTTTTGCCAGCGTATTACTGTCTGTACCGGAATGCAAGAAATTCGGCATAAATTGATCACATTTTGCAAATGTATAACACGTGATATGTTTCTTAAGTTGGAATTAAGCCGCACGACAAATAAAATGTACCGTTTAAATAGAACTGCCAAATTCTTAAAAGTTTTCGTCAGATTTGACCAAATTTTGTACATATTTTTCGAAAAGCTTTTGGCTTCTGGGGACTTCGTCCCCCAGATCCCATCGGGGCTCCGCCCTGGACCCGCTGGGGGACTTCCGTCCCCCAGAACTCCTGAGTTTGCCCCTCCACTCGTATGCTGCTTTTGTCGCTACTGCTGCTCTGAGTCCACTAGCGTCAGCCAATTGGCGGTGCGATGTGGATGGGCAGTCAGTCACTTGATTGAGGATTTTCGCCATATGTGAAACGCAAGTATATCGAGCCCAGGCGAGGTCAGATTCCCTGGACAAGCTCAACAGCCCAGTGATTCCAGGTGTCTCCGGTTTCTATGGCAACTGGGTAAAGGATGTCGCTTGTCGGTTCATCGTACTTGGTGACTTTGTTGGCCGCTGCCTGGTTCGCCGCTGCACCTGCCTCTGTGGCAGTGTCGCCAATGAGTGATTCTCTATAAGTGTCTGGGACAGTGACATGTGACATCCCAGGCCATTGGCTTGCCCCAGGACCATAGGAGCATTGTGCTATGTGTTTCGCATTTTGCAGATTCAAATTCACCGGTTCCTTTGTTGCCGGAATCTGCGCACGTTTCACAGCTCTCCACAGAATATCATTCGTGTGCTGTATCGTAAGTGCTGCCTCGGCGAGATTTTACGGTATAGGAGCGTTCATGCAGTCCCCGTGCATCGACTGGCTTTCCACGGGTGCAGGTGTGCGGCTCGCATCCTTACAGCCAAGTCTTTGAGCTACTGCTAGCTGGACAGCCTCCTTTAATAGTCTGAGACCGATCAAGGCTATTGGGGTGGATGTCAGCTAGTCGCTTAATGGATATAATAATAAGAATAAAAATTATTTTTATTGCTGCGATTTAAGTCACACAACTCACAGTCACAAAAGAAATTGTTACAGGATAATTTGCATGAAAATGCTGATTGTTCAGCAGTGTCCGGAATGCAAGACAAAATTTTTGGTGGCGTTTATTCCATAATTCACTACATCAGCAGCAAACCAAATTAAATTAATTATCTAGTGTCAATTAAATCGATGAATACAACATTTTAGCACACGTGCGGCATCGCAGGAAAGTGTCATTCATTAATTACAGTTCTTGTATCCTGGCTGTAACTAGGCCAACTTACGGTTTTTAGCCGCTTTAATGTTGCCGCTTGCCCGGGTATACCAATCAATAATATTAACACTTATCCTGCATTCAGCAATACGGTACACGACTATTCAACTTACGCCTTTGGCGCATGACAAGAATTCGAGCCGGATTCAGAGTCGCAAGTTTATTTCGCATCCAGCAAGAGTAATCGCCGTGGAAATCTGATGGAGTTATGCCGTTAATGATCAGCGTTGATCTCAGAGCGTTGTCGTCAATTCTGAACATAGTGCCAAATACTAGGCATAATTCCATGACTCGAAAGTTAGTTAGTCAGTAAGAATATTTCTATAATGCTTAATAACATAAAGTCTGCGATTTAGTAAAATAAAAATGCTTCCAGCAGACGTTTGAATTTTGTGTATCTGATTTCCTGTTCTCGTAAAGCCGGTTGGAAACTGTTCCATTGACGTGCGCCAGCAGCAGCAAAACTTCTGTCGCCGAAAGTGTTGATGGAACAGCGCACATCCTGTCTGACGTCGATCGAAGCCGCCGACGACCCTCAGAGATGAGCTGAGTGTTGATTTAAACTGCTGTTATTGAATACTGCAAGAATGTGTATTTTCGCATGTATATATAGCCCAAATTCCACTTGGCTCGTCACGTCACGTGTCACGTTATGACGTGTCGAGTGTGTCGAGCCGTGCTGTTCCAACATGGCGGACGACGAACAAGGTATAGTGCTTGCCTGTACACGTTTAGTCGTTTCATGCTCTAACATACACAAATCCTATTTGTTCAATCAAAGGAAAACAATTAAATAAATGTATACTTTAATAAATTAGTGAATACACTGTAACTTACATATATTAAATTTATAGAAATTACACAACAAAGTAAGTTGCAAGTCGCATCCGTAGCGCTCGTCGTGTCGAGCGTGTCGAGCCGTGTTGTTCGACAAGCTCGACACAGTCAAAATACATGGGCTCGACACGTCGAACGTGTCGAGTCGTGTCGTGTCGAGACGTGACGAGCCAAGTGGAATTTGGGCTTATGTTGCTGCTGCCAATGTATATGTGTATGCGATCTGTGAAGTAGCAAGTTGTCCTGCAATATACCGCTAGTGCTGTGTCATGGCGTATACACTGGGTAATATTGATGTCATTCTGTCTACAATAGTCACCCCACCATGTTGGAGGTAATAGACCTAGTTTGTTGCATTAACATCGTAAACTTCTGTATGCTCGCGAACTGTTGTGTGTGGAATATACGGCCTCGAATAATGTTGGCGTAGCGTGAGAATTTTCTTATTGCCGCATTTCAGCTCACTCCTTTTTATTATTAAGTATACATCCAACATGGCATTGTGGCTTTATTCTCAGCTCAACAACGTTACTGCACTTCATTTAATGTGGTTTCCTGTGAGTTATAACATTTTCTTCAGCATCGATGAATTATTAAACAACTGAAATATACACCAAGACTCACTCCCAGTTGTTCTCGAAATACACTCGGAAGGTATCATTGTCACTGACGGATACTGTTCGACCGCCTACTGTTCTTTGCCATCCAATGTCGCATTGATCAGTGTTACAGCTGCGATACCGCGGTGCGACTATTCCAATGCAGGACATTTGGAAGTGGCTGCCCAGTGTGACCAACTGATCCGTACGATGTTTCAAGGGGTACAAAGGTTGCGGCTTGTTCGTCTCAAGACAGTCTAACAAACAAAACAGCATTCCCGAATACTGTCAAGACGTCGAACTGAAATGACAACTGTTACAAAGTACAATGCCGCACTATAGTTCGTGTATTATAAAACAAATCCGAACAAAACAAAACTTGCATGAATGTAGAGTACTTTTTTACCAGAAAGCGAACAAACACTTAAGTCTCTATAGCAGCACTTACCGCTCTGTGACGTTCTGTGACGTCCTCAGCGGTCCCGTCGGACACACGATGGCTAAGTCATAAGTAAGTAAGTAAGTAAGTAAGTAAGTAAATAAGTAAGTAAGTAAGTAAATAAATAAGTACGAACGCGCAGTAATATCAAAATGTTACAAATGCGCGAACTCGTGAATCAGTAAACAAAACAGTTTTGAGACGTTTGCAGAAAGTGTCCATTGTCAGTTCGGTGTTGCGAAGGGTAACAGGAAGGTGGTTCCAAGCAGGCGGACCGGCTACTGCGAATGATCTGTCGCCGAAGGTGTTGCAGTGTCCGCCGTCCTGATTCAACAACTAGCTGGCAATCGTCGGTAAGATGAATGTGGGACC
>Ga0209568_1000934_pt1 | contig 10750 bp, 8 predicted proteins | sample WorMetOlspDAHAB2_FD_187406 | JGI IMG/M metagenome (GOLD analysis project Ga0209568, IMG submission 187406) | Marine gutless worms symbiont microbial communities from Max Planck institute for Marine Microbiology, Germany - Olavius sp. DAHAB.2... ...
AAGAAAGGGGGGGGGGGGCTTTTGGAATCCTTGCACATGGGCCCACTCCAGCCTTGCCTTGCTATGCCACTGCGTCTTGAGTTTCACCGTACCAGCTTATATAGCCAGTTTGTGCATTCTGCGTCAAAGCTTTTGCAGTGCTGTGTGTCAGATATAGCTAACTCACCTATTGAAGATGTGTTTGTGGTAGGTGTGATGGTCGACAGTTGACCGATCTGCGGCCAATCACTTGTCAAGTCAGCATGTATAAGCCGCTTCATGGCTCGGCCCTCTTTCAGCGTGGTCAGACGCAGGTCTCGGCTTCAACAAAGTTATTTTGGTCCCAGCCTATTATTTAAAAACTGAGCACTGTGTTTGCAGTATGATGGTCAGGCACGTGAACTTTTTTTGACTGTTAATAGACCAATTTAGGAATTTATTCTTGTATGCAAATCATAGTTTTATTGTATCCGTGTGTCAGCCGTTTTTTTGTCAGTATTCAGTATACCTTTTTGTTGAAGATTCTTCGTCTCAAAAATCATTGGTAATGGAGTTTAGACATTTTTTTAATTGTTTTTTTTTATAGTGGAGTGCAAGCTGCTTTTATTTTGCAATTATGACCTTGCTATTTACAGCCCTACAGCTGTTACGTGACACTGCTGGTGTGTTCCAGGTATTGACAACTGTAACGTTTGACTCGCCTGACAGTGCGGCTAAAGTCGACACTATTTCAGCCATTGTCAGGTGACTTACTGCAAAAACTTTGAATTGCTAAATTTTTCAATAATTTTTTTCCTTATTACCGGCAGCAGTTGAGCGTTTTTGCCTGTCAGATAGCCTTAATCCAAATAAAATTGGGGTCAAAAAAAGTTCATTGCCACCTGGTATACACATTCGAAGTTTTGTGAAATCAGTTGACGCATTCCGACATCAACTGTAACTGCAACTCTAACTGCGGTTAAGAAATTACTGATTTTAAAACGATATTTGTACGTCATAATGTGAACGAAGTCTGCGAGAGTTTGTTGGTGTTCAGTATGACACAGTTTTGCCACTATTATAGGGAATTTTTCATTTTTTTTTGCGGCTTTGTGGGGGATAAGTGGTGGTCTTCCAATAAATATCATCTGGTTACAATTAGTTTTTCTATTCCTTTCCGTTTGCGTTGTTTGAATTGACCCATTAATTCAGTGTCCGGTTTATCTACGTACTTACATGTGGACATTGCGTGAGACATTGCAGAATGTGCTATTGTTGTTCAGTGGCATCAAAGAGAAGAATTTCTTCTTGCATTATGAGGTACCAACCATTGTTTCTGACTTTAAATTCAATTATTAATTTTTCGTCGTCTAGTTTTGATCTGTATGGTAATAAGAAAAGCTAAAAGCAACATTTATTTAGCGGCGATAGTGTCCTTGGATACAGAGGCGCTTGGCGGCGTACAGACTAGGGCGTTCTGAAAAAGATGTGTCTTTAGATGGTAATGTGACGATGCTCCGCATGAGATGTGTTATGTCCATTATTACATTTTTGGTTTAGTACATTTATGAGTTAAATTCACCTATTGCTTTTGTTGGCTACTTTGTAGTTTCCTCCGTATGCGACGAATGAAACCGGAAGGCCCGGAACGCTTGGTCGAAGGGAACTTGGCCATGGTATATGTCAACTATTCTGTCGCTTATTTCGTATCACTGTGCTCTCAATGTGGAAACATTGTTTTGGCGTTGTTGAGCGTGCTGTTCTATGTCTAGTTGGCAGCGTGGCTCAGTAGTTGGCGACATGGCTTAGTGGTTAGGACTCCGGTCTCTGGCCGGTGGACTTCCCACGCTCTGCTCCTTGTCTGTAGTTGACAGGTGCCCACAAAGTACTCTCCGCTGTGGGTCAACTCAGCCTTCCATCCCTTTGAGGTTGGTAAATGAGCAGTAATTCGTGTATTTACATGGATCAGGTGGAGACCTTTAATAACGGTGGACTATAGCTACGTGTGGCTCTATGGCTGTACAGGTCAAAGTCTGTGAGTGTGGGCTTGGCCTGCTGCAGCCTAGGCTAGACGCTCTCCCTGTCTGTGACACACATCACCGTTGAAAGCAAATGCGGCTCTATGTAGGTGAACCCTTACCTTTTACCTCTTTTACCTTTAGTCTGAGCATTGTGAATATAATATACATTTGATGGTATATTGTGTTATGATAGGTGCATTGGCCGAGAAGGCTCTGCATCCAATTATTCCAACGGAGTATCCCTTTACAATACGACTGACAGCTGAAGTGCTTGAATCTAACGGTATGTGTATTGATGGAATATTATTATTAAAAGTGCATTATGAACAAAGAACAAATTGCATACTTTATTCGTCTCCTGTTCGTTGACTTTTCAAACATTAACACTATGCCAGTCTGTTGCGTTGCACTTTGAAATACTGTGTTGGATTACTGGTCGTTTTTTGGCATTTGCAACTTTCTATTGCATCACTACAACTGCTGTGGAATGTTTGGCATAATTTTATGCAGAATATATAATTATCTGTACTTATGTTGTATTTGTTCCTAGTTCATTTGACATAGGATCTCATGGATGATGTCAGTAGTGTGAACTAAAAACGTATTGGGAACAGTGATTGAACAACGTGTTTGAATTTGTTGAGTGAATTGTCCTACTGACGACTATCAAGCAGTGATCATTGTGTGGTGGGATTGTTTGTTTCTGCATTGCGGCTGTTTTAGGTTCATCGTCAATGGCCTCGGCTTGTGCTGGAAGTCTTGCATTGCTTGATGCAGGTTTTCTTACTTTATACTTACTCACTTAGTTGTGTTTGACTTTGGCTGGCGAACTTTTTACTCATGATCTATGATTGACAGGTGACTACTTTGTGTGTAAACTGTGTGCTATGGGTCAGCCAACTCAGCCTTCCATCCATCCAGGGTTGGTAAATGAGTAGTAATCCATGTGTTACATGAAACATGGATTGAAACCATTAAACGACAGACTAGTGTTACGTATGGCTGCAGGCCAAAGTCTGTCAGTGTTGGCTTGGGCTGCGGCCTAGTCTGAACATTGGTCCTGTCTGTGACACACAGCGTTGATGAGGCGGCTTGCAGCGCTGTGCAAGTGCTGAACAGTTACCATTACTTTCTTGCTTATTGCAACTGGCAGCCACACTGAATAACAAGTCATTGTTTTGACTCGTTGGATGTTACTAACTCATGCACCTGTATTGACGAAAGGTTGTCAAGTCTTTCCCGAGTGAGTGAGTGAGTAAAGTTTAACGCCCCACTCCAATGGCTCCGGGTGGCACTTATGTCAAATTCCTCGGCCTCAAGCCACACGCCAGCTGAAGCTGCAGGACCATAGACAGTGTGTTGCATGTGCGCCTGTTTACCTTGCAGCTGGTGTTGGTTCCAAGTTATACTGCTTGTTGCCAGAGTCACATGCTTGAGCGGCTTGCCTGGGGCCATATTCAGCATTGCAGGGGGTGAGATTTGAACCAGTGACCTCCCCGATCATGAGTCCATCGGCCACGACAGCATGCCGAACAAGAACCAAGCCTGAGACCTTTGATCACAAGTCAAGCTCTAACCACTGAGCTCTCAAGCCGTATGTTCTGAAAAAGCGAGTTTTATTCAGCGCACTTCAAGTCATTCAAGCGTATGTTGTATTGTGTACTGGTGTTGTGTGTGTTATATCATTAGGGGTTCCAATTACTGCACCCGTTGCTGGTGTTGCCATCGGATTGGTCACGTGCTGTGATGCGGACACCAGAGAAATTACAGATCATCGACTCCTCACCGACATTTTGGTAAATTGTTTTCTAATAAGTCTTCGTTTTGTGGAGATTTCAATGTTGTTATGCATAATTTGGTGGTCTTGACTTCACGCAACCTGCATCCGCCCTCTTTCCCTAATTATGTTTCTCCATTATGTTGTTCTTGCCAGTGTCCGTGTTATTGCGTTTTGCTGTGAAATACCCAGGACTGTTCTCTGCCATCTATAATGTGCAGCTGCCATTCGTTTCATCATTAAGACTACGAATTTGCTGGTTAGTAAATTTATTTGGCTAGATTGAGTAGCATCTCGGTTCAGTTAACAAACAAGGCCTTAAATTCAAAGGCTGCTTGTTGGTAACATTTCTTGCTGGTTTGATTCTCCCAACGCTTTCAGGGTATTGAAGACTATATGGGAGACATGGATTTCAAGATGGCCGGTACTAAAGATGGTGTCACAGCGTTGCAGGTAATAAGACTGTATTTGTTTTGTGTGATTAGTAACTGTTTTACATTCTGTTTTGGAGTTGAAACAAATGGTGCATGCTGCTGTATGAATGTGGTCAAATCATGTTTTATAATAGCTCTGTAACGTAGCTTATGAAGAGCTTGATGAGATTTTTTTTGGAAGAAGATTTTCTTCGAATGCTTTGAAACTTAAGATTTGCAGCAGGAAGTCGGCAGTAAATGCAGTAGGATAATCAGCATTAAAGCACAAATTCCACCTGGCTTGTCAAGTCTCAACACGACACGTTCGGCGTGTCGAGCCCATGCATTTTGGCTGTGTTTAGCTTGTCGAACAGCACGCCTCAACACGCTTGTCTTGACGCGCTCGACACGTCCAACGTGTCGTGTCGAGATGTGACGTGACGAGCCAAGTGGAATTTGTGCTTAAGTAAGTAAGCAAGTGAAAAGATCGTCTATATTCCGAAATGACAAAGTTGCTGTGCGGAAGCTACAGGGGATTTGAGGAAAGAACGGTTGGTTGGTAGTGGAGCCTGTGTCCAAATTGGATCGGCATTCTGATACTGACGCTGCCAGGATCACTGCCATTCTTCTCCCCCTTAAAATGCAGAATTTATTTCTGAAACCAGCTTGCCAGTTGTTCTGGCATCATCATTAATTGTCGTCATCATTGTTTGAGCTAAGTGGGAAACAGACAGTTGCTATAGAGAAATGAAATACCAGTTTACTAGTTTTGTACAAACTTGCCTTAACCTCAGTAAATTACTCTCTGTGTACTCTGTGTTGGCGGCGTGGCTCAGTGGTTAGGACGTCGGTCTCTTGCTGGCGGACTTTCCTTGATGTATGCCTGATCTATAGTTAACACGTGACCACTTCGTGGGTAAGGTGTCCGCTGTGGGTCTACAGACCAGGCAAACTCAGTCTTCCATCCCTCCGGGGTCGGTAAATGAGTAGTAGTCCATGTAATTACATGGATTACCAGATTACGAAGGTGGAGACCATTAAACGGCAGACCAGGGTGGCGTATGGCTGGTTGGTCGTAGGTCAGTCTGTGGGCCTAGGCTTAGCCTATGGCCTATAGGCTGTATGCCCGCTGTCTGTGACATGAACAGCGCCGCTGCATCTGCGGTATGCGGCTTGTGGCGCTATACAAGTGTTATATGCCTTTGTTTTTCTGGCAACTTTTGCGCTGTATGGGTGTGGTTTTTTTCAGTTGTGTATGTGGTATAAGATGTGGATTTTTCGCTGATTTTTTGGAGTTTTGAAAAGGTTATTCCATGTGGTATGAGGACATTGTATTAGAGCTTTCGAGCAATTAATTTTTGTAAACTGTGATAATCACTGCAGTTGAAAAAAAATTAACCGCACGTTAACGCGTTATTAACGTATTATGTAAGGCAGCATGTGAGAGACCAGGTATATCGTGGATGCCCTTCCCCATACTCCGTCTTAATCGTCTGAAACAGTAGGCCTATACCATACAGCATAGCAATCAGCGACTTGAAAAGTATGGTACGCATGCCATCCAGTCTGTGCATGGGTAAAACGTTGTCCTGAAGGGCATTTGCGATCTCTTGGTGGTGTATTTGCAAATTCCGTAACATTTCTGTAGTATTATTTCAGTAACAGTGTTAATTTTTTGTTATCACGAATCACGATTAAATGTTTAATTGCTCTAATTGTTATGAATGATGCACATATTTCATTCAGTCTCAGTGTCATATGTTAGAGGCACCGTCTTATGCCTTAACATAGGTTTAGTGAGTTTTTTCCAGTTGTCATGTACTGCAGCACTGTGCTGAATTTAGGCCGACATCAAGCTGGCTGGTCTTCCTCTTGCTATAGTTATGCAAGCTGTTCAGCACGCCTTCGGTTTGTACTTAGCACTTATTTATAATCATTTACTTTCACAGGATTTTGATTAATATAATATGTCTGTCTTTGGTCGATGTACTCCCAATTCTTTTAATATTTGTTATTTTGTTAACAAACTTTGAAGGTATATCGACACATTTGTAAAACTCGATGAATGGCTTATACGGTACAGTTAATTTTCAGTACATCCACATGATGCCCTAATCCGGCTGCTGCAGATTGGCATACTGTTAGTTTATGATGGAAATTGCTATTGACTAAAGTTGTAGGGGACCACTGTTCCCGTACCACTCGGACTACAAATTACTGTGTACGTCGCTGTATGCTGTCGCAAGATTTGTACTTATTGTAACGTGTGTGAAGCCATGTCATGTAGAGATGTGATTTCGTTTCACTGTGTAGATGCTAAGTCGCAGATTATCGACATAATGAATGCAACGTTGAGCCTTCCTCGAAGTAATAGTCGGGAGAACCGGCCGATTATTGAAAAGCTTGATGTTCCACTTGTAAAGAGGTCAAAATTTATTGGACTCGGCGGCTTGAATCTGAAGAGAGTCATGGCAGAAACTGGTAATAATGCTGTTCGCCTTGCAGGACTCCCATTGTGATGAGTGTTATGTGTACTCTTGTGTTGAAAATCACTATGCTACATTAAAGTAGGACAGCCTATCTTATTAGAGAGCTGGGTGATGATGCAGAGAGCGGTTTGCCATGGTAAATTCATGGGGACTGGGATGAAAATTCTGGTAATACTGTTGCAGATGGGAATGGTGATTACGCAGTTACAGAATCAGAGTTGAATCGTCATTGAAAGTTACAGTATCCCCTATTACTTTAGAACTACCAGTTGTCTTGACTTCTGACATATTCACGTAAGTTAGTGTGAATTAGTAGAGTTAACGTCCCAGACAACACAGTTAGGTCATTTCGAAGGCGGTATTTAAGTTAGAAGTTATAACGTGGTTGTGGGTCAGCCACCCTCACAGAAAAGCGGCTTCTCTTTGTCAGTAACGTTTGCCAGTTTGCTAGATCTTTTTTATATATGCCAGCTATCTAGTTTGAAAAATGGTTGCCAAAGTGTAACATTCCCATGGAAAAGAGTTGGTGACAAGCTTGTCCATGCAGTTGAACAGTGATTCAAATCCAGACTGGAAAAGCGCCGATATGCCATGCCACACAGCAGCGTTTTCTTATGTGTTTAGGCGTCACAGTAAGTCCTTTGGATGAAACTTCGTATCAGATATTTGCACCGAGTCAACAGGCGATGGACGAAGCAAAAGAAATGATCGATGAGCTTCTGTCGGAAGAGGTTCAGTTTTTTCTTATGTTCTTTGCAAATTTCCTGCTTTGTTGACTACCGTGCGTATGTAAATCACGTTATGGTGGTGCCATTAGAAGTAATTGTTTTATTTTATTAAACGGTTGTTGCGCAATTAACTAGGAAAATTACAAGTAGCTGTTACTAAATATTAATGTGAAATTTAACAATAAATAATTGATGAGCATTTATGATGGCGATAAAAGCATTCACTGCCTGTATCTTTGTTCTTATTTTTGTTGTCTCTGCCATGTGACATGTAAATTGTTGTTCCACTGTAGATTCCAGCTGGTAACATATTGTTTTATCGTTTAGAATATGGGAATATCAATTTTTGTCATCATCTTGGATCAAAAGTCTTTCCTTCGAGTCTTACAGAGTGACCACTTGTCTGGAACACCTAGAAATTTGGGGGATTTTGACACCTGACGGGGGAATTGTCGGGATTTTAGTAAAAGTCAGGGAAAAAAATCTTTTGATCGAAAAGTGGCTAAAACTGTTTATTGTTATTTAGTTACATATTTGCATCCATGCATTGCAGGTATTTAGTACAGGAATGATACGAGTACCACGTAATGTCGGCGGAAGTGCCGCACATCACTGTCTGCCGAGTGGTCACCCTGGTCATAGTGCGGTGTGATTTGTGTGGACGGCCGCATCGGATTTGTGTTGTTAATGCTGTGACTGCATTGTGTATTGGTTAATGTGTTAAAACAGAAAGAACCCGAACTCGAGTTTGGAGCAATATACGTGGCGAAAATTGTCGAAATAAGGCAAGTCTCTGCGTTGTCATGATTTTTCATTGCTGCACGCTGTTCACACTGAACTGTTGATGAGATGTGAGACTTGTGGACTGATGAAGGTGGAATTTTTTTACAGGATTTCTGTCGTTCCTGTCGAACAGTGTTAATAATGTGCATATTGTAAAATACGAAAAGGGCGGGGCAAAAGACAGCGTATCAACCCCGTCATCTTTTATCGAAAATGCACACACTGAACTATATGTATTTTATACGGGAAAAGGCGACTTGCTGAAAAAATGCTGAGGCCAATAGGTGGGCCGCTGCCACGGTGCCCTGATTTTTTCACTGGATGTAAGTGGTTGTATGCATTCTACGCAGATTATTTTTATATTTGCATTTGTTCAACAGGGACTATGGGGTTATGGTTCAATTACATCCAACGATGGTGCCAGTGTTAATACACAACTCGCAGCTCGACCAGAGAAAGGTTGGTTGTCATAATGTTATTTTATTTGTTAATTATTGCAAGAATACATGCGTACATTTTACGGCCATACTCCTAGGTTCAGCTGTCACGGTTAATCGCCATGATTGTCCGGAATCTTTTTTTTTGTTGATCTGTATAACTAGTAGTTATTTGTCAATAAATGTGGTTACAATGCATCACACCCCGCTTATGTTGTGGTCAGTCGACTAGCTGTTGATTGTTTCCGTTATTACTTGTTTAACAGGTAAGCCTTTCGTATCTGGCCACTTATGTCTGCTCACCTTGTGGATAGGTCCATTCGGTGATTGGCGATAAACAGGCGCACCACATGATGCAGTACATCTGTATTTGCTATCTTTTCTAACTGGGAACTCCCGAACCTTACATGGGTCACTATCATAGACATGTTGTGGCTTGGAGGCTTCATTTTCTGGTTCTTTGTGCTTACATTTGAGTTTAACTCCGTTTCAACCACGTGTGTGTTTTAATCTATAGGTCAGTCACGCGAGTGCTCTCGGATTTTCCGTCGGCCAGGACATCTCCGTCAAGTATTATGGCCGAGATCCCGTATCTGGAAGAATTAGACTGTCGCGCAAAGCTATATACTCTGCAGCCAGTGCTGCCATTAAGTCGCTGCACGATAATTCCTAGCTGTACCGTCGAGCAGTTTATTTGCACCGTGTCCATATAAGCAGTGTAATGAGTGGTCAGTCGCTTTCGGCGTGAATGGAAATCCAACAGTTACTTGGGTGTTCAAAGCCCCATCTCAGCATAGTCGAGACTCCAGTCAGAGCCACGTCCACATCTCCACACTGGGTTAGGGTTAGGACTTCACTCTGTGTCCACACTATATGGTAGAGACACAAGGAGTGTGGACCAACCTGATGAAAAGTTATAACTTTACCATAGTGTGGACATGTGGACATAGCTCCGTCTGAAGCCTGTGTATTTTAACCAGTTTGGAATAATTGAGAACTTTGATATGGGGAGGATTTCCAACTGGAGATATTACAAAGGCTATTGTCTGCATTTGTATCCACAGTTTGAATAGAGACCAATGTATTTTACTAATTTATTCATATATTCAAAACCATAGATATAGATTGTTAAATATATCTTTCAGTTTATTGCATGTAAAATATTCTATGTTTAGTTTATTTCACAAAAGATGTTCAAGAATGTTTTATGGTAAATTCAACAGTTTTGTCTGATATTCAAGTTTTAGTATTAAATATAATTAATGAACGAATTCGTCACTCACAACATCGAATATCAAGAACAGAGTATTTCACGATACATAGGATATATTTAACAGATATATCTATGATTTTCATATATGAATAAATTTGGAATTGGTCTGTTGCTACCTCGACTGGCACCATCGGTAAGGCAGAATTTATTCCATTTTAGTTGTTGTGTCTGCGAACTAGCTATCGGGGATAATTGTTTGCTTGGCCACATGATCTGAGGCGTTCAGTAGGCCTAATCCACAACAGCTACCAAATAGCATTATTATCCACTTTTTGGACACGGTGTAATGGAGTGTTGTGTTATGACTAGCGTCAGTGCGTCCACAACTATCAATCTGCAACACAGGGTATCAGAAATGGGTTTGTCATTTCCTAAATAGTTGTGGACTATGAATTTTTATGCCTGTGAACTCTTATAAATGGCTGTCAACGTATTGCATGTTGCTATAAATATATTTCAGACACAGTACTTGGTGTACTTCCAGAGTCGCAAGGAATGGAACTCGCTATAAAGGCAGTGTGAAAGATACAGTTTTACATGATGTTAACATTATGTTAAGCAGTACTGAGTTCATTACATCTGTGGTATGTAGCATTGATTCAAGGGCCCTATTTACAATGAATTTCCAAAGTTTGTGGTAAGATTCTTCTAAATTGAACATATCCCAAGTTCCTCCAAGTATTCATCGTATATTGGGCCTTTGATAGTACCAGGGAACACTTTTAGAACAGAATTAAAAGACAGTCGTTAGTCGTTGGCATCTGTTCTAAAATACTCGCCGATCATCACGTCAACTCTCACTGCTTGTTCATCTTGCAAAATCAAGTTACTGGCCAGATCAATTTCAAAATCAAAAGGTGGTAATCAAGGT
>Ga0209568_1000935_pt1 | contig 10747 bp, 9 predicted proteins | sample WorMetOlspDAHAB2_FD_187406 | JGI IMG/M metagenome (GOLD analysis project Ga0209568, IMG submission 187406) | Marine gutless worms symbiont microbial communities from Max Planck institute for Marine Microbiology, Germany - Olavius sp. DAHAB.2... ...
AGGTGTTTCAAGCAGGCTTCGACAGTTGCGAACTGCTGCATGAACTGGATGAGGTTGTCCACGACGATCTCCTTCAATCGCTGTTATCGCGCCACACAAATTCGGGATCGTCAAGTATATAACCCCCTTTAAAAATCGTATCGGCTTTTCCGGTGCTTTAGTTATGGGGGATCAGACCCTGCTTGGCGCAATCCCCATGGAAGATATGGATTTAATTGTTGTTCCACTCACCAGAACCTTAGACGTGAATCCGGGTAGTCCGAATATTGCAACTTCAATAGTGAAATAACCGCCCGCTCTCCAGGCTCTATTGATTGTTGAGAGGCGCTGTAGAGGAAAACCGTATTTTTCAAAGTGCCCATAACTCATGAAAAGTTTTATTTCAAATTTACTACTTTTATCTATAACCGTACTTCTCCTATTAGCGGTCCTGGAGATTATTTGCCGCATTGTGCCGTTGACCAATGATACCGACCCCACTTATAAGTTGGCTCACGATATACTCCCCTACACCATGAAACCTGATACGGAATCGACTTCGAGTTGGGGTCACTCTATAAAGATAAATAGCCATGGATTGAGAGATTACGAATACGAGTATAAAAAACCCGACGACGTATTTCGGATTCTGGTTCTGGGAGATTCATCCGCATTTGCCTACGGCAATAAAATGGAAGATGGCTTCACGAAAATCCTGGAGAAGAAGCTTAATGCATTCACCGACAGGAAATATGACAAGGTCGAAGTTATCAATGCCGGCCACCCCGGATACAATACCTATGATGAATATAATTACTATCGGCTATACGGGCATAAATACGATCCCGATGCTGTCATTGTAGCCGTTATAACCAATGATTTCGATGTGGATAGCCTCGAGCTGGTCATCAGGGATGGGGTAGACTCAACGCCGGGATCTTTTTGGCTATATATTCCATCGTGGGTAAAAAAATGTTACGTAAATCGAATTTATACGTGGTTGTGGGTAATTTTATTAAAGCAAGATTCCTTGTAGCGAAGGAGCAGACAAAACTTTCAGGCGAGAGCTTGAATAAAAGGCTGGATCGCTCTAAGGCTGATTTTGACAGTATACTATCACTCGCTGCGAAAGATAACTTACCCGTATATTTTATCTCACTACCCGACGGGTATGAGGTCATGGCCAAATCTTATCTTTACCCGGAATTTTATGGTCAAATTGCAAATTACTCGAAAAGCAAAAATGTTGGTAGTGGTAAGTTTTTAAATGGTTTGCGTGGACTTGTTTTGATCCCCTCTCCCCGGCCCTCTCCCGGAGGAAGAGGGAGTATAGCCTATTTAGAGCGCCAAACCCACTGCCAGTGGCAATGGCTCCATTTAAACCTTAACCATTACCAAAATGTTATCTTCGTCGATATGCTCGATCATTTTTCACGGTATTCTGAAAAGATAGATGAAATATTTCCAACCAAAGACCTGGCACATCCTAATCCAAAGGGTCATAAGATTCTTGCCGACCATTTATGTCAGGAAATCATCAAAGATCAGCGCCCCTCTCGACGATAATCAACCGCCACGCTCTGTAATATCGGCAACTATTCCGGTGCGATATGCATAGGGGTTCCGAATAGGGTGGCGGCGATGTTTCCATTTAAAACTTAACAGCTACCCAAACTCATTCATTAGCCGGATTCCGCACGTTGAACTCGACCTTCCAATGCTCTGGACCATCGAGGGGCATGGCCTCCAGCAGCAAGGTGCCGACCTCGGTCACCGAGGCGCGCAGGTGTACCGGGACCACTTCTCCCGGTGTCCGTGTCTCCGCGGGTAGGTGGGCCCCGATTTCCTCGAGCTCCTCGACCTCTTCGGCGGACCACTCATTGAGCAGATCCCCGACCTGGTCCTCGCAGCGCACCGAGGAGCCGAAGAAGCGAAACCTTACCTGCTCGGCGACGACCAGGCCGAACTCCTGGGGCGGAATCTCGGCCTGGGTGCCTTCTTCCATGCCGAAGGGGGCCAGGCACAAGGCATGAATCCGCGGCTCCAGCCCAGGCACGGTGGGCATGGCGCTCTCCACGCCCACATAGTAGGAGCGGGCGGTGCCGCCGCGGATCCTGACCCCCCTGCCGCGCCGGACATAGCCATAGTAGGAGGCCCCGCGCGCGACGGAGAGGTCGAGGTCTCCCCCCGCGAGTAGACGGGCCGGCGGAGCGCCGTCCGTCGTCAGCCAATCATTGACCACCTTCATCACCCGCTCGGCGAGCAGATCCGCCTTGAAAACCCCGCCGTTGAACAGCACGGCCGTCGGGTGCAGGAAGCTGCCGCCCTTGTCGGGCTCGAATCCGGACAGGTCTTCCGTGGCCCCGATCTGAATGCCGAGGAAGGCGGCCAGGTGGCGGGTAACGGCGGCGTCCTGGGCATAGGGCAGGCCGAGCCTGGTCAGCGCCGCGCGGGCGCGGGCGGCCGGGCGCGCACTCACCGGGACCGCGGGGAAAAAGCCTTCGACCAGGGTACGTCTGATCTCCGCGCCCGTCAGCTCGGTGCGGATACTGCCGCCGATGAGGCGGGTCCCGCGGCTGGGCACGACCACGGGCACCGCCTCCAGGTTCGGGTCCGTCAGCAGCGCCTCCTTGGCCTGGCGGCAGCCGTGGGTGAGGGCCTGAACCTGCCAGTGGTCCAGATCGGTCCCCGCGGCGGCGAGCTTGCCCTTGACCAGATGCGCCAGCGCCAGATCCATGTTGTCGCCGCCGAGCAGGATATGCTCGCCGACGGCGACGCGGGTCAGCTCCAGCGCGCCTTCCCGGTCCGTAACCGCGATCAGGGACAGGTCGGTGGTGCCGCCGCCGACGTCGATGACCAGGATGATGTCGCCGACGCGCACCTGCTTGCGCCATTTCCCCGCGCTGTCGTGAATCCAGCTGTAAAAGGCCGCCTGGGGCTCTTCGAGCAGGACCAGGTGTTGGAAACCGACGGCCTGGGCCGCCTCGGCGGTCAGCTCGCGGGCGGCCGGATCGAAGGAGGCGGGAACCGTTACCGTGACCTCCTGGTGCGCCAGCTCGTGGTCCGGGTAGGCGTGATTCCAGGCGTCGCGCAGATACTCCAGATAGCGGACCGAGGCCTCGTAAGGCGAGAGTCGCGGCACCTCATCTTCCGGCGCCCCCGGCGGCAGCACCGCGCTACGCCGGTCGATCCCCGGATGGCACAACCAGCTCTTGGCGCTGGAGACCAGACGGATGGGGGTGCGGGCCCCGATGGACCGCGCCATCTCACCCAGGATGCGGCCGCCGCTGCTGCCCCAGGGCAGGGCCAGATCGGCTACCGCCAGCTCGTCCGGGTGGGGGAGATACAGGAAGGAGGGCAGCAGAAGCAACGCATCGACCACACCGGGCCCCGTCAGCTGGGGCACCGACATCATATCCTGGGCGACCTCGTCCCACTCGCTGTGGTCCAGATCGACGTAGGACAGAGCGCAATGGGTCGTTCCCAGATCGATGCCTACGGCATAGCGGGCGTCACTCACAGCTCTACCTCCGCGGGCGCCAGAATCGTCAAGTCGTGGCCGGCGGCGACCTGGGGCAGCCTGGTCTCCGTGACTCGCCAGCCCCGGTGCACCAGGTTGCCGGTGAAGGGTGCCTGGCCGACGATGTTACCCGTGAGTCGTATCGCCGACGCATCGAAGCCCTCCGCCAGCGTCACCCGGGTCCCCTCCGATTCGGCGCGCACGGCCTCGATGGTGAAATGCTGCCCCAGGGTTTTCTTGCATCCTTCGTGCACGACGTGCGCGGCGGCGCCGACCTCGGCGTCGGAATAGGCGCCCACGTCCTCTTCGAGAAAGTCGATCAGGCGCCCCTCCTGCTGGAGCAGACCCAAGAGCTGCAGGCCCGCATTCGGCTCGGCCGCCCGCAGACGCGGAATCTCCGGGTCCGAGACATCTGGAACGGCAGTCGAGCCGTCCGCCCGGAGCGCGGCGATGCGACCGGCGAAGCGGACATCGACAAGGATGCGCCGAAAAGTAGCCAGCGCGAGGATAAGTCGGCTGAATACCGAGGTCTCGGACATGACGGATGCTCCTTCAGGGATTACGAGGGGCACGGGGCGCTAAGGCGCGGGCCAGCTTCGATGCTACCACATACGCAATACGCCGTAGATTGCTTTCCGGCGATCCTTCGCGGTACGATAATGGAGATACTTCGCAACCTACCCGCTTTGCGGGCGATCGGTGACGCCGACCCATGGACTCGGACATCTCACAAGCCTGCGCTCCCGGTGTTTTTCGCCGTCTGGCCGCCCTGCTCTACGACCTGCTGCTCCTGTGCGGCGTGCTCATGATCGCGGTCACCTTCCTGATCGTCCCCTACGAGCTTGCCGCGGGCGTGCCCTTTCCCCATGATGAGCAATTCCATCGTTTCGGGTTGCGCCTTTACCTCGTTACAACGGTCGCCCTGTTTTTCATGTTCTTCTGGCTCCGCGGCGGTCAGACGCTCGGTATGCGCACCTGGCGCCTGCGACTGGTACGCGAAGACGGCTCCTCCCCCCTGAGACCGGGCGACGCCCTCACGCGATTGGTGTGGGCAACGCTCTGCTTCGCGCCGGCCGGCGCCGACCTGCTGTGGATGCTGTTCGATCGGGACCGTTTGACCTGTTACGACCGGCTTTCCCATACCAGACCGATTCAGAGTGCAGGACTGATCGGCGTGGGCTCGACGGCTCGCTGGGGCCTGTTGATATTCAGCTCCAACCGACTGTTTCATATGTTAAAAAAACCTTGATTTCTCCAAGGTGCCCTTGAATCAGCTAGGGAAAAGCCTAATATCGCTTATGTTACGACGGTGGTGTTCTAATTTTGTTGCTGCTGAGTATAGGGCACCTTGAAAACTCCCTATCATAAGGGGCTTAAGGCACCCTACTAAACCAGAAACAACAAAGTTAGAACACCACCATTACGACTCGATGCTGTTTTATTGATCCGGTTAAGGTATATCCCAATGAGTGCAGAAACTGCTGTTGAGACTCCCCTGGAGCTCACGTCCGCGGCGGCGGCCAAGGTCGCCCAGCTGGTCAAGGACGAAGGAAATTCCAATCTGATGCTGCGGGTTTACATCCAAGGCGGCGGTTGCTCCGGGTTCCAATACGGCTTCACCTTCGAAGAGCAGGTCCAGGATGGGGATACCGAAGTGACCACAGGCGGCGTCAAGCTCCTGGTCGATCCCATGAGTATGCAATACCTCACCGGCGCGGAGATCGACTATACGGAGGGGTTACAAGGCGCCCAGTTCATTATTCGCAATCCAAACGCGACCACTACCTGCGGCTGCGGGTCTTCCTTCTCCGCTTGAACGTCTCGGTCCGAACTCCATTCGCAGCCTCCTTGATGAGGCCCGTACAGCGTGGAACGGGCGTCCGTTTCGTATCAAGCGACCGGAGACTTGGAGCACCTGTCAACAGCACATGGCTACTTCGATTTCGCGTAGTGCTGTGCCCCACACATGGCTGGTACACCGACACCGGATGGTCGAAGTCTTCGGCTGTGCCCGGATGTATCTGGGCCCGCCCCCCGATATCGCCCGCCGGCGCATCTTCGGCATTACTACCTTTGAGCTGGGCTGATGGCCGGGCGCGACCTTGTCGGCTACGGCGGTCACCCGCTCCACCCCCGATGGCCCGGTGAGGCACGCGTCGCCGTACAGCTCGTGCTCAACATCGAGGAAGGGGCGGAGTCGAACATCCTCAATGGCGATGCCCAGTCCGAGGCCTACCTGCATGAGCTGCCGGGCCGTCCGCCGCGAGCCGGAGAACGGGACCTGAGTGTCGAGGGGATGTATGAGTACGGCTTGCGCACAAGCGTATGGCGTATCCTCGAGCTGTTTCAGGCGCGCGACCTGCCGCTGACCATCTTTGCCGTCGGCCTAGCCCTGGAGCTCAACCCCGAGATCGCCCGTGCCCTGCGTGTTGGCGGGCACGAGGTCGCCGGGCATGGTTACCGCTGGCTCGACGGTAGTGGTAAATATTTAAATGGTCAGCGTAGAGGGGTTCATTAACCACGCCCGATCGCTTCTTTTGATTCCCTCTCCCCAACCCCTCTCCCGGCGGGAGAGGGGCTTTTGCGACACCCTCGGAGGGAGAGGAGGTGCAGCCGGTGGCGTGCCCAACATATTGCTATCGGCGATGTTCTCATTTAAACATTAACCACTACCTGAAAAATATAGTTTTCGTCTACAGTACACTTCAACAATCAATGGCTTAAAGTCGCCTGATTGGTGAAAATACCTATTTTTCAAGGTGCCCATACATAGCTAGCCAAAACCATGGCAAGAGACTTGGGTGGGGTCGGATTGAAGGGAGGGTTACCAAACTTGCGGATTTCATCCGGGCTGCAAAGGAAAACACCGCCCTCCGTGGCTAGTCACATATATAGGTCCCAAAATTTGCCGCTACCCATGTCCGGTGGTGTCATTCGTGGTTCGAGACACCCCGGATTCCTCGGGTGTCCGATAGAGGCGCTCATGGAGCGCGAACGCCAGAATCGCCACAATGAAATAGGAAGTCACGATATCACTCAGGAAGTGACCCCCGGCGGCCATCCGCATCCATGAAACGGCAAGGCTGTACGCAATCGCAACGCCCAAGGGCCATATTCGCCGGGGTGCGATCAGAAGCACGGCGACGGTCCAATAGGCCGAGGCGGCCGTATGTCCCGAGCTGAATGATTTACCCTCCTGATCGGACGGGACGAAGGCGGCCGTGAACCTGTCGTCGCCGCCGAATTGCGCCAGGTTGATAGGTCGGGCCCGTCCCCAGTTTTCCTTCAACAGCCCATTGACGATCAGGCCCGGACCCAACGCGAGCAGCAGGAGGAGGAACGCAAGCGCTGTGCCGGTGAACCGAATCCGCAACCGACTCGCGAAGCGGGCGGACAACCACCATGCGATCAGGCCGATGTTTCCGACCACCAGCAGGGGGCCCACGGAGTGGTAAATCAATCGCTCGACCGGCGTTCCTTTCGCCTCGAAGCCGACACCCGGCGTGAAAAAGAATCGGGAAACCACAAGATCGATTTCCGGGAAAAAAACGAACAGGGCACTGACCGAGGCAAACGCAATCCAGATCCAGTAAGGAACCCGGAGAAACCGCCTTCTCATATCATTACGTTCGGCCATTACCGCGCGCCGTCCGTGGTGTAGGCGAAGAGCTGCCAACGCTGGAGGGGATCGGGACAGGGCCGGGGAGCATCCGTCGGTACTTCCACCAGGCCGTCGTTCATGCAGTAAAAAAGGCTGCTTTGCGAGCGCAGACGAAAGCCCGGTATCTCCATCGGCAGGACCCGGCGGCCCACATACCGGAAACCACCCGCCTGCTCGACCTGTTCCCGAGTCACAACGGGCGCAATCAGGCCCCGTAAATACTCCGAGGGGCGCGACAGGTCCGGCCATTGGATTATCTGCCGGTGCGGCGCATAAAATCGCGTCATGGCGACGATCTGATACCGGTCGGAAAACAGGGGTCCGGGCAGGCTTGCTACCCTTTGCGCCAGCTCCGAATAGCCGTGGGTCTCCCGCAGGATCCGGTTGTAGCCGTCAGGTAGGGGCAGGATACCCGTCGAGCCGTGCAGCACATACAGGCCCACAAGTAAGAGATTTCCCCCGGCCGCTGCCGTCACCCACATCCGCAGCCTGCTCGCGGCCAGCGCGACGAGCGGTGCGGCTGCCGATAAATACATGACCGGCCAATTGGGCTCGACCTCGCTGAAGGTCGCCACCAGCGCGAAGAAGCTGAGTGGAAACAGGCTCCCGGCGACCAGGAGCGCCTCTGCCGCCGGATCGAGGACGGTTCTTTCCCCCTCCTCCGGCCCCGTCCCGGACTTGCGAAGAAGGCGGAAGAACCCGGTGAACACGGGCAATGCGAGCAGTCCCCAGAGGGCGATCTGAATACCCAGGAAGTCCAACAGGCCGCCAAGACCTTCGACTACCGAGCGTTGCTCGGAAGACAGGGCAGTCGCGACCTGATGATCCCCGGTGGGAACAGACAGCGAGTTGGTCACCAGGGTGCCGGTCTCGGTGGAAAAGCCGTGACCGAACTGAAACCGCATGGTCAGCCAATCGTTCTGCGCGTTCCAGAGGAGATTCGGGCCGAACACCAGGAGCGCCAGGAGAGCGCCCAGATAGGGCCATGGCGTCCGCAGGGCCTTGGGGTCCGCCCACAGGATCGCCCACAGAAAGACCGGGCCCATGAGCACCATGGTGTACTTGCCGAGCAGGCCGAGACCGGTGGCAATCCCTGCGCTCAACCAGCGCCGCCGCTCGCCACGCAGGGCCGCCAGACCTTCGTGCAAGGCGAGGACCCAGGCGAGCCCGAGCGCCGTATCCGGGGTCGCAAGCACCCCGGAGGCAAGACCCGGCAAGGTGGCGCAGGCAATGATCACGGCGACCACCAGCGTGTTGTTCCGCAGATTGCAGGCGCGATAGAAGCGAACCAGCACCACCAGCGAAAGCGTAGCGGCCAGGATGGTGCCGAGGCGTCCGGCAAACGCCGACGCTGGGGCGAGACGGGTGCCGATCCCGAGCAAGGCGACCGCGGGGGGGTGATCGAAGTAACCCCACGCCAGGCTGTGCGCCCAATCGAAATAATAGGCCTCGTCCTGAGTGACCGGGAGTATCCAGGCCGCCCAGATCCGCCAGAGCGTTACCAGGACCAGCGTCGCCCACAGCCAAGTGGCAACGGAATCGAGCTTGCCCGTCGGCCCTCTAGTACGCCATTTCTTCACATTTTGCACATATCCCGTAGATGGTGGGCTGTGCCCACCATCTAGGCACGGTATCGGTGGGCACAGCCCACCCTACGAGCTTGATAATAAAAAATAAGGGTAATGGTTAAGGTTTAAATGTAACCATCGCCGCTCGCAGTAAGTTTGGCGCACTATAGGCTACACTCCCTCTCCCGCCGGGAGAGGGCCGGGGAGAGGGGGTCAAAGAAAAGTCTATGCTAGCCATTTAAAAATTCACCACTACCAAAATAAGGTGAAATTCAGTACTAGGTCGCATGGAGAGGAATCACCTGAGAGAAAGCACCCGGTCGAATCGACCCCTGAGAAGTCCGAGCCCGGGCAGGATATACTAAGTCTCGCATCCTGTGCAGGAGGGGTGCTGAACAGCGCGCCGGTCCGTTCACCCTCTAAAGGGACCCATACGGGAACATGTCCGAGTCCAACCGTCCACCGGAAAGCTGCCCACCGCCCGAGCTGGCGGTGATCGTCCCCATCTACAACGAGGCCGGCAATGTCGAGGCGCTCATGGAGCGGTTGCGGCATAGTCTCCAGGGCCTGGATTGGGAGCTCATTTTCGTCGATGACGACTCCCCCGACGGTTCCGCCAACAGGGCGCAGGAGATTGCTCGGCGCGACCGCAGGGTACGGGTGCTCAGGAGAATCGGCCGGCGCGGGCTCTCCTCGGCCTGTATCGAAGGCATGCTTGCCACGGCTGCCCCCTATCTCGCGGTGCTCGACGGGGACCTGCAGCATGACGAGACACTATTGCCGTCCATGTTGCAGACACTCAAGCGCGAAGGATTCGATATCGTCGTCGGCAGCCGGTATCTGGAGGGTGGCGGCCTCGGCGCCTGGAGCCGCCGCCGCCGGTTCATGAGCCGGTTCGCCGGCCGCCTGGCCCGGACCTTGATCAACGCGGACCTCAGGGATCCGATGAGCGGATTCTTCATGCTGAGCTCGACCCTGCTGCACGACTGCGTGCGCAACCTCAGCGGCGTCGGATTCAAGATTCTGCTCGACATCTTCGCCTCGTCGCCGCACCCGTTGCGTTTCAAGGAAATCTCCTATGTCTTTCGCGAGCGCAGGGCCGGTGAGAGCAAGTTCGATAACGCCGCGCTCTGGGAATATCTGCTGATGTTGGTGCAGAAGACCACGGGCTCCGTAGTCCCGGTGCGCTTCATCGGCTTCTCGCTGATCGGCGGCTCCGGCATCGTCGTGCACATGATCGTGCTCTGGGTCCTGTTTCGGCTCCTGGGCGTCTCCTTCATTACCGGCCAGGCCGTAGCGACCCTGGTGGCAATGACCACCAACTTCTTTCTGAACAATATCCTGACCTACCGCGATCTGCGCCTGCGCCGGTGGCAGCTGCTCCGGGGCTGGCTGTCCTTCGTCCTCGCCTGCGGCATCGGCGCGCTTGCGAATGTCGGAATCGCCACCTATTTGTTTCAGGCCGAATCCTACTGGGTGATATCGGCGCTTGCCGGCATCCTGGTCGGGGCGGTTTGGAACTATGCCGTAACCGCGGTCTATACCTGGCGCCATAAATCAGGCTGAACACGCTCTCCATCCGAATCGGGAGACCTGGCATGGGTGAACCCGTGTATCACTGTCGGCCGGTCATCAAGGGCAACAGGCAGGTCTTGCGAACGCCACGATCGCCTCATGAGCGGGACTTAGGGCCTGTCTGGCTTACGCGTTCGTAATTCGGTAGTGGTTAATGTTTAAATGCAATCATAGCTAACGGTTGGCACGAGATCTGTATTATAGCGGCGAAGGAAGAGCTTCAAGCAGATCTCATGCATCTTGGGGCATTTGGAGAAAGCTAAAGTCTTACGTACAAAGCGCGCTAAATGCTGGCGTAAAGTATTATTCCAACGCTCGACATGAGCTGTTTCCCCTGATTCCTTGCCTACAGGGTAATGTTGATCGCCCGGAATAACGGCCTGATAAGCTTCCCAATAATCACTGAAAACAATAGCCTTTTTATAAGCGGACGGGACGCGATCC
>Ga0209568_1000937_pt1 | contig 10741 bp, 9 predicted proteins | sample WorMetOlspDAHAB2_FD_187406 | JGI IMG/M metagenome (GOLD analysis project Ga0209568, IMG submission 187406) | Marine gutless worms symbiont microbial communities from Max Planck institute for Marine Microbiology, Germany - Olavius sp. DAHAB.2... ...
GTCATCAACTGCATGTAGGAAGTTCAGCCCGTCGCTGTCGCCCTCCCCACTCTATCTGTGTCAGGATGCCGCGTCAGCCGGCGGCGGGTTGGTCGCCCATAAAACGCCACTTCCTTGGACGTGACTGCACTGTGCTATTTAATGAGCGGGCGACGTCGACAACGACTGTTTTGATTATTGGACGACCTCGGCGATCGATGTCGGTCTGTGTGCAGCACGGACTGGCTGCGACGCGAAGTTGCCGGCGTGTTGAAATTGGAGTCTGTGGACCGTCGGTAAACTTTTGTGTGCTTATTTCGATTGACAAATGTGTGTCGTAGGGCCTCGTTCTGAAAAAAACAAAACGAAGTTATGTGACATAAAATAGTTCACACGGTTGGAACTTTGTTGACAAAAAATTTCAAATTTTTCACGATTCGTTGCTCTATGGACGAATAATTAGTCTGTGCTTTATTTCGCTGCATTTCACCAGCTGTTAAAGGCTTTACGTTTATACACAATATATAAATGCGACTACACATAGGCTCGTACATAACTTCAGGGTAAAATTTATCTCCAGTGTTTTCGAAGTGGGTCATGGCAAGCGATAGCGAGCCTGAATTTTTTTCACTACCCCCAAACTCCGCCCTTGTGAAAGTAGGCCTACACCAAACATGCTGCAAAGTGCCAGTTAAAAGTGAGAGTGTGCTGCTTTTTAATTGTATGGGCACATCAATCAGTCAGTCATAAATAATTTGAGGGGACTAAGTATTTAAAACACTGATAGGTCCACTATAGACAGTTTGTAGACACAAAATGTCAGATCAGCCGAATGTCAGGATATGATCCAGTAAACAGGAATCCTGAGTCGAGTGCGGAAGGTCGCCAGAGACGGTGCCGACGTAACATCCGGTGGCAGGCAGTTCCATACCTGAGGGCAGCAACCTACAACGCTCGGCTGAACGAGGCAGTCGCTGCAGGAAGAGTGAAGTCCTCGGCGACTTGGAAGGTCGGCAACATAAGTGAACTGGCCAAGGTACGATGGTGCACAGCCGTGGAGCACATTGCACACCAGGACAGCAACTTTGGACCTGATGCGCTCAGGAACACGCAGCCAGTGGAGGCTGATGAGTGCGTCAGAGACATAGTCGGAACGACGCAAGTTGAAAATCAGCCGCGCGGCTGTGTTAAGGACTGACTGCAGACGACGCGTAAGAAAGACCGGGAGGTCTATCAAGGCGCCGTTGATGTAGTGTAGTCGAGAGTTTACCAGAGTGACCACCAGCGACTGGAACGACACATGCAGGTCCAAGAGGAGGTGGAATCGAAACTCGACCCCATATTTTTTGACCAGCCTCTCCAAGGGATTCAACCCCCGCTAAATTTTACCCTGCATATCGACCTAATCCACAATTCTAATTCCTTTTCCACACGGCTAACCCCCAAAACAAATAAATTAAAGCATTGCATTAGCAACTTTATTCGCTTTAGATAACTAGAAAAAAACTAATTCAAATGTTGTCTCTCGCTACTAAGCAATTGTTCAATGACCTTGAATGCAATTGACTATTGATCAATTAATTAAAACTATTAACGGAACTCGATCCCTCTCTGTCCTGTTGAAAGGAAGCACACTGGCAATATAAAACAGTTCGGATGATATTCCCTCTACACTTGACCTCATAGTCATCTAAGCAGGGAGCCTTCCCACCACTTCGACACTTTCAGCGTCTAGGTCTCGATCTCGGGCGACTTAACAGCCCCTCCCCAAACCATTTACAAGTTCCCCTAACTGAAAACTTCCGTGTAAATATCCCCGACGCCCAGACAGTGGCAGATGCGGTGCTCACGCAACGCGAAACTCTTCCTGATATACAGTACGCACGCCCGGGTATCGCTGAGCTCACGTCCGGGTTTCGGCCGCGCGTTATCTTTCACTGTCGTCACGGCATGTCATTGGATAGTGGTTTCAGTATGCCGCGTTTTGCTCGAACGGCGGGTTATTCGAGGGTAGTGACAAGGTCCAGGGGGCCTCGACGCGATAGTAGTTCCGCAATGGACTGATAGCTGCCACTACACCACAGCACTCCCACTCCTCCAGCCAGTGACGTCGACTCCACAGGGCAATGGGGGTCACGTGCCCTCCCCCACTTTGACAAATGGCTGGGCACGGGGGCACCATGAGTAGAAGAACAGCCAACAAGAAACTGACCAAACTGTACTGACCACCACGAAAGCGCTCACCAAAACGACTAATTGTACTTTTAGAGCCAAAAAGTGGAGGGGCACGACCAAAAAAAATTACGACTCGGCGCCCCCCCCACTTTCGCAGGTTATTCGAAACTGCCCCCACTTTCAAATTCGTTCCGGCGCCACTGCCCCCAGCTGACCGGTGGCGTTCCGCAATCAGGAGGACTGTTCTTCAGCGACGCTATACGGACGGCCCACACTGCCCACTACGCGTTAACGACGACGTACACGATGGTCCAAAAAAAGCAAGCCACTACCAAAATTGTCAATAGGCTAAATCGAATTAAAAGCCTGCCAGTGAGGAACAGATTTTTGTCAAATCAGTGTCAAACACTACGACATTCTCACTTGGTTTTAAATATTCTATGCGCGACGTTGCGGTGGGTCAAACAACACTGTATAGGCTAAATGATGTCAGAGGTCCCTCTTACATCGATTCGCCTTAGCAAGTTATGAAGTTCGTTCCTTGCTGACCACATTTTTGACGGAAATTCATGAAAAATCGTTTATCCGTCTTATATCGCAGATTCAAGCACAGTAATTGATGGCGTTACAAACTTCATTACATCATGCCCATTTATATCAACTTCCATACTTGCCTAGTATTATAGTGCTTCTTTTACTCTCAAAGTTGATTAAAAATCTTACCTTATTGGCCGGTTTTAATCCGACTTATTGACACTTTGGTAGGATAGTGGCTTACTTTTTAACGCCTATATAACTTAGCGAATGCTTTGACTGGCTATGATTACTGTCACTCGAAACTACAGCTCCGTTTTTTGTTAATGTTTGTGTCAAACTCCACCTGAGAGACAAGCGGACAAAAGAGACACAATGGACAGGCACAAAAGACAAACGGATAGACACCTGGGGCCTCCATCCCCCAAAGCCAACGAATCAAAACAATTACACTGACCAAAATAACAGTTTCTTCATCATCATCATCTGACATTACCCGCCAACACCTAGATATATTAAAGTGAAAAAAAGCCAAGAAGCGATAAACACCAACAAACGAAAACAACGCTAAACGTTATCGAACTAATCAGACGCTAACTGAAAAAAACGATGAGCAATTCTGGCGGTCGAGTTACAGCTGCAGCGTCCGCAAATGAGCAGGAGTGTTACACCAGCGAGAAATCTATTAAAATTAGGAACACTGCTCAACAATTGCGCCCGCACCTTTCCTTGTTACTGCAGAAAAAGATGATTGCGAGTTGCGCAATGATTTTTCTCACAATCTACACAGAATAGCATGCCTATCGCACATAGGCCTATACCAGAGATGTTGACAAGCACCTTATCATGGCAGTGTGACAATTTGACCTGATTCTTTAGAGACTACGGCGCCTTATAAATTTTTTACTTACTTACTTAATTTACAACCTACAGTCGCACAGACAGTACAACAACATTATCTCGTATGAATTTATGTGGATACGTAAGACATGCGACTATATTTAGTAGAATGTTCACTATTGCGCGCTGTTTAGTAATAGGGTTAGGATTAGATTTAGTGTCTGGTTGGTAAGTTGTTATGCACACGTATTTGTGCTACTTTAGGCCGGAATTGCCACGTACCGACCTTAAGGACCAACGACATTAATTTTGTTCTCAGGACAAGCGGACAATCACGGTCAAGGGCAACGTACATGGCATAGGTCCTACTTGTTGAGAACAGAAGGCATAGTGAACATCCACTGTACCACACTGGCCCTTGGCGCTTGAAATCAGGGCCTTGTGGCAACTGTGGACTCTTCACTTTGCCCAGTTCAACTTTACGTCGATCAGCGCTATATACTGCCGGAACTTACCTGCACACAGTGCTTTAACCTGATGTGATTATCTTCTGATCCAACAGCAGACATATTGGGATACAGAAAGGTGATATCATATAGTCCTAGTACTTGGCGATTTTTTCCGTATAGGCTATCTAAATGCTGCATAAAATACAGCCTACAGGGTGGCCCAAAAAGTAAGCCACTTAAGAATTATCATAAAATTGTAAATAAGGCTAAAAAAATTTCCACCAAATTTGAGCCTACAAGAAGCACTGGAGTATTCCAAGTTGGTGTTATATAATCTATACGTGACCTACCCGTTCGTGACGTTATTAATTACTGTGTTTTAAATTTAAAAACCAGAAATAGTGAGAAAAGACGGAAATCAAAGAAATTTTTATGGGAATTTCCATCTAAAAGATGACCTAGGGGTAGAATTCATAGCTAAGGCAAACTGACTAAAGTGAGAGCGCTTACATTATTTGCTTAGCCTATATGACCCGTCACCCATATCACAGCAACGCGGCTCACGCTGTCACGCACAATAACTGACGTCAGGAATTAGGCCACGCACAGAATATTTAATACCAAGTGGTAATATTAAAGTACTTGTCTGACACTTTAAAGATGATGAAAAATACGTCACTAACAGGCTTCATACGATTTATTGCAAATTCGGAAGTGGGCGGCTTACTTTTTCGGGGTGACCTAAGCCTTGTAATTGTATGTTTAACAGATGCTGCAACACTGAGTTTGTGTTTATACCACTGACTTGACCTAGATAATATGACCACAGAGGTCTCACAATTTCAGATCAGCTGCAGCTTTTTAGTCAGTTGTACGAAACGGCATATTTGAGTGCCACAATGAGACAAGAATAGCTGCCACAACCAAAACCAACAATTACCTATCAACAACGGAAATTAACTCTAGTTTCAAAATACGTAATTACCACACACAGCATCCCAAAAAATAACCAAACCCCATTACACGTTAATATAACGTCAGTGAACAGTGTCTATAATACGAACAAACATTCTGCAGTGTACAATGCAAACGGCCGTTGTTGCAAACGGCGTACTTTCAATAACATCAGAAATAGTGTGAGCACAATGTGTGTGCGAGTGCCCGAGTGATGAGAGTTTGACTATCCCACCGGACGGCGACGCAGTTCTGGACATGCCGGAGGCGATTTTGACATGAGAATCGGTTGACCGTAACCAGCACAGGCAAAAATATAAAACTCAATACAACATAACAGACTCGAACAACGAAGCATACAAAACTCGCCTCTGCCACTTCTTCAGCCAGGAAACTGAAGAAAAAGATTTACGCACAGACTGTGAGGTCCACTGAGAGGGAGCTTATCCCCTTTGACCACTGAGCCGGCGAGGGTTAGACCCGATTAAGCAAGCATACGACAAGCCGGTATGCCAGCAGTCCAGGGCCCGTCGCTACGCAGAACTCGCCATTTCTTCCCCAGCAGTGGCCGAAACCATCGCCGGTACTCATTGCACCGGCCCACGGAGGGATGGCCAGGCTGAGTGGCCTGTAAATTAACGGAATGGTAGACCCGCCAAAGGGCCAAAGGTGGGTCACCAGTACCAGTACTAACCAGGTTCGGCGTAGATTAACTTCGTTGATGTGACCAACGCCGTTATCACTACGCCAAACCAGCCAGGAAATAAAACAGCTACAGCTGCTGACAGGAAACAGGGCGACATCTGCAAAAAAACAGCCATCGGCATAAAAATTACGTGACGTGTGCATATTAGTCCAGTTCAGACGAATCGGAATCATTCGGATGACTGTCAATAAGGCCCATGACGTAGCTGGTAGCCTCATGTGCTACCTCAAAGTCATCGGGTTTTTCGGAAAGGACCCACGACTCTTTTGAGCTGCTTACCACCGCTCGACAGATCGGACACGTCTTGTGACTGTCCTGCCTACACACACACACACACACACACACACACAGCCAATATTATGTGTACGTTACATTTAGTGGCGCCGACTCCATAGGGCACGGGGGGGCATGTGCCCCACTCCTCCCACTTACAAATGGCTGGGCATGGGAGGCACCACGAAGCAGAAGAGCAAACAAGAAACCGACCAAACTGTACTGACCATCACAAAAGCGCTCGCCAAAACGACTAACTGTACTTGTAGAGCCAAAAAAGTGGAGGGACACGACCAAAAAATAAATTTTTTTCCAGCCCCCCTCTCCCACTTTCAAATTCGTTCCGGCGCCACTGATTACATTATGAAAGTTGGACAAGATGTTCACACACACTGCCTCCGTCACAAAGCTGTATTAGAGGGTACCAGCTAAGCTGGGGAGTAAACATGCACACCGTGCAACACGCTGTCCCCGCGTCCACGTTCTTACAGCTTTGGCTGAGTAATCGGGAGATCAGCACTGCCGTATGGCGTAAATGGCTTGGAAGGGACTTTACGTTAACTTCTTTCTATAAAAATTTCCAATGCCTAGTCTCAAGATTAACACAACCACCATGCATTACAATGCCAGCAGATGGGATTAAAGAAAGACAAAACGATAAATAGAACCGCACTTACGCGCAGGTGATGTCAAAAGCTTTGCAAAATAAATATGACGATCGGTAACACAGTCACAAAATCACAATTATAAAAAAACAAGAAAATACAAAGGAAAAAAATACGTCCTACGAAATCAGAAACAGCGCTGGGATAAATAAATGCATCTGATGTCAAAACTTTGTCGGAGGATTTGAAACCGTCAGTGAAAACGTGGAGATGCAAGATTTTCTAGGTGAACCACCTATAATGGAACCAAAACTGAGTTGTGACAACTGGTGACATCAGGTGACGTGGTAACCACTTGTGAACGGTGACGGAATTTGTAAAAGCAGAGATTATGTCGTCTGTTCGACTACTGCATCTGTAAGAATACACCATCTACTGACTTCCGACTTGTATGGGTCAGTGAAGACGGATGGCCAGTGTCGTGACGTCGTGACACACTGTGGCCGGACGACTAAAAGAAACCGGACAAAAACTGCTAACCACACACCTTTGCCCTACGCCGACACACAGACGCACGCACACTGTTTCGTGGTAACAAGTTGAGCACTGGGCCTACTGAAGGCCTCAGCTTGAATGGTCGAGAAACCAGTCATCCACCGACAGCCAAACTAACAGCAACAATCATTTAGTGACCGAATCATGGCATGTCACCCCAGCCTGCCAACACCACCTTACTATGCAACCGCATTACCGGCTGAGCACGTATGGGCGCCGGACCTTTCAGTTGCCAGTCCAACTTCGTGGAACTCTTTAGCAGATCGTCTCTGTGATCCAACACTGAGTTCTGACACTGTTCGAAGAAACTAGTTAAAAGCGGACTTATTTGCGACTCATTAAACGAGTGAGTACAGTTTAACGCTGACACAATATAGGTCATTTCGGAGGCGGAAACGAGTCATTAAACACATTGAGTGCAGTAGACGCTTCGTGATTCTGCGCCCGAAAAATTCAACTGCGACGTTGACATTCTTGTACAGAAAAGCACCAACCATGTGTCGATGCACTGTTCGCAGTATGCATGGGCGCATGGCAATATGACGGACGCCTTGCGGTCCATGCATATAACGCACTCTTCCTCGTCCTTCGTTGAACCCTCCTCAAACGCAGCGTCAATCCTACAAATGTATATCAGTGCACATCTCTGTATTCTGTCGCAAACTAAATATTCCGCAGCACCCGGACTTTCTCAGACGCCAGTCCGACGGTTTGGAACTCACTGCCTGATTCGTTGCGTGATCCAGCCGTCGAGTCCGAACGCTTTTAGGCAGGACTTAAGAACGTATCTTTTTTTGCTGGACATTGAGAGATATGAGCGAATTAGAGGTGTCACAGTTTCACACAATCGCGCCATAGAAATCGACATTTACTTACTTTCTTATTTGCCACAGTTTCATTACTCTTATTGGAGTTTATTACACAATGAATGCAGCAACATAATAAAACAAAAAATACATACAAGAAACTGAACAAACAAAGCAATCACCCGATGACTGTACCATCTGCTCAAAACAGTACCAAACGACACTGTTTAATAAAGCCCCACAACAGCGTAACTGCTTGATGCCATATCTGGTCGCCAGAGCCAACATTTCACACATCACACTATACCTGCTGATCAATGTGTGTTGAAGTAGGCCTAAACAGTTATTTGTGCATAACAATTTCCTATAAAATCTAAGCCTTCTTTCACAATCGTATTCGATGGCAGCAGTGAATGACAGAAATATCGTAACTATTCAAATAAAGGGTCAAAACACCTACAGTGTCCATTCAAAAATTACGTAAGGCTTGGGCAGATGAGAATGTTTTTTTTTAATATTTAATTTAAACTGATTTATATAGCGCCATAAGGTCGTAACTTCAGAGACGCTGGACAATGTGTGTGAACAACTTGTCTAAAGTTGCATTCGACAGTACAGTGGCTGGGATTCGAACCCGCGATCTCCAGTCGCAAGTACAACGCCTAACCCCTACGCAACCGAGCCACACAAGCGGTGAACTGAGTCTGAATGTAAATAAGTTCATAAGTAAGTAAATAAATAAATAGTAAGTGGAGTTCTGAAGTACAGTTAAATTGGGGATTCACACTGCTATTTGGTGTCACAGACCGAATAAAAACGTCTTCAGCGACTGTCTCAAACAGCTGTATGACAAGTCCGGCTGTTGGAGATCTGACGGCAGATAGTTCCAGACTCGGGGTCGGTCCATGGTGTGATACTACATCACAAGAGGGGATTGGTTTGTCCCATGTACATAAATCAACACGTATACTGATCCAAACAGAAATTTTACCACCTTAGAACCACTCTTGAAACATTCAGCCTACGTTAGGAAAATCGTAAAACTGTTGTGCTGTAGACTGTATAGTCAGTTGCTACTAGCATAATAATGTAGCATACTGCACTCACATGAAAAAAACTGCATACACAGTTCATTTGAGTAACGAGTCTTTTTATGCTGAATACTCCAACATTACAGGTATTTCTAATCACTGAAAATATTCAGGTGGCATCAACGTCCAAATAAGCTTCAGTCGTAGATGTTAGCTGTAAACGTATGAAATCGGGAACAGGTAATTAGAGCATAATTACACACCGCATCATGATAACCGAAGCATCAAGCAGGTGGGCTCTCCGAGAACTGCCGGCACAGGGAGATTCGGCAGCTGTATCGGCTGAATCCGAAACATGTCGCTTTATCTCGTTGTAGACGTGAAGATATTGCTTCAATGTCAGCAACTTTGTTAGTTCGACGTCGCCAGAATAAGCATTCACCTGAAAACGAGATCGTTATTAATTATTCAGACGAAAATGAGCACAGTTTTGAACTTCAAACTGTAAGCAACTGGAGTCACTATTTAAACTGCCGACTGATTGGCATTTAATGGCACTTTCAGCACAAAATATGCTATACCGTGCCTTCAGAAAGAATATTCGAGTTAAAAATTGGAAATTAAAGAGAAAGTTTAAAACACGAAAACATATCACAATGATGACATCAAGATTGAGTCAATCCACATCAGCTTGAATTAACAGCTATGCAATGAACAAACCTTGCAGCATTTGATGCGTACAGTTGTACGCCAAAATATGCTTTGATCAGTTCCTTTCTTCACTTCAAACACAAGCTTCTTATCATTGACATCGCAGACGTTTACAGCGCTGCATTTACAAACATTAAACACATATAAAACAATAATTATATGGTCGATCTGACTTAAGGAATAGAAAAATTTATAGGGTCAGATCGTCACAATTTTAAGCCAGGAACTGATACATTCATTCAGCTTAATTTGTGTTATAGCACTTTAAACCCTTGACTCTCTATTGCAGTTTTCTGTTTCATGTAAAGTAGCCTACAGGACAAAAAATGAATAAAATTTATACAACTAGTTTGGTCAGAGTAGCAATGTTGACCTATGTGACCTGACTACATGTCAATATATTGCCTGGCATATCTGGCGTTTTAAACTAGAAAGTTGGGACAGATTGGTTTTAATAAATGAGAACTAAGCTACATTCACGTCTCCGACAGGGAGCTTAAAAGTAGGGAGGTTGACCAACTGCAAAAAAACCTTGTAGTAAGTGGTTTCATAAGAAAGCTCGTTTTGAACACACTCATACTCATCGATGCTAGCGCCACCTGACGGCTGGAGTGGTACACTAATAACACTATGCACGCACGCGTTATTTTATGTTATCAAAATATGCTCCGAAACAGCTGACTTACGTTTATTCGAGTGCATATCGTAATTTCCACGATTGAATATCAATCTCACATGTAAACAACCAATGTCAAAAATAATACCGACCACAACCCTCCGCTAGGGGTCGGAAAAGTTGTGGGTAAAATGAGACTTGATAAAGAATGTGCATTACATAAACTGGGGTTTGTGCAACCTTCCTAGTACTTTTAAACTCCCTGGTCTCCGAGTTAAAAGTAACAGCAACAGCAACAGCAGCATTTTCACGTCAAGTCGATGATATTATTGTGACGATCTGACCCTATCAATTTTTCAATACTTTACAGTAAGATCGCCAATTTGAGCCTAACAATGTGCCATATAAAATATCAACTACAATACAATACAATACAATGTTCTAGTGCCCAGTCTACAAATATGGCCGACTGAGCATTATAATGTCAGTGAATAAATGGGATAACAG
>Ga0209568_1000938_pt1 | contig 10729 bp, 9 predicted proteins | sample WorMetOlspDAHAB2_FD_187406 | JGI IMG/M metagenome (GOLD analysis project Ga0209568, IMG submission 187406) | Marine gutless worms symbiont microbial communities from Max Planck institute for Marine Microbiology, Germany - Olavius sp. DAHAB.2... ...
GGCACATTATAGCCTAATAGTGCTGAAAATGCCGATAAGTCACAACCAACCAAACAGTGTAACAGTAAAGTGTCGACATATTTCTCGATTTTTAAAACCAGTTTAATATTCATGTATTGTGAAATGCTATGTGTCAAGCAACAGTAATAATATTACATACAGAACTGAAAATTTTATTCTTAGTACTCCTAGAGGTGTACAGACACTTTGGACCCAGAATTAAAAGATGCTTCGGGTGTCGCCATTGTGTTAAGAATGACTCACTTAATATTCGCTACTCTAATGGAATGGAAGTGCTTGGAAAACGACTGAGTGGACTGACCAGACCTGTAGGCCTATCGGAGTCGGTCTCTTACGTATGAGCAGTTAGTCACGCATTGTCAGCAATGAACATAATAGGTCGGGAAACAGATGAATGCAACTGCAGTGAACAGAGATGAAATGACGTTAGTGGCGCCGACAGAAGTGTCATGTTTACGACGATAATTGCGACGTCCTGCGTGTCTCTCTACTGAAGGACTGCCAAATGTCTTGCACCCGCCATCACCACAGTCGCCAACTTGTCACTGGCCGCGTCAAGTCATGGCAGATGCTGCCGCTGCTGAAGAAGGCGGAGCTCGAACCAACAGTTGTAATGAATTTACACTGACAGTTTCGTGGTATCTTTTAAAATCGATTGTGCGCTTTTTACTTTGAGTGGTTTTATGGTGGATCGGATTTTGAGCGGCAGATTTTGCCGCTCACTTACATAGGCCTATTTCACAGCAAATACGAGCTGCAGTAACGTTCGCGAGACACTTCTGGATACGACGTATTACTGGTGCCGAAATGCCCAATGGACACTTCGGCACCAGTGCCGAAATGTCTTGGGTCAGAAGTGTCCCTACGCCCTCCTAGATGTACTTGCCATTTGGCATGTGCAGTTCATTTGTTGCATGTCAAAGTGCATGGTAATTACGTCCGAATATTTATGAACATGGATTGCAGGATGTAAACTGTGCAAAATTCGAAAAAATGCAGTTTGATTAACGCTCAATTGTCATCAAAGGTCGACTCGCTTTGTACTTTTTGCCATCAATCATCATCATAGCAGCAGTTGACGGCAGATGATGGCACTGGTGTATGTGGTTGCGTGGGAATGAACGCTAGCATTTATGTGACGAGCCATTATTCCAATTTCGTCGTTGGTAGAATAATTGGATGATCATCGAGCGTGATGGTATGTGTTTGGAATGGCCTCCGACTGGTTTTTATGGGGGCATGTGATTCATGCTGTCATTTCTGAACTCCACTACTGCAGTTTTGTAGTACGTTTGCAGTAATTTGAAGCGTCAGCGAATTGAAATAGGCTACTTGTAATGTGAATTTATGTGCAAACAGTTGAAAATGTATGGTACAGGGGACCAAGAATGGGGATCCCAGAAATTTAAAGCGTTAGAAAAAAACGTGCAAAACTTGATCGCAGTCTGAAGAAGAATTTGGAAGTTTAATGTTGAATCTTTTGTTCAACTGACAGCCACTTAGATTCTCAAACATCTGACATCTGACGTACGAACGACGCCAGTGGAATTGAAATTCATTGCTTAATTAAACTTGGCACGTTATGCCTGAATCTTTCATTGTCAGTAGAACAGTAACCAATTAATGTAGGTAAAAATTGTGTAGGTGACATGTCAGTATGTTACGAGTGTGTGTGCTAGAGAAACAACAACTGTTTGGTCAGTAAATATCACCTGGAAAACTCGTGCGTGTTCCGATCACTTAACTACTGTTTGCTGGTGGAACGCAGCATGACCATTGCTTTCATCAGCCATAATACGTGGGTCTTAGTACAGATCCCATGGGACTGCTGCGCCATCGACAGATGGGCAGCAGCTTGTGATGTGTTTTGTCTGTATGTGTGTGGTCTGTGGCTCAGCACCACGCTGAAATTTCCTAGCTGATGCGGTATCATGACTCGTGAGCTGATTTATCATTTTCAGCAAATTCTAATTTGCCTGTTTAACCCGTATGGACTGCAGTTGAGAAGGCCGTCGTAAGTTCAGTTGCGTGAGTATAGTCTGTATAGCGTGTGCATCGTTGGCTGTTTTGCAGTCCTGTAGTTGGTCAGTGGCTAAGTGTCAGAATTGAAATAAAGGATTCATTCGTCCAGCCGTACAAAACTTTTGAAACTTTACGCAGCATTTTTTTAAAAACTAATTTATCACAACTGATGTAGGCCTATGGGCGAAGAGAGTTCGCTTGATTTTCGTTAGTGGTGGGCATAACTTTGGTAATACTGTTTTTGTTCGTCAGCAGATCGTGTAAACTGTTGCAAGTTTTTAGAAAACTGTTTCCTGTTGAAATCTGAGCGTGTCCGGGGCTGGTGTATATAACGTCAGTACTTAGTCTGCCTGTCAGTTGAGTTTTATTTGGAGTGAAGAACGATATTGTGATGATTGATATAATGTGTATTGTTGAGCGATTATCGTCTGTCAATGTGTCGTGCCAGCGAACGAATGGTATCCACATTATCGTACACGTCGGTCGCTTAAGCGAGTTGCCAACTGCCATACAATTTGCTTGATGCGACAGTGCGTGTCGCCTGTCAGCCATCACTAGTGCATCCCAGCTTGTCATGCGATATGGAGAGGCCATCTCCGACTGTGTTTTCATATTGTTCCTACAGACATCTATTTTACATCGCCGTTGTTTTCCTTGGCACTCTGCATGTATTCACTCCGTTGCTTGCTCGTTTGGCCAGAGTACATCCATTTTCATCGTGCCTATACGATTATCGCTGTTTTGTCTGCAGCGCTTACTCAGATTGTTATTGCAGCGATATGCAGTGCAGTAATAAGTTAGTTATTTATCAAGTCTAGACGTCGGCAATTTTCTTCAAGGCATGCGATCGACATCGGCAGGTGTTCACCTTGCCTGTAGCCTTCCGTCATCCGACGGTTTGCTGTTTCATGGACGACGATCTTTGTCCTGCTGTGTCTTGCGTCTGTCTCCAGCGAAGCCACGCTGTCCAGTCCACTTCATGACATTGTCTTCAGTCTTCACATCGGTCTTGCCGTCGGTCTTCGTCGCATTCGCTGACCTGGTGCAGTACACCAGTGCCTTGAATAATTGTTTTTTTCCGACCTGTTTCCGAAGCACGTGTCCGTAATATCACAGCTTTCTTTTCTGATTACTGCTAGCAGACGAGACTGTTACCGCTTACTATAGTACCCAGTCATTAGTACTGCTTTCAGTCCAACAGATACATAGCAGTTGTCTATACCTCCGTTTCAAAAGGCATTCGTTTGCAGAGTCGATTTTCGCATCCATAATACACTGCTGGCCAGAGTAATGAATTCAAAAGTGAGCTCTCAGCCATTCACCGTACAGGTGTATATGTGGCGTAATATTTCGTTTCAATACCAAATTGCTGCCGAATGCCGATTCACTGGTTAATCGAGTCTCGAGCAGCACCTTGCTCGGACCATGGCAACCTGTTCTGAGTCTTCTGTCAAGACAACGCCGCGGCCTCCGAACGCCGCGCCGTGCTAAGCGAAAACTTGTCAAAACTCATTTAGCTGGCATCCGTCAAGAACGGTGATGTACGCGTCACCCCTCCGGCTGCTGCCGACGGTATTCTCCACCGCTGACTGGGGGCTCGCTCAAGGTGACCTGCTTCTACCGCTGTCGCCATTCCGCCCGGCCTCACGCGAGGCTGCGCGCTTGGGCGACCATGGACCTACTGGGTCAGTGGGCTGGCCACGGTTCGGCCTCCTACCCGCGCGCTCTGAGCGCGTCGTAAATACTTGCCAGATGCGTAGAAGCGATCTGGGTTTCTTAAACAAGCGGAGACTGGCAGGCGGTCGGAGGTGCCTGCTGTCTGTTGCTGATGGAGGCACGATGCGAGCGACGCGGCAACGAGAATGCGAGTGAATTGTGCGATCGGTGAAACGCGTCAGAGCTGTTTGTGTTCGTCGTTCGCATGCTTATGTGGCCCTTGAACTCGCGAGTCAACCGCCCTCTCATCTGCCGCCGCGCGAGTTGATTTGTGTGATTTTCGTTTCGTTATGAGACATCATTGGTGTTGGTTGCCCCGCGTGTTGTCATTTGCTCGAGCTGTTACTAATAGGCCTATGCATTTCGCTATCGTACGTCGTTTGTACAATTTCAAAATGAACAACATGTAGTCTGATAGAAAGACGGGCGTTGGTAGCCATTTTACGAAATAGAGCTTCTTAAAATGCGTTGGAAAAGGATTAGGAAGTCCTGTTCCCGTTGTCCAATCACAGTTTAGCAGACTGTCTCAAAGATGCTTGCGTACACGATGTCGGCGTATACAAGCTTTGACTTCGGTATTTTTATACGAAACGTAAATGCAGATAGTGGCACACGGTTTGGAATCGAAAATAAAGCAAAACAGCTGAAATTTCTGCATCATTATCCAGTCCCTTTTTCATTCACGGCAAAACACGTAATATATGGCAAGCGGCAGTGTTACTGACGCGAGTTGCATTTTACAGTCACTCTTGGCTACATCAGCGATGATTCATCGTAGAAAAACAGAAGACTGCAGAAAAACTCGTTGTATCGTAACGTGGATGTGTCAGCCAGATAGAGAGCTTTATAATAGGCCTCCTCCACACTCAAGCCCAGATCACGTAATGCATTTGCGTGCAGAATTCTTTTTGTTGCTTGTTGCCGAACCGTGAATTTTGATGTCGGCGTTAATGTTTTTATGTATGTTTTTTGTAGAGGCAGTCAGTGAGGAAGTGGTGACATATAGAGAAGAGTCTTGAGCATACTTGGAGCCGACGGCATCATGCTACAACTTCATCTTGCCGCCGTCTCAGCAATCTGCTGTCTGCTGACGACCGCCGCTGCACAGGACAGTAAGTGCATGCAGTCAGTTCACTTGTATTGTTTTGCGATTTTAATGTTGTTGAACAACTGTACATGTCACATGCAAGTGGTTGATAGGACTTACAGGGGAAATGCCTTGTACATGCATGCATATATCTATGTCGAACAGCACTTTCGCTGACTCAGACCTTGTGTTTGTCTTCAGTGAGTCTGCAAACGCCTTAGTTTTTACTGCGAATTTTCGAATTATTGGATGTGTCGCATGTGTGTGAGCCAAGTACATAGGCGCCATATTTAACAGCATATCTGCGAATTGGTGACATATTCCGTAATGTTCGATAGAATTTCAAGGTAATTTCAGTCATTGCGAAATTCGGGTACCAGTTATTGAAAAATATAGCACATTTCTTATACAAACTTCACAATAATCAGAGGAACTGTGTATGCCCATTCATCACTGTTGGTAAGTGGAAAATTGCATGTCCGTGATGATTTTTAGCGCCGCATACTGAGCAAATGGTAATAGCCATTATGCGGACGTAATAACACCCAAACCTACAGTAAAGAGTTCGATACATGCCATATATATTGTTTACGGCGGTAGTGGTTGATGTTTGGGTCATTTTTATGAGCAGCAAACTTGAAAATATGTTCGCCGCTGTCTTGGACGATAGCGTGCGATTAATATTTAAAAATATCGAATTGCTGCGGAGCGTCTTTGTTATATCGAGTGCATTGCACTGCACATATCAGTTTTCGCAGTTGGTTTCAGCGAACAGAGTTATTGGCGTCTTGTGTACATACCTGTGGGATGGGTTATCATGGTGGCTGCGTGCAGGTGTGCGTGTTTGCCGTTCAGCGGTCGTGTTTTGACGTCGGCTAAACTAGTTCGGCAAATACGCGGACGGCTAACTGACGCCGTTGCGTACACTGCCTTCTTTGTAGTAAGAGCAACCTGCTCGCGAAGAAATGAGCTATAGCCGTGTTTGTGTTTCACCCACACCAACCCGCAGCGCCGCGACCCCGCCATTACTGCTTTTGCGGCAGTGGACTGTTTGGTTTCGGACTCGCGCTGGTGCTCATGCTTGGAAAAACTCCTGTCTAGGTCGGTCGCGGTGTTTGTATACGACTTGGTGCGTCCGGTTGGGCGTAGCGGTGTTTTTTATTGGAAGGAGCGCTGCGAGTGATAACAGATTCCGGCTCCGGGTGTCGACAGGACAGTCCTGCTGCACGCAGGATTTATGTCGAATTGGCGTATCTGTTGCCTGCTGCTTTGGTTTTGATCAGCGGAATAAAAAACGCGTTCGTTGCTCGTCGCGGGCGGTTGGTATAGTGACACGCGGCGTGTAAAAATGCGCGAGAAGTAGGCCTATCGCGGGTCTGTAATCTGTATTGATCCGGTTAACAATCCAACCGGATTGCTAAGTGTCAAAACTCCATGTAAGAGACGGACGGAAGGACAGACGCCGGGAATAGAATTTGCTGCATTTTAGCCTAGAAATGTGACATCTGGTGGCAAGAATTTCAATGAATTTCCTGATAATTAACTGACCAAATTAGGCGTATTTATTGGTTGATCCCGGATTTTATCACTTCTGCTTAAATTTCTATGAAGACTCGCGGTTCGTTCCCCCATAGGATGGACGCTCGTGACAGACACAACGGACAAAGAGACGAACGAACGGACGGACAGTCCGTCTCTTAGATGGAGTTTGACACTAACCGTGCTGCGATGACCCCGCTACGCTTTTCCGGTAACAAGCCAGTATTGGTTTCTGGTGCAGGCGCGCCCAGGTTTTATTCAGTGTCCCGAGAAGGGCGGACTGAAAATACACGAACAGTCAAGTGCGTTTGGAAAGTGACGGACCGAATATTACTAGCAAGTTATTAGTATTGTATGTCTCTCTTGTCTTAAACTGTCCGCACGTTGACATGAAACTGAAAAAAAAACATTTTCGAAGTTTTGAAACTATTTTCAGTTTCATTTTAGCAGAAACACGCTCGGAACGCCGTCATTCGGGCTTCTGTGTTGATCGGGTAGCTTGACAGAATGGTGCCCGCATGGCATCAGCGCCACCCCCGATCGTTGTACCATGACACATACATATACGACAGCGCAGAAGTGTTTAGAAGCTGCGGCTGCGTTGACGATCGCTGACTGACAAGAATAACAGGTGTCATTACGAAGTCCACGAAAGCGAAGTCGATATGTGGATAGTTAAAATGCCTGGAAATGATTCTAGGACAGGTACGTCTGTAGATTGTGGCAGAAATCTGTCAGGTAGGTGGATGACTGAATATCGGGAGGCAAGTTGTTCCAGAGGATGAATGCAGCAACTGGAAAATGAACGCTGGCCGACGGTAGATAGACGATATACCGGAACCTGCAGTCGCTGTGATGAGGATCAGCACAGATGATGACTACCAGGCAGATCAGCAACACGAACTAGCTGATCCAGGTACGGCGTAGAGAGACCATTTAGTGATCGAAACGCCATGACTGCAAGTCCGCAACTTTGTAAGTCGACCCGTGGTACACACAGCCAGTGGAGTACTGCAAGGGTGTCAGTGATGTGGACGTGGTCGTAGCGTTGAAGCCGGAACACCAGTGCGACTAATTCCCTGAGAATTGCAGGCGCGAATAAACGTCATTTATCGGTGGTGCTGAATGCACTATGTGATAAAACGACAATTTATAGAGCGCGTATTTAATTTTATAATGTACTGTGAAATATAGCGGTCTGTCATTTTCCAGTTCTGTCATTTTCCAGTCCTGCGATTTGGTCCGTCAGCGCCCCGTCCGAGAAAAAGTATGCACATTGCAACAGCTAAAAATGTTAATGCTGAGGTTTTTTTTTGTATTTTGAAGCAACGTTAAGACGTAATAAGAGTGGTAACAGTTATTGAGACCACACAGTCAATAATTAAAGCACCGAGGCCTTATTTTTCAGCCAGTTTCATTCGTTGTGCTGTTCGTTGTTCGTATTCACAACTGTCGTCGTCACGCCCACTGTTCCCACTCAGTATTGTAGCTTGTTGATAATCCATCGAATCCAGCTTCTGCATGTAGTATGATTGTTGATGGATGAGGACAAGACATTGTTAAGAGTTTCTGCATACGCTGAAAAGCGTAGAAAACACGATTCAAGTAGGAAAACAACGTAAAATACGTATAGTATCGAACGCTTTACTGGAAACAGAATCGTAACACCGGTTGTATATATTTGTGAAAGTGACGGAGGCGCCTACTGATGCCTCGACTGAGCAAGAGTTTAACGCCCCACCCAGAGTCGCTTCTTTATTGTTCTACCAGCCGTAATTCTAACTTCAAACACAGTTCGTAAATTTCACCCGGCGCTAATTGTGGTTAACATGCAGTGGTCGTTAGGTCATCGGCCGAATGGACTGACCACGCTATTATCGGTAATTCTACACGCCGTCTGTTTCGGATTTCGCAGGGCTCGGGTCCCGTTTCAGCGACTGGCCAGTCAGTGATCGTATGGCAGACACTGCGGGGCCAGCAGCCATCGATTCAGTGTCACTGACTGGGGTGTTTAACCCCCTCCCTCCCCACCCGATCACGTGGGGAGCAAGCCCTGCTTTTCCTTCCATATCGCCCTGTTCCCTAATTTCCCTTGTACCCGTATCCCATATCGCTACCTGTCCTGACCCTTTCTTCTGGCCTCTTCCTGTCCCCTCCTCACATCTGTGGTGTCTGGGAAACGTTGCTTGCTGTCCCAGCGAGCCCTGCCGAAATTGAATTCGCTGTACAGTAAACGTAGCTGTAACCCACTTGGTGGCAACCGGGCATTTTGTGTGGCTGGTCCGGTCACCTGGAACAGTCTCCCACCGGATATTCGTTCCGCGCCTACATTATCAACTTTCAAAATCATGCTCAAGACACATCTTTTCTCGCGTTCTTATTTCACTGACTAACTGTTTCCAGAGAATATGAGCAGCGAACATTGTACGGCGCCCTTGTAGTGACTCTAGCCATGTTACTGCGCTTTATAAATTGTCGTTTTATTATTATTTTATCTTGAATGGCATATAGAGCAACGCCTTCCCCATTAAGAGCCAAAAAATTTGACCAAACCGGTTCTGAAAACGTGGGAGATTGTTGTCCCAACCCCACCTTTAGTAGACGCCCTAAGTCGCTGGGCCGACGTATATGCGATCCAAGGCCGGGTCATTATGGCCGGGCAGGAATCGGATGTCCGTAGCAGCATTACAGTCGGTCATTGGTTGGTCAGTGCGGCCGATGACATTTCTATGCGCCGGCGTGCGATTTACCGCCGCGTTAATGTGCGCCTACCGATTGATGGGATTACGGGGCGGCATGCTGGCCAACCCGACATTAGCTCCCGTTGATATACTTTACTCTCCCATGGTGTGGCTTGCTAGTGCCTTGGTTAAAGGTGCAGTTGACTCGCGGTCAAGGGATAGCGGTCTCGATTTCCAGTTATGTCTATCGATGGGATGCTGATTGTTCACACCGAGCAGTTTTAACTTGTACTAAGTAAGTAAGTAAGCAAGTAAGTAACAGAAGCGATTAAAGTGTCCGATAATGACACAAGTCACTTACAGGCACTGCAGAAAGTCGGGGGAAGTAACGGCTGAGAAGGGCGAGTCTTCATAGACGACTGCAGAAAACTCGCAGGGACGGTGTAGACATTACGTGACGTGATAGTTCGTTCCAGACACGAACAGCAGCGACCGGAAAGCAGCAGAGAAGCTCATCTGTGGGTCGTGTATGTTTATAGCGGCTCTTGCTCTGCGGTTGGAAAAAAATAACATGCAAGATTTCGTTCTGCTGCTCGGTTTAGTCAGTTAAAGCCGTCAACCGAGCTTGTCATTTGGCTGACGTCGGTTGTTAGCCGACGAGCGATGGCCCTCGCCGGTTTAAACTACTGCACGGCGAATTAACTACCACGCCGTAGTTATGAGCTCTCTGTGTCGAATCGTATTATCTCTTCTTGCACTGCTGGCGCTCAACGACCGACTGCATCGTGTGTGGAACCTTTTCATGCATCGGATGACTTATAAACTTTCTGTTAAATTAAACGTCGGTTGGTTTACGGCAACAGAAATACCCCGCTATACGTATTTTCCCGTCTTTCGTCGATATTTTTTTTACTCGTTTTGAAAATATTTAACTGTTTTTGCGTAACTTCTACGACGAAAAAGTAATTTTCGACACCTAATTTCCCAACAAATACCAAAGCTCCGTATATGTCGATGAAAAAAATCACGCTTTCATTTCAGGTGGCTGTACGCTGATGCTGTTCGTGTAACATTGGTCGATATGCGTTATGAATTGAAATAGTTATTGACAAAATTCCCGGATGGGGCACGTTCCGTCCTCAGTAACATGCGGTGAAGATTGGAGATAGCACGCGATGTCCTTTGTGCTGCTTGATATATGAGATGCCGGTATTACACAACTGGCAGATGTTCGATGTAGCTTACACCTGTTCGCATTTCGCTGTATACAGAATGCCGTTATGTTTATTATTCGTCTCGGCGAAGACCAGTAGTGACTAATATCGGCACATTACGTTGTACATGTGATCCGTCGGTTTGTTCAGTTCTTTGTTCGTCGTTGAGGCGCGGATTGGCGTTGGTGTCGACTCGGGCTTCATTCCTGGCAGTTGGCGATCTGTTACGAATTACAGTGGCACGTGGTTGGTCATGTTAGCGATACCGCAGAGAGTTAATGGTTTATTGACCCGGCTGGACCACGCTCTCAGCCGGGACTCGACTGCCCCCACTAAGCGCTGCGGGACACGAAACTGACACCCTGCCATATTGTCGGAGCAGAACAGCTGCTAACTCACTGTGAAGCGGCATACAGAAAGCTCGGATTAACAAAAATACAGCATGGAAA
>Ga0209568_1000940_pt1 | contig 10726 bp, 8 predicted proteins | sample WorMetOlspDAHAB2_FD_187406 | JGI IMG/M metagenome (GOLD analysis project Ga0209568, IMG submission 187406) | Marine gutless worms symbiont microbial communities from Max Planck institute for Marine Microbiology, Germany - Olavius sp. DAHAB.2... ...
ATAAAGTGCATGACAAAAAATACAAAACTGCTAATCAATTGAGAAGCATTGCTAATCAATTTCAGAATTGCATAGCAGTCTCCGCGTATAATTGCTATGCAGTTTAATCTGCTTATTGGCAACACTGGCGTACACGTGATACAACTACGTACAGCAATTCGAATGCAACAGCAGGGTGGCTGTATTGTGGCCCATTGCGGTGGACGTTTCGTAAAACAGGAACAATGGGAACGCTAGCGAGCCAAGCGGAAATTGGTTTTTGAGTCCAAGCGCTGGGAAAATTATGAGATTGTAAATGCAAAAATCCTGCAGTGTGGTACATTTTTGGCGTTGTTAAACACTTTAGCAATGGGAACGCCGTTCCGACGCGAAATGAGCCCTGGTCCATTGTATCAGAAGTGAAGGGTGATTGCTTTGGTGCTTGGAATGTATCAGTCGGTGTTATTGGGAGCGAGGAGTGTAGGCTCCGATTGTCTTTGTTCTCGCTGACGGGTATGCAAACCACTTCTCAAGGATCTACCTCATAATAGCGTGACAGTTCTGCCGTATAAGTTGATGAGGATTATAATGATGATGATGTACGGACTGATGATCTGACTCAATTTTGTATTATCTTAATTTTTAAACTCCCATGCACGGTAACATATGTACCGAGGGTAAAAAATAATAATAATAGTCTGATTTGTAAGCTCTGTAAGGTCGTAACTTCAGAGGCGTTGGTGGAAATGGTTAGATGTGTACTCTATACAGTCAAACGCTAAACGAAACAAGTAAGTTTTCAGTCGAGATTTGAAGGTCGTCGCTGATTCTCTGCTGATGACGATAGTGAGAAAGATGGAGCGGAGCATCGTAAGGCATGTTTCGCCAACTCGATCTTAGTGAAAGGTGTGGCGAGTATAGCGAGTGTCAGATGATATTTGGACTAAACACGCATGTCGTTGTTATTGAATTGTGATGGTGTTAAACTATAAATAGGTTTTTCGGCCTCGCCTCGACATCACCTGTGTCCCGTCATCGCTGGCGGACAACATTCAACCTTTCTGCACACATCTATTTGACGTACTTATGCTACAGTACACTAGCGATTGGTCGAGTAGTTACAGCGTGGCAGACTGCGTCACCGTATGTGCGAATTTCATCCCGGATATGTGTTCAGGCTTAGCGTTAGGTGCTATAGTTGAACTGACATGATGCCAATTAATGCGTAAGCTGTCGTGCTTCTGCATGCGTGCATGTTCTTTCGATGCCGCAAGCGCATTATCAGCCCACTCACGTCTGCCAACTCGACTGTGTGAAAAAAAAAACATTCCTTAGCTCGGTCAGCCGCGTAGTGACTTCTTTTGGCTGGACTGTTTTAGTGTGCAATTCGACACAAAATGTCCAGTTCTAAATAGATTTGTGCACTGTTAAAATTACTTTTGAAATATTGTGCTTTTGAGGATCGTGTCTGTATAAACGGCCGCCGCTATCTTGCGTGCTGAACTACTGATTTGGCAAATTGGTCGTGTGCGTTTTGTCTTGTTCTTCTCCTTTTGTTATATCGTTTTTCTTTGTTTTGTTTTCATGGCCTCTGTTACTCGCGTAGACTGCTCTTATGTGCTATATATCTGGTAGCAGTTTCGGTGACGTACAGTTTTGTGTATTACGTCTGTCTCTTCTCTACTGACGTTAACTGGAAAACGAAAAACAACCTCTATGCCAGGCTATGCTCTACGCCAGGTTTTGTTGTTAATAGGTCACAGGTCAAGGTCAACGACCCGCTTATTAGATTTCACGTCAGCATTTCCAGATTTTTTTCGACGAAAAGCCGCCAACAACACGTTACAAGAAGCCAAAGGTCTGGTCGTCCAATTTTAAAAGGCCGCAGCAGGTCGTTCAAGAAAGTCGCCAGTATTTATATTTTGCCGCATGCAGCAGCTTCAAAAAGTAGACCAATCTAGCAACCGTGTTTAACGTTCTCATACGAAGTTGTTGGAGACAAAGTGTCCGTTGCATGTGTTTTGGTGTCAGGATTTGCTGCTGCTGTCGGAAGCGGACATTCGTGACCTCGGCGTGAGGAACGGAGCGCACCGCGCGCGTATTGTCTCTAGTCTGGTCATGCTTCGCGAAGCACAGCAGCGACAAGGCAAGACTCCACTTCATTTGGTGTCCGCTATGGGTTAACCAACCAGGCCAACTCAGCCTTCCATCCCTCCGGGGTGGGTAAATGAGTAGTAATCCATGAATTACATGGATTACGGGGGTGGAGACCATTAAACGGCAGACAGGCTGCGTACGGCTGGTTGGTCGTAGGTCAGCCTGTGGGCGCAGGCTTAGCGTGCGGACTATAGGCACTACGCCAGCTCAGTCTGTGACATGAACAGCGCCTCTGCAGTTGCGGTATGCGACTTGAGGCGATATATGCCTATGCCTTTTTTCTCTCTCCTGTTGTTCACCACGTAAGCGATGTGAACATATCTGGCTGCACTCATACGATCAAAAAGTTTTGCAATTCAGTATGATGTTCAAACGGCACAGACAAAACAATTACGTTATTTTTCAATGTAATCTCCGTGTACATCAATACACTTTTCACATTTGTCAAAAAATTCTTTTATTCCAGTCAAATAGAATTCCTGGGGCATGTTGTCGAGATACGGCTCCGTGGCCTGCTACAGCTCATCATCATCAAAAAACCTTGTTCCGCGAAGGTGCTGCTTCAGATGTTGAAATAGGTAGAAGTCGCTGGGTATCAGGTCGGGTGAGTAAGGTGGGTGAGACAGATGCTCAAACCTGATGTCCTTGAGATTGTGTGATGGAACGCATACTTCTTTCATGTGCGAAAGTGACGAAAGGCATATCGGCGGGTGGGTAGGGACAGGTGGCGCCCGACTTGCGTACTGTGATTGGCTGCTGTGAAGATCGGCGGCGGCGACGGCGACGCTGAACAGACTTGAGTCATGATCTGAGCAATGAACAGAACGCAACAAGAACGATGCCTCAGTCCAAAAGTGCCGAAAATTTGCGTTGTCAACGTAACTTACTCATGTACTTCCAACTCACACTGACAGTTTGACTTCACTTAGGGCTATGCACACTGAACAGATGTTCGTTCCGTAGTTAAAAGGGGTGCCTGGTTGCCGACACTGTGTAACAGTAATAGAAGATAGGCCTAATGGAATATAACAGACTATTGGCTATTGTATTTATAGCATATTTATGACTTAATTCACTCGTACAAGAAACTCGTCTAGGCATACGTACTAATCTGTCACACCAGCACTGACCAATAGGGACACAGCGCACCACAGGCTCCGCTCACCACCGCCGCCTGCCTAACGCTGATATGCCTTTCGTATCGCCCCAAGGAACAATAGAGTATGCATAGGATCACGACACCGTCCTTGACTATGGCCTGTGCAACTTGAGACATGTGCGTCGGAGCATTATCGTGCTGCAACAGCGGACCTCGGGTCAAAATTCCCCTCCGCTTCTCTTTCACTGTCTGACGCAGATTCGTCAGCACTTCACTGTAGTAGGGTCCAGTCATTATTGTCTTCTGTGATAGGTAATCCACCAGCAGCACTCCTTTGCAATCCCAAAAAATTGTGGCCATGACTTTCCAGCCGACATTGAGTGCGGAACTTCCTGGTCGGAGGAGAATTGACGTGTTTACACTGCATCGACTCTTGTTTGGTGTCTGGATCCCAGTGGTGAATCCACGTTTCATCACCAGTTATACGGGACAACACGTTGTCCGGGGTTGCACTGTAGATAGCCAACAGCTCTGAACATGTTTCCACCCGAAATGACTTCTGAACGGGTGTCAGAAAACGTGGGGCCCATCTGGTACGGACCTTGCTTAAACCCAAATGTTCAAGCAAAATATTCAAGATGATGCCATATGAAACGCCCACTTCTGTGGCTATCTCCAAGACTTTCAGTCGTCGATCGCCCGTCACCAGCTTTTCGACAGCATGGCAACAATCATCAGTGGTCGCTTCGACTGGCCGTCCAGCTAGGGTGTCATCTTCAAGTGATGTTCGGCCACGTTAAAATCCAGCAACTCACCTGGTGACAGTCGAATAAGACAAGGCACTGTCCCCATAAACGTTTACCAAACGTTCATAAATATTGTTTGCTGGCTGCTTTTCTAATGTTAAAAATATTATTATTGCGCTATATTCGAATCTAGAAATTTCAGACATTTTATGCGGGTGACGCCATACAATATTTAATAAGACAATAAAAAATATATATTCACACAACAGAACTCATATGTGTTGGTAGCATTTGTGATAACTAAAATTTGTCTACATTTAATCTACCATACTGAATTGCAAAACTTTTTGATCGTCCCTCGTACACTTTCACGGTGGATTTCGTGTATCAGCAACGGATTTCGCCTTAAAGTCCAGCTTGGATTTCGATATTTCTTCGGTGCATTTCGATATTTAGGTGGACCGCAGCGTACACCGATACTAGAAGCTAAAAAGGACAGAATAGTTCACTAGGGTCCTCTGCCTAGAGGTCGGTCAACGCCATGTGGCCGCCATCTCGTAGGCCAAGCTGCAAATTTTACCTTTGAATCCACCTGTATGCTGCTATATAGGCCAAACGTTTGCCCGTTGCCATTTGTATTATTACCCAGACAAAGCCAGTACTCACTTTACCGTCCCACACAGGAAGGCTGAGTCAACCTAGGTACTAGGGGCGTCTCGCGCCGCAATCAGGCGTGCTAACCGCTAGATGAACACTGCGACCTGCAAACCTGCACGCATCTCCATGGCAATATTCAAGAGACACGTTCTGCTGCTGAGCTTATTAGCAGTGTATGCTTCTGTTGTGTTACACATGAACCTTGAAATTGGAAGTCTGTCTGATTTTTTGTTGGTCACGTAGGACAAACTTTTGGTTGTCGTTTGAATTTCACGTTTCGTTAATGCATGCACTGAACCAGTGGCGGCCTGGCTCTTCAAACTGGCCCTGCGGCAGACCGGTCCAACGAGCAGTGGCGTAACTAGAAACTCGATGACCCAGGCACTTAATTTATCCCAGTAGAGCTCCTGAGCGGTCCTGCTCCGTTCCCCTCCCTCCTTCAATATTTGAAGTGGCGGCCCACCTGGCCGGCGGACCGAACTGGCAAGTGCCAGGCGCCCAGTCCGCCTCTGCACTTAACGTATCATTATACAGCCGCCTGGTAGGCTGTGCTTATCGTTGGCATATACGTATCCTGCCTATTACCTTGCATGTAAACTGAGTACGTTGTTAATAGCCAGCGTGTGTGTGTGTGTGCAAATAGCGGCTACCCGCCAGCCATCATACGGTACAATTGTCGAGACGCCAAAGCCGCCGGCTGTGGCTGCTTGTTGTGCGTAAGTATTACTTTAGGAGTTCGCTTATCTGCTGCATATAGACGCGTTTCAGACGTTTTGTGTATATATCGTAATTGTCGTTATAGTTAGTCTGTTAGAGAACTCGTTGTACAGTTCCAAGAGGTAATGCTCAGGTAAGCACCTTCGTTAGGCCAGCCGCCGCCTACTCGTCGTGCCGAGAACACAGCTTGATACGTACGGCCGTCGTGCGTTCGCCGAGGTTGGTCCGACCGTCTGGAACGCAGTAAGCAACGACCTGCGTGATCCAGAACTCAGCATCGCCAGCTTCGGTTGCCTGTTGAAGACGAAGCTTTTTCACTTTCAACAGTACTCGGTACACCGAGCGCCTTAGAGGCACTGTGTGATAATGCCCTATATAAATTAACATTGCCATTAGTGAACTTAAATTTGAAAAAGCTAGGTGCAAGTATAATCTGTGTAACTACTACTTTACCAACCGGATAGTTAATATATGGAATTTTTTACCATGTTGTACTTGCTGAGTCTACTAAAAGTTTTAAATCTCGTTTTGATAACCATATAACTGGAGAACCCACAATATTATTTATAACTTTAAATCTGGAATCATGGGAACCGGAAGCCGAAGCATGATTAGTAGTAAGGCCCCGATAATACAATTTCTATATGAATTTTTAAATTAATACTATTAGTGTTGAGAGACAGTTACAGGGGCATTATGCCTGTGACTGTTACTAAATCTACGTTTACGTGTACGTCTAGTGCATTCCCTAACGAATAAGGCGATAAGCAGAAAGGCTGCTAGGCCATACTATAGCGAACAATAGATAGGACGGAGAAACTGTGGCTGAACAAAAATGGCTTCAGCCTCATCGGAGATGGTGCTAAAGTGACGTAGTAGCAGACAGTTCCAGACGTGTGTTTTCTTCGTTTTTTTGGGTTGCATGATTTATCTTTATGTTCATGTGTGTTTTGTTTTACCTTGGTCAGTTGAGTCATTTCCTTTCATGTTTTGGTGCTGGCGTAACGAACTTGAATGAGCCCCCTTCGAGTTTTTTGCTCCCTTCCCATTACTGCGGGTTAGGAGCTGGCTTCATCCCTTTTAGGGCCATTGTGAACAACAAGCAATGCGAGATGAGGGGGTTATTTATGTCGCTGATCATCCATTACTGAATAGGAGATGTACAAGACTGCCAGGGTGTATCCGCCTCCGAAATGACCTATATTGTGTCGAGTGGGGCGTTAAACTCTACTCACTCACTTCTTCGTTGGATTCAGAGTATTCGGTTGTTTATGCGTTAATGAGAAAATAAACGCCAGTTACTTGTCGAGTATAATATTGACCTGGGAAGTTCACTTTCCGTTCGATTTCGGCTGCCATATGAAATAAACCAGTCTCTTCTTCTACATTTTTGTTCCTAAATGTTGTGCACCTTTGCTGTAACTTGCATGATTGTCATTGTGATTGTAAGTCGCTAGGTTTAATTAATTGGTTTGCGACGTCAATAATGACAACGTGGCATAAGTGTCGTAGTTGCGCTTATGCTGCTCAGTGTTAGGATGCTGCACGCGCATTATAAAACGGGTTAGTCGTCCTGTCCCGCGCAAAGTGGAATTTGGGCTTCAGCCCGTCTTCCCCCCCCCCACTTTCTCCGGAAGTCGTCTTAGATAACAGCTCAACCAGTTGTCGATAAGTGTCCCCTGAATAACAGCGTATAGATCAACGGTGAATGTGATAGTGAATAAGTAAGTAGCACGAACGGTTAAAGTTTGCAATAATGACGCAAGTCACTTCACAGGCAGTACAGAAAGTCGAGAAAGGAACGACTGAAAAGGTGAGTCATCAGACGACTGCAGAAATATTGCAGTGACGGTGCGGACTTGACGTGACGTGATGGTTCGTTCCAGACACTAGCAACAACGACAAGAAAAGCCAACAGTTGACAACTTGGTCACTTATTATTTACGAATTATCATGTGCTGGTTAAAATATAAATAGGTTATTCGGCCACGCCTCCGACACCACCTGTACGTCATCATTGCTGGCGGGCAGCATCCAAGCAATAACCTTTCTGCACGCATTTATATGACGCACTACACTAGCGCTTGGTCGAGTAGTAATAGCGTGGCAGACTATGTCGCTATGTGCAGATTTCATCCACGAACCCAGATACGTTTGCAGGCTCAGCATCCGATGTTCGATGAACTGACGTTGCGCCAATTAATGCATTTGCTGTCGTTGTTTATATGATGAAAACGTTGTTTGGTGTTAATTTTACGTTTTCAGCGTATTAACTTGTTAATTAATTTAATCCGTTGACTCGTTCCAGTATTGACTCGAAACTGTCCTGCGATCATTCTGTTGTTAGCACGTCAGTGAACCTTGTGTAGTAGTAGTCTTGATACTGAAGCCATTGTAATAAGTCATTCAGTGGTGGCAGCATAGTGTGCTTTGAGCTGGGACAGACTAAAACAGTGCATGCAAATGCGTTTTATGTCCACTCTGTATGAGAAAACAAACATGGAAATAAAAATCCCCAAAAACCTAGTTTCACATAGAAACATCTGTTTAAAAAACTTGCACTATTATAGTTACGCTATTTTATGTTCGTTTCAAACAATCAGTTCACAGTTACAGTACGCTCCAGCTTATCGAAACGGTACGTGTGCATAATGCAATCGTGCCCTGCGACTTGGTAGAATATGGTATAATTCTTTGTAAACAAAGTACTGAAAACGAATTTTTTGCTGTGGAATAGCCTCCCAGAATATCTTGGGACTCGTTACTATCTCTTGATGTTTTAGGCGATGTGTTAAGACATTCTTGAAACGAGTTACATTGTGTCGGGTGCGGCGTTAAACTCTACTCATTCATTCGTTCACTTGTCACCTGAGAGAAAAAATATAATACAAATAATATCACATGTCAGGCTACACTGCTAGCCAGTGACTTCCATTAACAGACATGTACCTACACGTTTTGTATTGCTGCATCTATGTGCTAGTTATATTCATACAATATATTTTACAAAGCAAAATTCATATAATTATTTTAGTGAAACTTTTATTGTGAAATAATTCATTCATTACACCAATTTATACCATTGCTAATTATGCCCACATCCTAAATCACAAATGCATAAAATTCTCCCGTAAGCCCAGACCCCCTCAGTTCTCGTTGGGTTCTCAAAGTCGTCCCCTCTAAAAATCCTAGATCGTCACTTTTTTCCTGCTGTAGCAGCACCATATGGACCCTGTGATTTCTGCACTCTACAAGTATTTTATCATTATCATTGCATTTATTGTTTCTTGCTGCATAATGAAGTGTACAATTTTTAGCACTGCAGTTTTGGGGGTTTGGCATGGCCCTACATCAAGAAATCGAGGTGCGATGCTTGTCTCACCTTGCTGTATGCCCCCACCACCACCACTGAAATCGTTGATTGATTGATTCGTTTCCGACAATGTGTGTGGTCTTGTAACGCAGCACGTTTGAGCGTCTTCCGTGTTGTCGTTGCAACTGTCGACCGGCGACCTGTCAGTCTTGCGGCTGCTCCATGCAAGGCTTCGTTGGTTGTCGTTCTTCCGACGTGTCTCCGTTTTCGCACGGCTGGTACCACGGCGCACTGTCTCGCACCGACGCCGAAGCACTGGTCCGCCACGATGGCGAGTACCTCGTCCGCGACTCATCGTCGCAGGCCGGAAGCTACGTGCTGACGCTGCGATGGGCCGGTGCAGCGCTCCACTTCGTCATCAACCAGCGACTATCGACCGAAGTGGCACCACCACCGAGAATGGTCTACCACTTCGAAGAGGATGCATTCGGGTCGGTCGGCGAACTGCTGGACTGGTACGTGTGTCGGCAGAAACCGATCACGGAGACGTCGGGTGCGGTTGCCAGCGTACCTGTGGTGCGTGCTTCATCAGAGCAGGCAGCAACGCCACCTCGACGGGCGTCGCCCGATCAGAGACCGTCAAGTGTACCTTCCGAACCTCGCCTCACCGCGGTCGATGTACCAGTGGACGATTCGGCCTCCCTGCCGGTGCCGATCCGTGGTCACCAGCGCGTCGGCAGTGAACCACTGCTGTCGCCGCTGCCGCTGACGAAAGCTCCGAACTGGATGTATGATGTGCTGGATGCAGACGCAAAGAGCACCTTGACCGGGTCGGACAGCGATCTCACTCGGCCGCCGCCTCCAAAACCGACCCGCCTGCCAACCATCCGGATCGGTCGCGACGACAAGAGACCGGTCATCCAGATACGCAATCATGCTCTGTACGAGGACGACGGCAAGGACTACTCCGACTTCTGGCAGGTTCATAAACTCAGAAATTGTAACGTGCATGTCTTGCAGCATAAGCTGTCACGATCGCGCGAGCCCATGCGCCTGATAGAACAGAAATGATTCCAGTTGATGGCTATCGAGGAAGGTGTGTGAAGTGATGGAGGAAGTGAGGTCCAGCTGACATCATAGCTGTACGGTTCATAGGTTCGAGGTCTAGGTACGAGGGACAAGCAGATTACCATGTGTTACTGCATAAGGTGAAGTCTTGCCACATCTTTGATGGGGTCTTTAGGACTTTCAGGTTGCACGTTTTATTACAGTTTCAGTTCAGTCATTGCTACATATATATCCTTCCGTTTCAGTTATGTTTCGGTTGTTTAAAATTTTTCCGTTTCAATTTTACTTTGAATATTTTCAGTTTCAGTAAGTGTAATCCTCAATTACAAGTCCAGATTATGTTACTGGCTTATCACTGAGTTATTAGTTTAGTTGATAGGAACCTGAAATGTTCACGGATGATGCTGTACAAGTGCCAGTTTCCGTTGTTAGTTTTCTCGTTTCCGTGTTTCTGAATACTTATACGAAGGAAAGGCAGATGTGGTGTATTTGCAGGTAACTTTGTGTGATCCACATCTGAGCGCTTAGTGGTCGAGATACTGACAATAGGCGCTATACAAGTCCGCTTCCTTTCCTTTCCTTTCCTTAACTAAAATCACACTGCGTATTTTGCTGCTCGGTTTCAATTTTCGAAGTCCAAGAAGTCAAAGCCGGACATGACACAAAGAATCTCATGCTGATATGTTGCCCCAGGCCTCTTAACAACTCAGTAGTGGAATATTTGTTAGAAGATTGTGTAGGAGTCAGTTGTGCATTACAGGTGGTTAACACAGTGTAGGAACAGTTGAAGAGAAGCGCTACCTAAAAACAGTCGGCGATGGCGCCAATGTCGTTACGGCGAGCAGCAAACACTAGACGCACTGCTGCATTCTGGACGGACTGAAGCCTGTTTAGTAACTGCTTTGGCAGACCAGCCAGCAGAGTGCTACCATAATCAAGTCGTGACAGTACCAGTGCAACCATCAGGGATTGCAGTACTGTCACAGAGAC
>Ga0209568_1000941_pt1 | contig 10726 bp, 8 predicted proteins | sample WorMetOlspDAHAB2_FD_187406 | JGI IMG/M metagenome (GOLD analysis project Ga0209568, IMG submission 187406) | Marine gutless worms symbiont microbial communities from Max Planck institute for Marine Microbiology, Germany - Olavius sp. DAHAB.2... ...
TGCGTAATGCTGATGAGAAATTATTCTCTAAAATGAGGAGTAGTAACCATTCTATCCATCAACTGTTGCCCCCGGCTAAAACATTACCTATGAAACTGCGCTCAACCCATTGTGTGTTTGCTCTCCCACAATGTAATTACAACTTGTATAAATCTTCATTTGTTTTGCGAAATTTGTTTTTGGACGCTTATTGAAATATTCTGTTTTTACACTATGTTTATCACTTTTGTCCGATGGCGTTTGTCTGTTGGAATTAAAAGGTTTACTTACTTACTTACTTACGTACTCAAGTTACCGTGCAACAAAGTAACGCTGTATAGCGTCACAATGTAACAAAAATCCTCATGCGCCTGCAGGCCTTTGATTAATTCTTCAGTTATCTTAATACTTGTCGGTTATCATAAAAAGCGGTACTGATAAAAACCTCGTTTCGTTGCCTTGGCGGTTTGGCTGTTTCTGCGTCGGAACTGTGGCAATATTACATAATGTAGGCATAGCGCGATCTACGGAAAGAGTGACATAAAATTATCCGTATCAGCGTCGGATGGTGTGATCGGCCGAATCTCAGATTCTATCTGCTGTTTGGAACTAATAAGCTTCTGAAGAATAGCTGAAATATTAACAGCGTTGCCGTGGCGTCAGAACGAATTTGAAAGTGGGGGCACCGGTCCAAAGCAAAAGTTACGGGCATCGATCCGGCACAAAGCGCTGTAAAATTTTTTTTGGTCGTGCCCCTCCACTTTTTTGGCTCTAAAAGTACAATTAGTCGTTTTGGTGAGCGCTTTCGTGATGGTCAGTACAGTTTCGTCAGTTTCTTGTTTGTTGTTCTCCTACTCACGGTGCCCCCTGGTGCCCAGTCATTTGTAAAAGTAAGGGGGGACGTGCCCCTCCGTTCCCCATGGAGTCGGCACCACTGCAGCGTTGGCGTATTTTGTTACATAATGAGTTATAGGCCGTAACATTCTAATTCTCAGTTGTCACTAACCAACAACAATGTTGCGCTGCACGCTGACGTAGATTTTTGAGTTTTTGATCAAAATAAAATCATCGACCATGGTCACGTTTGTCTCTTGGTGATTACTGATTTGGCGAAGGTAGGCTAATAAAAAATCATTATCTACGAGCAGCCTTTTAAAAAGTTTAGGCCTACTCGTTTTAAGTGGCGCGTTCGATATATGCATAGGCCTATAGGCTATATAAGGTCATTTTTTCTATTATGAAACAGCACACATGTTCTTACTGCAGTTACGACGTTAACAATCAGTAGTGATAATTTCACGAGGCGTCTGTGTTCGCCATGAACGGCATTCAGGTCTAAATGAGACCTGACCATTCTCTTATACAACAAAATAAACAGCTAAACTGGGAACTGTAACGTATTTTGAAGTCAGGAAGTTGTTGCAAGGCTTCACGGTTTCAATGGAACTCTTCTGTACTTGCGAGTTCGCGGAAGGCATATACGATGGAACAACGACATCGCTATCTCAACTGTTGACACAGCTGAGATGTTGGTTTCAGCGGATGCCGACCGTTCCAAAAAGAATGACCTACCTGGGGTTAAGACAATTGTATATATAGGGTGGCGCCAAAAAGTAAGCCACTACCAAGCAGGGCATATTTTAAGAAAAATTTAGTACTGCACAATGAGGAGTTGAGTTTGGAGGGGATCATGGCGAGCGTGAAGCGCGAGCCTATAACGGGGGTCTTGGGGCGTAGGCCCTAGCGGGGTCCATGGCAGAGCCCCTGGTCAGGGCGTTAGGGGGCGAAGCCCCCTGAAGCTGGTGACATTTTTATATTCAATATGCATTTTATGCGCTCTTCTTATGGCATTTTGCAGTGGTGCAACGGCTGCACGGTGCACCGAATTTGCAAACTTGGTCCCCACAAAACCGCAGTAGGCATTCCTGAACTCCAAAGGCGAAATTTCGCTGCTTAGGAAATTTCTGCAAATATTCAACACTCGGAAAACTGCACAGAGAGTTATAATTACAACTGCCACTTATAACTGCACATTTTCAATTTGCAGCTGCACAAATCAGCATCAACTGCGCACTAAAATAAGCCTTGCTACCAAGTTATCAAAAATCGTATTTAAATCGTAGTAAGCCTGCCAATGAGATTAGATTTATTTCATCAAATTGAAGTACGAATCGAGCACTATAATATTATCCGTTGGTAATAAATATTCTGTGCGTGACCTACTTTGTGACACCAATAATGATACCTGACCTACAAAATAGCTCAGCTTCGTCGTCGCTACCCCGTTGCTGGGCGCATTCCCGGTGGACCGCAATGGTGGTTGGTGCGTCTGACGCCGTGTGCATGCATCTGCCACGAAAGAGCAATCCGCCATAAAAACACTAATTGAAAATAACGCCAAGCACCCACACATAGGCCTACAGTACAGTGCACTTATTCGAGTGCAGGAGGAGTGATATAGCGAGGTTGACCTGCTTTAATCGCGGCACGGAAGGCTTGTATGGCGTATACACTCAGTCGTTTTTCTTTTCATCGGGTTAGCTGATGACCGCAAAAATTACGAGAGAACCTATTAGGTTGCTAGTACAACTTTTTAGAGGTTTGATGCCAATCATATCGTCTGATGGACAAAGAACACCAACCAATGTCGATGCACATGCAGAAAATATAGGATCCATATCCTACCATTCCTGTCGCCCACAGTAGCCTACCACCACTTTTAGCTTCCTTCTGGCTCCTTCTTTTCCCTTCTCATTGGTCACAGGGAGCGCTGTAGGCTCCTAAAGCGCATCTGGGGTGGTTCTCCAGCCGCGGCTATAGGTGAAATTCAGTCATAAAACAACCCATTCTGTGGCAACCCTAGCCCTCGCCTTCAGACAATAATAAAATTTTAACCAACAAGCCACCATTTCTGAAAACATAAGGAGTTTGCTCTCCCAGTCCAACCACTGGCAAATAGACACCCCTTGACTGCTGCCTGAATCTAATGCTGCTGATAGTGGCGAGGATGATAATGCGTTAATGTAGAAGTTGATGAGATCTCGGGGATCGTATACATCTCATTTCTATCATGTCCGCACACCCCGCACTAGCTATGGCTGGCACGTCCGTCCATTAATATTTGAAGTCTCCACATGGACGTTGCGTGGCTTACCTTGCTCATAACACCGAATTACTTTGTCGTCCGTCGTCGTGGCCAACTTTTTCGTCGGCATCCACGGCCCATGCACGAATGCACTATGCGTCTATTCTTTCTCTCCATTTCCGTTCGTCGTTCCGTCCTACAGATGCTGGCCGATACGTAACTTTGCGAAGTTCATAATGTGTAAGGACAGGCCTCGTAGCCGGAAGAGGCTTGTGAGGTAAGGTTTAACGTCCCATCCGACACATACTAAATCATTTCGGGGAAGTTAGCAAGGACAACATCGTTCAGTTCTACTTGATGACGATGGACGTGTAAGCTATAAAACACCGTTTGCATCGAGTTGTACACGACGAGCTGTTGTTGTACCAACTTTGATTCTCACTGTGAGGAACGCGCACCTGCTGCTGGTTCACGGTGTGGGGTATCGTCTGCAATGGCGCTCTGGTCGATAGCGATACAATTCGTTAATTTAGTGATTTTACGCAATTTAGGCGGCGAAAGCAACGGCATAAATTTGCCGAAATGAGTCAAAATATCAGTTCAGTCCTGTGGGAAAGTCAATATGTCGAATGAACCGATATATCTCGTTGTACTGAAAGTATATAGCAATCCTAGTGTACCAACTGTCTATCATTACGTTTAATCGTCACCACATCTTAGGCAGTTGCCACAGCACGTGTAACAAAACAAACAGTACAAACTGTAACGCTCAGTTCTTTCGCATTACTTATGTGTTAATGATCCGCAAACAATATCAAACGCCACACTACAACGTTCACTTTGTTCACCGTCATTCATGACAACGTATGTGCAAAGCGGCGACGTCACGACGACGTCGTTCATAGTACAGTCAATAAAATATTCACACAGTTCACACATGTAGTTCAAGCACTGTTCAGTGTCCACAGACGCTAGACTGAGGAAGCCAGAGAGGCTTGCATCACGAATCGCCAGGTCGACGATGTATGCTGACGAACTCACGAAACTGCAAGTTCCGTGGTTAAGCGTTACGCACCCTGGTTCACAAAACGAACCATGCAGTCAACATAATTGTGGCAATTCAAGAGTTTTTCAGTATCCAAAAGAGAAATAACCGTCCACAAATCCTATACATTATGTTTTGATCGTCTTTTTATGTGCATTTCAACACTGCATTGAAGCGTAAAATATTAAAAAATATCAGAAACTGTCGAAAGGAATTAGAAAATTGGTAAAAAGAGGGTTAAATCTTAGCGTAATTTCGAAACTATTACACTACTATAAAGGCAATTTAATTTAATTTCTATCATACACTTTTTGCTACATTGTCTTGTGAAACGGACAACAGAATTGACAGAACTAGCGCATTAAGACTAGGTATACAACCAGCTATAATTTATAAGTACAGTCTAAACATGTAACAAATTCAACTGCATAGCAGCACAAAGGTCCTCTATTTCTACCTCTGTAAATTTAACTTTAAAACTTTTGTTAGTTAACTACTGTAGTAACTGTACATCAGTATTGTCGTTACTGTTAGCGCAGTTCACCAACCTGTGGCTCGAGCAGATGTCCGTCATGATATCAACTCAATGCAGCGTTTAGTTGGCTTTCAGTTCCTCCGGGACGTGCAACTATGCTGCTGTACAACGCAAATTAATAGACATCATACACACGACATCGTGTTGGAATCGCATTAATGTATTCATTACGTACGGCGTCATAGAATGGAATCAAAAATGATGTCTATGATGGCGACGATGATGATGATGACGTGAGTCAAATGATTTAAATGAAATTAAATGATATAGGCCTAAGACCAATTGTCACTGATGTGACAATATAGGCGATATGAAAGCGATTAAGGAAATACGTCTACAGAAGTTACAGAACGCTGTAACAACAACCGTTTGTACGAACAGACGTTCATAATTAATTAATTACACTACTTAATTAATTATCACTTGCTTTGTAATTCACAAGAAAGGCTCAAACTTCTTATAGCGCTCAGGAACCGAGTAAAACGTACGCCACCGGGGCGATATAGTTAGATGGCATACACATTGAAGCTACTTCCTATTTCTCACTGCATGGTCGCAACTGTTAGCCGGGGGTTAGCAATACACCGTGTCTCAAAAAAATAAGCAAATTTGTATTTGTCAGAAATTTGTCAAATTTCTACCAATTTTGATGATTTTTGGCAGAGAGATGGCAAAAATGCTAAAATTATGAGAGGTGCACTCATTTTTCACCTCACTTAACTTGTGCCACAACACTACCATGTGAAACGCAGATATTCCAAATTGTTACACAACGCTGAAAGTTGTTAGCTGCAAAAACTTTAAAACTACTAAATTAGCAAAAAATAATCCAAACAATGGTTAATTTAGCAGAATTGCAAGACTGTATTATAGTTCGGTTCAAAATTGTCAAAATTTATGTTCGAAGTGTGCCTCGCGTACACAAGCGCTTAGACGACGACACTACTGGCTGATAGCGGCATCAACGATCGACTGGTTAAACTGCGCCCACTCATCCATCAGACGTGTTTTGAGTTCATCAACGTCAGTTATTTTGGAGCGGTAAACTTTCTCCTGCAGAACACTCCAGATGTTCTGGTCAACTGGGTTAAGTCTGGCGAATTCGGCGGCCACAGTGTCGGACGTATGAAGTCTGGTGTCTGTTGATCCAGTTAAATGATTGTGTCGCGTGCCCGATGTGCAGGGGCGTTATCCTGTTGAAACACAAAAAAAACTCGTCCTGGGATAAACGGCGCGCATGTCTAGCAGTAACTTCTGTCCAAGTAGGTTGTTGCCATTCATTTTGACTCCTGGCTCGACAAAATTGACAGAAGTGCAGCCAAGCTTCGAGATGCCAACTGACACCATGACTGACTTGCTAAAGGACGGTCTTGTGCGAAGCAGTCGGTTTTCGTCGACGTTCTTCTTTCTGGTGCCCGAACGGACGTAAATACGGTCGTTCTGTGAATTGGTAGGGGCTGAAACGGTGAAGACTTTTTCATCAGTGAAAAATATGAAGTTCACCATGGTTGCCGGATACTTCTCCAAGAGCTGCCGAGCTCGAGTCATTCTTGACTGCTTGTTAGAGGCTGTCAGTGCTTGAGCATTGGTCTTTTTTAGACATTTCAGCTTCAGGTCTGTCTTCATGATGCGATGGACGCTCGACCGATGGATACCTGACTCGAGAAATCTGTCGTCCAGTGCCATGTGTGTGAGGCTGCGAGGCTTGTCTTTTGGCTTACTGCCAATTCTTCGACAACGACGACGTTCCCGGCAGCATACGCAGTGCGGGACGACCACTGCCAGCCATACACTCAATGGATCCAGTGCGGTCAATTTTCGCCAACAAATAATCCAAACTGCTTCTTGTAACTGTCTAAAACTCGAATGGTCCCGAAAATATCCAATTTTCATTATCTTGGATTGAAGGAGTAAAAATGCGCTGTTGTCTGCTATTTTCAGGGTTCTTACAGCGTTGTGTGACAATTTGGAACATCTGCATTTCACATGGTAGTGTTGTGACACAAATTAGGTGAGGTGGAAAATGAGTGCACCTCTCACAATGCCATCTTTCTGCCAAAAATCATCAAATTTGGTGGAAATTTGACCAAGTTCTGACAAATACAAATTGGCTTAGTTTTTTGAGACACGGTGTAGTCACGACACACCATCTGTAGGTAATGTTCAGTTTCTGCTATGCGCTCGAGCGCTAAGGTTTGTTTATGCTCGGCCGTCCATAGTTTTTGTGCAATCCATAGACATGCATAGGGCCTACAGGCTCTCAGCGCTGACTAGTTTAGTTTACAGACAAGAGACAGGAAAAGTCCAGATACAGCAGCAGAATGAACAGCATGTGAAAACAAACAGGCCTACGATGCATTATCCTTGTTACATTTCTAATTAAGCAGCTGTTAATTAAGTAAGTAAGTATGTATGTAAGTAAGTAAAAATTAGATAGTGTCCGAAATGACGAAGTCATTGCGCAGGCACTAGGGAAGTTTGGAGGAAGGAACGACTGAAGAGATGAGTCTTTCAAGCGTTTCCTAAAAACAGTCAGTGACGGCGCCGACTAGACGTTCTGGGAGACCGGGAAGCAGCGATTCTAAAAGCACGGTCGATGATGGTTGAAAGATGGCTACGTATGAATTTGTACGAAAAAACGTATTACGTATAAAATTTGACTAGCTGAAAATAATTGCATGCCTTGCGAATGCCCGGCTGGCGCTGTGAAGTTGCGAGTATGTCTTGCCACTGCAGGTTTATGCTTGTTGCTGGCCTTAGTCTTAAGCAGTTTCGACATTTCTGAAAAAAAATTAAGCATCGCTGGTCGAACATAATACAAAATTTCCGACGGAACAGACGCTTATGCATATCACGCACAATGCTGATCATATTTTCAGACAGTTAATAAATCTATAGCACATTAGGACCATACATGTTTTATGGGATCGTTAGTAGTTATAATCACGCAACGTCAGGTTAAGGCTTACCCAGCCCCTTTGTCATACTTTGATCCCAAATCCGAAATCTCCGAACCTTGTTTCAAAATTATCCAACAACCTTACGACATCGTTCACTCAAAAATATAATATTAACTGTTGTCCGTACAATAAAGTGCATGAAGTGGAATATTGCACTTAACTGCTAGACAAACAAGACACTACACGTTAGACCTCCTTTTAAATCTGTAGATGGTGAAAATCAAAAACACCTCGCCCAACGATCGTCCAAAACTATAGTCACGAATAGGTCCCTATGGCCTACTTCGAATTTTTACCACATAACCTTTCAGTTGACTTTGCCACAATTAAAAACTGAAACTTGTCGTCGTCGAATGCATGAAGTGCCCGAAAATTTTGCGTCTCGAAACCGTTTCGTATTTCATCGGTTTGCTTCACTGTATTTGTCAGTCTTGAACCGGTTCGGATTAAACATTGCGAACCGTTTTTGAGAAAATTTTCTGGACGAAACGATAGAACTGATGGCGGCGGCGGCGGAGTCCAACAATGAATTAGATTCACTTCGATTTTTTTCAATTCAGAAATTGTACATAATCTTGTTGTACTATCTGCTATTATTTTGACAGACCCTATAATGGCATTACATAGTAATGTCATTATAGGATAGTCCGCTGGACTGTCCAGAAGACTATTCGCAAGTGAACAAACATCTCAAGATGTTGCCAGCAGGGTTAAAATACCTGTTGAAAGTGTGCCTTGCTGATGAGTCTGCTGTTGCTGAGACGGCTTTTTCGACGCCGAGAAGAACATGTACAGCAGAAAGAAGGAGATAATCAGGTATAGAATTAGCAGCGCAGCAGTGAACGTCAGCAGCCGTACATTGCTCATTGGAACCACAGCTCATCTGCTTATCGCCAGAGCATCACTTCGTCGTCATAGCAACCGTGTTCGCCAGACTCCGTATCACACGAACTGTTGCTAATTGACGACCTATGTTACCAAACGCATGTGGACATCTAGAACACGCTCCGTCGTTTTCAGGATGAGATAGAAAATGTGTTATTTATTTATTTTTATATAGCCTATTGCAATTGTATACGAAGTACAGAAATGAGAAGAAAATCACAAATCAAATCACAAAATAATAAAAATTACGAGTAACGACTAGTACTCAAATGGACACGTTGGAATATTTCCTGTTTTGCAGTATGTAAACAGCAAAGAAACCAATTAAGTCGCAACAGTGCCGACAACCTTGGCCGCTTTCGGGAAATTTGGGATCTCGTTAGATTAGGCCAAAATCTGTTACCAAAATGTTTTGTTACAGAAGTCGTTTTGTTTTCAGTTATTGCTTTTAAGACACTGACATTTCACAAGATATTGTAGCGACACACCTGATGTGCGGTGCGACCTTTAGTGATAGTATTATTACACATTTTATCCTGATTTCGGCAGTGAAAAGGTTTGAAACTAGTCAATGATGAAGTTATAAGGCGTACAAAAAGTGTGCGAAATTTTTTGGGCCACCCTGTACAAATACGCAAGTTTGAACGTTTTAAAGATGGTTCACACATTTTCCGTTTTCTTGAACACCGTGGTCAACGACTGCAATGAAGATCGATAAATAATAAATGAATAAAATCCGACGCATTCGTAACGTCAGTTGAAAAAAATCCAAAGTCAGTCAACTTTGTCGATCGACGTCGGAGACTGCAGAGAGATCAGCGCCATACCGCCATATGAGGCCTTTGTAGGCCTAACTAATTATGATGTCAGCAGAATGCATATGTTGTCAGCCGAAAGTACTCGATTTTAGGTCTGAGTATAGACTATGTTCCGACCGTTTGTTGCGTCAAGATTTACAGACGGTACATAAAATAGTTAAAATTCATGTATATACGTATATACGTCAACGTTTCAAAACACCAATTAAAATGAGCCAACGCATTCAAGCAATGCTTTCAAACTACGCGGAAAATACGGCAACTATTACCGGTAGGCTCTGTTTGTAACACGGGGCACTGAGCTACACAACGGTCATTATAGGCTGTATTCTCTACGGCGTGCAGTATTCATAAGCTGCCGAGCGAAACGACATACCTGTCGTCGCGGGCTGAAGTGCTGGCTGCTTCAGTGGATTGATTGCAAATGCAAGGTGTCGCCAATAAATAAGTAAACACTTTGGCACCACCGATAGACTCGTCAGTATCTTCAATACCCTTTCTCTCGCTCAAAAATCTCACTCATCTCGAATTAAACGTTGCTTTGTTTATAAACTAATAAACTGCATGGTTCAAACGTTTTAACACTATAATGAATAATCTTTTCTGCATGACAAAAACGTGGAAAACGACACTATAAGCATCAAGTGAATATTTAGGCCACTAACAGACTATGTATCTAAGTTTTAGTTCAGCTGCAACTTATCTAATTCTCTCTCTCTCTCTCTCTCTCTCTCTCTTTGAAATCGATGCTTGTAACATACGTGGCATTAATTTATAATCAAAACCTTCAATGACTGTAAGTTTGTAACTTTGTAGTTACAAAGATAAACAGCATAATGTAATATAATGTAAACAGCAATGAAACTAGACATGGGCCTAGCATGGGCAAGTTTCCTCTCATTTTAGCGACTCACGCATTTAATATCACAGTGTGAACAGTAGTTCACACAGTGTTAACGGCTATATCGCAATCCAACGGGAATAGTCAAATTTTGACCACTCATAAAATCCAAACCCCTTAACCGATTACGATAAAACTTTGCACAATTGATTACGTCCACGAGACGAACACGTAACCAAAAATTTTTGTCAATCGGCCGAAAGGGAGCGCCTGGCGAAATACGTGAAATATAAGGCCTCTCTTTTTTATTTTTATTGTTTTTCCCGGACTAGCCTACTGAAGTAACCCGGTCATGGAATTTGAACAACTTTTATTCACCGCAGAACGGTAGAAGTAGGCTACGTTATAAATACAATACAATAATGACACAAGAAAAAAAACAAACAAACATGACATATGTATAAATTAGCTCAGAAATATTGTGAATTAAACACTTGCAGTCTCGCACTGCGTCGACATGAAGGTCTTTCACAGTACTACATACATGTACTTGTCTAGTTAATGGGCAACTTTTACTC
>Ga0209568_1000942_pt1 | contig 10717 bp, 8 predicted proteins | sample WorMetOlspDAHAB2_FD_187406 | JGI IMG/M metagenome (GOLD analysis project Ga0209568, IMG submission 187406) | Marine gutless worms symbiont microbial communities from Max Planck institute for Marine Microbiology, Germany - Olavius sp. DAHAB.2... ...
GGGGGGGGGGGGGGGGGGGGCTGACGTCTACCTCCCCCTCCCATGTTTTTTTGCACCGGCTTGGTAGAAATGTCATAAACGACTCACAACTATCGTGGTGATGATGCGAGTTCGGTTCGCTTCTGGCACTGGAGTTGCGTTGCGATCTGTATCGACTCGTTCGAGCACCAGACCCTTGTTCGAGTCCCAGATTCCAATCTGCGACGCATCACCAAACATCGACGGCAGACGACAGCGATCAGTCATTAACCGCATGCGCTCGCTCGCAGCAACGTATTGCCCTCGGGCTACGGCGGCGGCGGCAGCGCTACCGCCGATGCTGCTATTTCTGAAGACACGCGCGCAGCGACCGAGAGATTGAGAGATGTGCTTAACTGAGTGGACACGTTCAGCTGCTCGCAGTAAAGTTGTTCTGCGTCACCGGACGTCTGGTTCGGTTAGAAAATGCCGATTGTGTAGCAGAATGGTGGTTTCCTCTGATATCTGGAGTGTATCGAAATAGTGGTTAGGGGCGGGCGGGTGCGGTGTCTGGATGCGGCCATCAGTGATGGGAGGTCGGAGCGTAAGCGGCAGCCACACGTGACGGCCGTCACAGCAATGCTCATTCTAGGAATCAAGCGAACATGAGCAGATATGCAACATACAAGTCGGCCACCCAGTCATTAAACACAACTATTATTCGCCAGAAACGAGGAGTAATTTTCATGGCATACTGGGAATATATGGGACGGGACCCCAAAAATAATCAACAACCTCAAACAAAAAGCTATAAAAGTCTGACCAGTGAACAGTCAGTACCTCCAAACTGTGTCTGTCAATTACATTGGCTCCACCCACGGAGACCGCCTGTCACGGCATCCCGCCCACTGCTAGCTACTATTCTGATACACTCCACGCCGGTGCGAAACCACCAAAATTAACAAAAATACCATCATCATCGTCGTCGTCGTCATCATCATCTGTCTCTAGAACCAGCTGAGGGTCGTAGAGCTGCCTACTTCGTACGTACAGCTGCCACGTCCCACAACTGGTCTCCGGCGAGTTTAACGTTGTCAAGTTGTTTCATCTAAATGTTGCGAGGTCGGTGAGAAATATCGTCACGAAAAAAACGACCTGATGCGTCTGTGCTGCTAATCAGACGCATTTCTCCGACACTGTGTGCAGTGGAGTCACTTATCTGAGCATAAACCCACGTCGCCATGATGTAGGGACATTTAAAGAGTTGAATAAAAAGCAAAAATCGGAAGAAAAAATCCTATGCACAGCTTATTGACAGACCGTGTATTTCGACTGGTGCGTTTCCACATACAACAGTTTTTTACTTTGCAAGCATGCATAAGTATACGACGTTATGGTGCTGCAACAGAGTATTCCTCCAACATGGCGGCGGTAAATACTATATACACGGAATTACGTTAATGTCGTCCCAGCAGGTGCATCGTACGCTCCATCGGTAACACTAACAAAGCATCGGCGTTGTCAGTGCAGTATAGCGTAATGATAAAACGGGTAAAAATGAAGGGAAACTGTTCTTACCTTGGAGACGTCGTTTTCGCCACGTTGTTCGAGTACACTTAGCTGATAATCGCGACGTCGACCGAACTGATCGAATGCTACGCGCCCGGTTGTGCCTCCGAATTCGACCTTCAACATCGCGCCAATGGCATATAACTTTCATCGTTTATTAACCCGAAAAAAAAACAAAAGCAAGAAATGACAGGGCTAACAAGGCGGCAACTGGCTAACTGCACTTATCTCGTGTCCCTGGGTCGACTGGAAAATACAGGACCGGAAATTGCAGGACCGGAAAATGCCGGATCTGAAAAAAGGAGGACCAAAAAGAGAGCGGGTGGAAACTGAAGGACCACATTCGCTCATATAATAAGCAAAACACTCCTGAATCCGACGCACAAAAGCTACAGATAATTCAATTATGTTGAGAAAACGCGAAAGCATTAAAAGTCACGGTGAACATTTCACGCAAACGCGTTAGTTCGTAACGTCTCGCTGGTACAACGCCATTGCTCCTGCGAAATGGTCCTTCAAAATCCAGTCCTGCATTTTCCGGCTTTTTCCGGTCCTCCATTTCCAGCGCTCCCGTGTCCCGAAATCAGGCTTACATACTTGAATAAGCCTTGTCGCTCCTGAGACCACGGTACAGAATGCGTTATGGTTGATTAGTTAATTATTACAACGGGATCGCGATCAACCATACAGTGAAACAACAACTAAGAGCAAGCAAGCAGCAGCTGCTCGAAACAGCAACTGCACACACTTTTATACCTAACACGTCGCCTAAGCACGAAACAGCTACTTCTACACTAAAGCATGAGCAACTATATTACTTAAGCATTAGCTCTATCACACTCCCGGTGAAACATAGGCCACAGACAACTCTTCTCTATCGCCAGCTCTGTTCTATGCTGCAGCCTCCATCTTCCTCCAGCTGCATTTGTATCCTGTTATCTACATATCCTTCTCCGGATCTCCATTCCAGGTGTTGTTTGGTCGTCCTTTTCCTCTGTGGCCATTTCCATGTGGCATCCACTGGAGCGCTTGCTTGGTAATGCTGCCATCGCACCTTCTTATCAGTGTGCAAAAACCAAGTGCACTTTCTTCGTCAAAAAGATTAATACAACAGAAGCACGTCAGTATCGGCAACCTTTTTAAAGCTGTTCATGATGGCTCGTCCGTGAACCCAGACCGGAGAGTCGGGCTTGCACTGGATTCCGCGCGTGCCGTTGTTATACACCTGACCACGGCGGAACGTCTCTCGAAACAGCTTCGAATTGGCGTGGCTGATGAGCGCCGACAGTCCTTCGACGACCGCCGTCACGCCGTCCATCGTCAGCGCGGCGTCGAGCTGCAGCCGGCGTCCTGCGCCCCGCCACGACCTCGGGCTCAGGCTCGCCCAAGACCGAGAGGCGTCCCTCGCGCGCGGCTGCTCCGGGTCGATTAGACGGAAGCCGGTCAGGTTGGCACCGCCGTGACGAAAGCTGACAAAGTCCAGCTCGTCCATTGCCTTCCGCGATGCACAGACATTCGTTTTTATTTATTCATTAATATCAGCGAATCGGGCTACAACGCCAATGGGAAACAAATAGGGCCGTACCGCATTTCGGCTCCGGCCCCGGCTCCGGACGAAATCCGGCGGGTTGTCTAAATCCGGCCAAATTCCGGCTCCGGCAGAATATTCGCCGGAGCCGGATTTTTGCCCAGATTTGGAAAACTGTACGTAATGCCATACTTATTTCAAACAACAAACTTTGTAGTAAGTCATTTATCACGAGATATTGCCAAATGTAACATTAACACACCACAATGTATCACTGATTCGGTTTTAAACAACCGTGGTGCCACAAGTGGAAAAAACAGTGAACTGAAACTCATCCCGGTTTAACATCACTTTTTAATAATGAATTGTAGCCACGCTTTAAATCCGGCCCCGGCTCCGGCCGGATTTGCAAAAACCATATCCTGTACAGCCCTAAAAATAAATTAATGAATACACATAACACAGAACACACATACATGTACATACGCACAGTTTCACCGAAATGCAGTAAAATTAACACACAAATCACTAAATTGCCGACTCCATTATCAACACTGGCTATGCATGATTGACGTCATTTGTCTACAATAGCAATCGCCGCCATGTTGGAGGTATACTACGCCGCAGCAGTATAACGTCACAAACTCACGTATGCATGCAAACTGTTGTGTATGGAATTGCAGGGGCCTACGTCAGTCAACATAAACGGCGTGCAAATAACCTTGGCGTTAGAATTTTCATATTTTTGCATTTTAACTTACTTTTTGCTTACATTAAAAATACCTCCAACATGGGGGTGTGGCTTTATGCTTAGTTCAGTTACGTCACTCGTAGTTTGGAAGTCAAAGGGTCTTTCGAGAACTTTTCGAGATATACGTAACCGCTTTGTCAGTTACCGAATGCAAACAAGGCAGCAAGATATGTCATTCTCTTACTGAGTATTCTGTTTGACTATTTCTAATTTTGTCATTGAAATGTATTTTATATTTACAGTTTTATTGATATGCCTACTTTAAAAAACTTCCTGCATGGCAGCAAGAACACTGGCAAGCTGGCAGCTGGCAGCGTTTTACACCTATGTAATGTTTAAACTAAAGGCGACTTTGACTTGACTTGTTATTTTGTTATCAGTACCCAGAAACAGTAGATGACTGCAGATCGTCACAAGCAGTGATCGCCGCGCAGCAGATTAAATAATATTAAATTAACTAAAATTCGACAATACAAGCACTCGTTACTGACGAAGGCATTTAGGCATGAATATAAGAGTTATGGGTTAAGCAGCAGTAATCCTTGCGAAGTAGTCGTAAAACGTGAAAAGTATCTTTTTATCGGCAATCACGCTTGATTTCCATGACTTAATGTACATCGGCTTCGGCATGCAGCTACTGGAACAGCAGCCAAATTTCCACCCGTGAAGCTAGAATACAGCACAGATAATTTACAGATCCATTTATACATCCAGAGAAACGATTATACGTAATACGTACAAGCCCGCCAAGGAGGTAGTGATAGTTGGCACGGTTCATGCCGACATTCTGAATCTACAACAGAATTAACCATATTTTCCAGCAGTGTGTCTTTATCGTGTACATCATGTATACAGTTCCTATAGACATAAAATATACTCACGTCACCTGAAAGCTATGAATACATTACTTCGAGTATGATAAACGAAACACACCACCGCATGCCTAAAACACGGTCTATCTCAGAACAGTCAAACAGAGCGATGTTACAAGTCGAAGATGTTACGTAGAAGTACGTGTCGCTCACAGATCGGACAGATGTGCGTCATTACGTACGTATACTTTACAGTCGGACATGACACATAGCGTCAAATGGGCATTCGCCGATAACACGCAATGTAAATAAGACGAACCCTATGACACCGGCACGCGCTCATGCAAGGCATTCATTCCTATACGCTGTTCCGCCACTATACAGAGTGAAGTGAATCCTCGCGGGAAATTAGCAGCGGAAGGCAGACGGCTCCGATGAATTTCCCGCAGACAATCCACACTTTCTGCTGTTACGTCGACGAGGATAATAAAACATCCCGTTGCTACACCTCACGCACGAAAATTTCCTCTGTGTGCCAAACACAAGGATTTCGCGTGCTTTCTTCGAATTCAAAAGGAAATCGTGTTTACGGATCAGATCACGCAAACGTTCGACGTATTTATAACCGTGCCGATGACGCCAACAAACGGACAATATAGACGCGCTCAGCAGGGCGTTTTGAAAGAATTTCTTTGAACGGCACAACCTGCTACTACGCTTTCCCTTCCGCCAAACGACTTGCACTGCATTTGGAGCAAAAAATAACCCTTGTATTGACACAAAGTCAGCACTCTGCGGGCTTGGGCTGTGGCCTAGGCTGTATGCTGGCTCTGTCTGTAACGACAGCACCGTCGAGGTGGCATATGCGGCAATGTCAATTATGGTGCTGTATAAATGAACGTTACTTTTACCTTTTACCTTTATCGATGTTTAATGTTTGCTCTTTATTTGTGCAATTGTCTGTTGCCAGCTGCAATTTCCAAGGATCTGACCGCTGCACCTAATTGTCACAACAAGACGCCATGTTGGAGGTATACTTAATGTGAAGAAAGAGTGAGTTAAACGCGGAAAACTGATAACTCTTATGCCACAGTTAGTTGCAGACCGTGTATTTCGAGCTGGTGTATAATTTCACACACAACAGTTTGCAAGCATATACGAGTTTGCGACGTTACACTGCTGCAACGTTCTTTACCTCCAGCATGGCGGCGGTACTACCATAGACAGAATGACGTCAGTGTCACCTCATGTATAGCTGTTCTGATGAGATGTTCGAAATCGTTTCGCTTTTGCCCGCGGTTGGATAAGGCTCCGGAGTCTCCATGGACACCGGGCAAGTTCATCGATCTAACGCTGCGAATCTCTATCCCGTGGACGGCGAATTACACGTAATTTTGCGGGACCGGCGTGTGTCTAGACGGTGGATCCGTGACATCGACCGTGCAGCCGAGGAGGCGACCGGCAGGCAAGGAGTGGCGTCGTTCTAATCAGGCATCATTGACAGAGCTCCGAATCAGCAGAAGGATCTGCAGTGTACTTTACTCCCACTGTTCCATTCTGACTCTGCCACTGCTTGGCGATACTGCTAGTTTTTTTGGAGACACAGTGTATATGTGCGTTTCGAAATACATTTTCTCCTTGAGTTCAGTCACGTGCATGGCACACTGGTTGGCGTATTTTGTTTTAAAACACCGATACGCCCCGCCTGCCCCAAAAAATTTCAACAGACTATTGGGACACATATTGGTTAACCTATTGGCGTATTTTGTTTTACAACACCGATACGCCCGCCCCAAAAAAATTGCAACAGACTTTTGGGACATAATATATTAGGCAATTCACGCTCTCAATTTGGAGACATGGTTGGTACAAAAAGGATTACGAATTCACTCGTTGCGAAGGCAGATAGATAGAATTTGCAGACATACAGGACTACATGAATATTCGTTTTATTAATCAGGAATGACAAACTGTACCGTGTAACGGAAAGTGTGTAAAATGTAAATAAACTACTTTAAATGTAAAATGAGCAGAAACTTTTGACTGGTCGGCATCACCAAACATACGGGTTATGAAATTGCCACTGTCATAGCTGGATGTTTTTGCACTGAGTATGAAATGATGAATGCGATGGCGGAGGTTATAACGTGGGGACGATTTTGCAGGAAAAGGTGGGGACAGAGTAAGTGTAGACTTTTTGACTGAACGGAGGAAAACAGAAACTGGACAGCCAGTTTGACGGGATATCCGGAAGACCGGCGCACCTGTTTGAGAACGGACTGTAAGGCAGCGTCTGTCGAGAAGTCGAGGATGAGATACTTATTGACGGCGACCTCGCGGGCGTCGAGTTGACGCAGCGACACGTGACATCGGCGAACATCGCGGAGTCGAAGGCCGACGATCTCGAGCGTCGTGTCGTCACGATTCAACACCGAGTTCATCAGTTCGATACGCGACAGACCTGCGCCGAGCACACAACCGTCACCGTCATCGTCATCGAAAACTTGTGAAGTACCTGCTACGTATAAGAAACACAAGCGCTGCGTAGAACGCCGTAAACCATGAAACCGTTAGCATAACATAAAACAAAAGTTGAACAGAGAAAAATCGACATAAACATTAAAAGACATTAAAATCAGAATTAAACAGAGTCAGAGAACGTTAAGCGCTTGTCTAAATATGAATGTTTTAAGAGATGCTTTAAACAGGCAACAAAAATTGGAAAACCGTCGCCGCTTAAAATGCGCGCAACCGAGTTAAATATTCTACGCCGAGAAGGCGGAAGTAATTCCATTCCGATAATTACGTTACACGGTGGCCGTTTCTGCAATGCAAACAGGTATTAAGTCTTCTTATTGAGCTGGTAAATTGGCTAGCCGATTCACATGAACAGCCAAGACAACCAGCCAATGGCGCCGTTAACCATGTTTGCGTGTATGTGTGAGTGACAAATCGAATTTCGACGAGTGAATGAGGTCGTATACTATACACGGGTGTAGTGACATCATTTAACTACGCATTTAACCACGTCGCCATGTTGTACGGATACTTTATATAAACAAAAAAGGTGACTAAAAATCACGGGAAGCTGAAAAAAAATTGTTCGCAGACGGTATATTTCGACTGGAATCGGGGAATTGGTCAACAGTTCTGATGTAAAAAAAAACTCCGTTTCTATTATTTTCAGAACATCCTTTATAAGCAGTCAATATACTTTGCGGAAAGACGCGTCGTCTCAACGGCCGGCACTGTAATTAAAAACTGGAAACATAATCTTGGAATACACTGCAGCATTGATGATCACAGAGATGACTGGTCGCAGAACGTGCTCAAAGAATCATATGAACTTGAGAAATTTGTAATGCATCGTCCAATGCAGAAGGCAGAAGTGACCAGTGCCACGTCGTGAACGTTAAACTGCTTATTAATAATAAGAAGAATAATCGCAAAACCAGCAATTTGCTCACGTCACGACTCTATTATCTTCATGCTCTTCGTCGTATTTCGATTTTCGTTATGGGTATTATTTATAAGCCTACAGTGTAGACTGTACATGCAACCGTAGAATAAGTCCTTTTATTCTTAAGATTAACAACTCCAGCAGTTTCAGATATTTCGATAACGGTTTTTGCAATATTACCGAGATACAGCTTAGAATGTTCAACTGTGTTTATGTAACTTTGTGTTTGTGTACTACATCTCATGAAGTGGAACAGTTTTTGTACGAAGTGTTTTTCACTTGGTATCAACTTTTATTCATTATAAACTGGTAGTGGACACGTATAAACGAGACATAAAAACGAAATCCAAAACCACAACAATAAACAAAATACATTACTAACATCAGACATTTGGGATAATAGATTTTCTGAGAGGCTGTATTTGGCTCTAAAAATTAAAATTTTACCATTATGCTAATGACACCACTCATCGGAAATATCCTGAACTCGATGTAACATTTCTTCAATTTTGCGTTAAACGTATTCCGAAAATAGTTATCAGTGACTTACTGAAGGGACATAACGTCAGGCTTATTAGCTGGAAACGTCTCAATAAAGTACAGGGTGGGACAAAAAGAGAGGCGGAACACAGTACGAGATCGATATCTCAGCAGTAGTGTGGCACTGGTCGCCAGAATGGAGATTGGCTTTGGCGTGCAGCCGGAGGTACTGCGTCGAAGAGAGATGAGCAGAGGAGACAGACGTCGGGATAAAGAAATGCGCGGACGGCAATCGGTGAACAAGCGCGCACCAGCTGTATAGATAGCAACTGGTCAAGCGCGCGGTGTCTGTCTCGGCTGTGGATGATTGCATATTGATTCCGAGCCAGATTTACGACTGTGCGGCTGCGGCGGCTGCTGCTGCTGACGCTGGCGTTACAGCTGACAGGTGCCCGAAATGACGTCTCGACGCTCGGGACGGACATCCGGCGTCGTGTCGACCGCTCAACCGAAGACAACTCGCCGTGACAGACGGCCAATAGATCCATCTCATCCATTTCAACACCCTTCTCGTTTTACATCATTTTCGCCAGCGACAAACACGGCTTCCACAGCCGCAGATTATGACCATTTTTTCTCGCTCACGCGCGTCAAACATCACTAATCCCAACATAATTAATAACTCGCCGCTTTTTTGTGGCAGGACGTAGTATAATTTGATTTTCCCCGCATTATTAGATACGTTTAGTTTCTTTTTAATTTTCAGTGATTTCATAAAAACGAATTATCTTCATTCATATTGAGCAACAGCCAACTTATTCGTCACGTTGTTGTCACCTAAATAGTGTGTAAAGCTTTCTGAATAACGGCATGCAATCGCTAACGAGAAAACATAGGCCTAATAGAAATAAGTTCATGGAATTCATCGTTTCATTAAAAAGACAATGACTTTGATTCCTGTTTGCATTCTCTAAGAGATGAAGCATTGGAAATAGTTTTGTCGGTCAGACTATTAACGATATATGCAAAAGAAGACTTAGCAGTGAATATTACAGGCGTGCTACGGCTATTCTTGAGTTGCTAATGATTAAGCGCGGTGTGTTGGACGTATCAGAGTGTCATTTCAGTGGTCATGACATTGATGTCACGGTTGATTTTATATGTATTGCATAACTAAGTCACATTGTAATTTTTTTGTCCTTTTTGCCATTTGTACTTGTGTATACGATGTTTATATTAATAAACAAAAAAATAATGTTTCTAGTCTTTAAAGCAGCGATTGACTTAAACATGGTCCGCAGCAATTAAGCAGCGTGTTATCGACGAGGTCGTCGATGAGTGGCGTTAACGCTTTCGCTTCTGTCTCTGTACAACTGCGGGCACGTTAAACACATTTGTGAAATTGTGATGCTAATTTCGATGAATTTTACTGTCTTTCTTCAGCCTGTATGCTGTTTGTCATCGATATCACGGCTGCTGTTGGCAGAACAGATACACTACTGTTGACATACATCATCATACGGTATTTTGATTTTATGAACACAGTAATCACATTAAATTGGTCTGGTGGCCTTAAATAAGTGTATCGCAAACTGTATATAAGATAATAGTTTAGCTAAATATTATCTAGTATGGTCCATATTTGGCAAAGTTATGGCTGAAATAAAACAGGGTTCAGTTTTTTACTTTTTATGATTTACAGTGTGGTTATCCAAAGAATGGACGTCTGAACTTAGGTCTATCACTGTCAACAGCAGCAACAGCAGCATCTTCAGGCCAACTTAGGGATGCTGAACAGATGTGTTTCTTGCCGGACTAAGCCAGTGGCTAAAGTACGGCTTATGCTACTGCCGACTGCCCGAGTCAATTACCCGGGACTCTGGTAATGACAGAGCTACAGTGTACTGTGTTGTGCCGTCACTCAGTTTGATCTACGGCCACTTTTAACCGACAAAAAGTTTCGAGGAAGTAAGGACATAAATAGCACACTGCTAGACAAAAAAGGAACGTCGGTAAAATGGCACATTTTTTGTTCCGTGTTCTTTGTTATACAGGTTACGGAAAAAAGTAATCTCTAAAACTTTTGGCAGTTTTTTCAGCAGTTGCTTGGAATTTCAAAGCAAAATTTACCGACATATTTAGTCATCCTATATAAACAT
>Ga0209568_1000943_pt1 | contig 10715 bp, 10 predicted proteins | sample WorMetOlspDAHAB2_FD_187406 | JGI IMG/M metagenome (GOLD analysis project Ga0209568, IMG submission 187406) | Marine gutless worms symbiont microbial communities from Max Planck institute for Marine Microbiology, Germany - Olavius sp. DAHAB.2... ...
CCGCGCTCCCGCAGCGCGGGCAATGAAAGCCCTCGGGCCAACGCGCGCGCTCCAACGCCGCTTCGCGCGGCGTCTCCGTCCCGAACTGTTGGGAAAACTCAGACAGCGACATCCCAGACTGAAACTGAATGTGATTCATGGCCATGACACACTCCATTTCTTGAGAAAACCCAGGAAGGGGATCGGCCCCTCAAGAACTTAGACCACGAGTCTGGCTGAAGATTCTTGCTAATCAGGAAAAAATTTCTCGTAATCATCCGGGATTTGACAGCCTGTGAGAGGGTGTTGAAAAAGTCTGTCTTTGCGCTTTCGCTCTGCGGGAATGGATAATGGCAGTTTCCTATTCCCTGCATTGGTAGTGGTAAGTTTTTAAATGGTTTGCGTGGACTTGTTTTGATCCCCTCTCCCCGGTCCTCTCCCGGAGGAAGAGGGAGTATAGCCTATTAGAGCGCCAAACCCACTGCCAGTGGCAATGGTTCCATTTAAACCTTAACCATTACCCCTGCATTTTCAACCACCTGCGACGGTCAGAAATGGCGGTCATTCTCCGGCTCGTGACGGAAGTTGCCTTTTCAAACACCCTCTGAGATCCTCGAACGGATTCTCTAATGGGGGGATGATTTTGTTATGAACAAGAATCAATGGATAACGCAATTACAATCCTGATTAGCAAGAATCTTCAGCCAGACTCGTGGTCTAAGTTCTTGAGGGGCCGATCCCCTTCCTGGGTTTTCTCAAGAAATGGAGTGTGTCATGGCCATGAATCACATCCAGTTTCAGGTAGTGGTAAATTTTTAAATGGCTGGCGTGGACTTGTTCGATCCCCTCTCCCCGGCCCTCTCCCGGGGGGGTGTAACCTGTAGCGCGTTCTACCCATTGCCAGAGGCGATGTTTCCATTTATACCTTAACCATTACCGACGATGGGTAGTGGATAAATTTTAAGTGGTATATTTTTATGCCACTTGAAATTTAATCACTACCCCGGCCTGATCCTGATTATGTGGAGGTATTATGAATTACACTGCTGTAGTTGAGTACTGTAAAGATACAGGTTTATATGTCGGACACGTTCCTGGTTTCACGGGGGCACACACACAAGGTGAAACTTTGGATGAATTGAATAGAAACTTACAGGAGGTTATCGCTATGCTGTTGGAAGAGGGCCAACCTCAATTGGAAACACAATTTATAGGTACACAACAAATTGTGGTTACCTGATATGAGCCATCTACCTGTACTCAAACCGCAGGAAGTAGTACAGCTGCTTGGATCGTTGGGCTTTAAAGAAGTACGACAACGAGGTTCACATAAACAATTTCGCCACCCGGATGGCAGAGCAACAACGGTTCCTTTTCACAGGGGTAAAGATATCTCCCCGATACTTTTACGCCGGATAGCAAGAGACATTGGACTTGCTGCCGATGAATTTGTTCAAGCGAGGTAACTCATGCCTGAAGTACAGGCCGACGCCTACCAGGAGCTCGTCAAGGGTCTGTGGCGGGATAACCCGGTCTTCGTCCAGGTGCTGGGTATGTGTCCCATGCTGGCGGTCACCAATTCCGCCGTCAATGCCCTGGCCATGGGGGGCGCCACCTGCTTCGTGCTCGTGGCCTCCAGCATTCTGGTCGCCTCCCTCAAGCGGTGGATTCCCAAACAGGTCCGGATCTCTACCTACATCATCATCATCGCCACCTTCGTGACGGTCACGGACCTGGCGCTGCAGGCCCTGGTGCCCGAAATCCACAAGGAGCTGGGGGCCTTCATCCCGCTGATCGTGGCCAACTGCATGATTCTGGGGCGTCAGGAGGCCTTCGCGTCCAGAAACTCGGTATCCCTGGCGGTGGCGGATGCCCTGGGCATGGCCGGTGGCTTTCTGTTCGCGCTCTTCTCTCTGGGCAGCGTGCGGGAGATCCTCGGGGAAGGAAAGTTCTTCGGGATCCCGCTGTTCGGAACCGAATTCGAGCCCTGGGTCATCATGATCCTGCCCCCGGGCGGCTTTCTGACCCTGGGCCTGCTGCTGCTGTTCTTCAGCTGGGTGAAGGAGCGCCGGGAAAGACTCGCCGAGCGCCTGGCGGAGACGGGGGGAGTCTCCTGATGAACGAGCTGCTCTGGATCTTCGTCAGCGCTCTGCTGATCAACAATTTCGTCCTCGCCTATTTCCTCGGGCTCTGTCCCTTCCTGGGCGTCTCCGGTCGGCTGGAGACCTCGTTCCGGCTCGGGCTGGCAACCATCTTCGTCATGTTGATCACGGCCCTGTGCGCCTGGTTCCTCAACACCTATGTGCTGATTCACGCCCCCTATCTGAGACTGATCAGCTTCATCGTGGTGATCGCCAGCACGGTGCAATTCATCGAGATGCTGATCAAGAAGCTCAGCCCCGCCCTGTTCAGGGCCCTGGGGATCTTCCTGCCGCTCATCACCACCAACTGCGCCATCCTGGGGCTGGCCATCTTCTCCACCAACAAGGGCTACGGGTTGGCCCAGGGCATGTTCTACGCCCTGGGGGCCGGACTGGGCTTCACCCTGGCCCTGGTACTCATGGCGGGGCTGCGTGAGGAGTCCGAGACGGCCCCGGTCCCGAGACTGATGCGCGGCACCGCTATCAATCTCATTATCGCCGGCATTCTGTCCATGGCCTTCATGGGCTTCGCCGGTCTGTTCAGCGCGGCCTGAGCCGTGTGGGGATATCTTTGGGCCAGCCTCGGACTAGGGGTGCTCTGCGCCGGCTGGGTGCTCTTCCAACGTTGGCTCGAACGGGGGGACCCGGACGGCCGCCGCATCGAGGACTCACGAGGCTGTGGTCGCCGCTGTTCGGGCAAGTGCGGTAAGTAGCAATCTCGAATTATTCGGCCTTGTGCGGAGGATTCGACCTGTTGCATTTCTTCGAGCGCCATAACGCAACACGTCCGGTTCTCAAACAGCGCCGCATCATTGCAGGATCGCTCAGGCAAACAGCCGTTCGAAGATGCGGAAGCCCGCGACATAGGTGCCGATGGCCGATCCGAGCGTGGAGAACAGGAACACCAACAGGGTGCGCGAGACCCGATTACGCCACCAGCCTTTGAGGGTGGCGGTATCCCGGCGCAGGCGGCTGAAGTCGCCGATACTGGGCCGACGCAGATAGAGCTCCACCGCGCCCGTGACCATACCGGCGCCGATGGTAGGGTTCAGGGAAGTCAGGGGAGCGGCCAGAAAGGCGGTGATCACCGTCAGCGGGTGGCCGGCAGCGACGGCGGCGCCCAGGGCGGAGAGGCTGCCGTTGATGAGCACCCAATCCAGCACGACCCGCAGACCGAGCCCCGGACTCTGGTAGAAGCCGTAGCCGAAGCCCCCGAGGATCAGGGCGACGACAAACCAGGGAATGAGCCTGGGCCAGCGTTGCGGTGACGGCAACCGGTCGAGCTCGGCAATCTCGGCCCTGGGGTCCCGCCCCGGTACTTCCCGCAGATGGCCCGCTACGCCCTCGAGGTGTCCCGCCCCGAGCACCGCAAGGACCTTCTCATGGTGTTTTCCCGCGATCTCCCGGCGCAGCCGGGCAGCCATGTAACGGTCACGCTCGTCGATCAGGGGGACGTAGAGATCCCGGCGATCCTCGGCGAATTCGGCACAGGTGGTCTCCAGCACATCACCTTCCTTGAGGCGCTCGATCTCCTCCTCCGTGACCTCCTCGCGGGAGAGTAGCGTCGCCAGCAGACCCGAGAAGAGCCCGAACCGTTTCCACCAGCTCAGATTTCCCGCGGTCCGCTTCAAGGTGACGCCGATCTCCCGGTCCACCAACAGCACCGGGAGCCGGCGCTCCCGTGCCGCCAGGATGGCGGCCCGCTGCTCGGCTCCCGGCTCGATTCCGAACTGATCCGCCAGTCGCTGTTGGTAGGCGGCCAGGGCCAGGCTCGCCACGACCATGTAGACACGGCCCTGGCGGATCACGGAAAACAGATCCATCCGCGCCAAGGTATCCGGGTCCATGAGCGCCTGGTGTCGGCTGGGACAGAGCTCGACGGCTACCGCGTCGTAATCACCACCCTGAAGCAGCTCGCGTACCTTGTCCACGCTGGCGCGGGAGACGTGGGCGGTGCCCAACAAGGTCAGCTCGGAATCGCCCAGGCGGACATCGATTCTCGGTTCCTCGGATGCGTGCATGTTCGGCCTCGGGTCCTCGGGACGATCGGGAGTGGCGACATGATAACAGGGCCATGGCGTTCGGCCGCAGGACGGTTTGAATCCTTGAGCCGGAAAAGGCTGTGTTTCCGAAGAAATTCATACGCGCCTGCCCTGAATGTGCAGGAATATTCTTGACTATTTTGCTCTGATATAGCTATGCTTCTTGCCGGGGGGTTGTTCGGCAGCTTGCGTATACGAGGGCTGACATAAAGTATCCAGCCCTGCATCCCCCCGATTCCCGATCTCGGAAACGGGAAACCAAAGGATTCCGTCCGCCCCGAACCGGAAAAGGAAAAACGATCATGAGGCTCTCTACTAAAGGAAGATATGCGGTTACCGCGATGCTGGATCTGGCATTGCGCGCCGGCAAGGGGCCCGTGACCCTGGCCGATATCTCCGTGGACCAGGGTATTTCCCTGTCTTACCTGGAGCAGCTGTTCGCGGCCCTGCGCGGCAAACGGCTGGTCCGGGGTGTGCGCGGTCCGGGCGGCGGCTACTATCTTGGAAGATCGTCCGAAGAAATCTCCATCGCGGATATTATCTGTGCCGTGGACGAATGGGTCGAATTTACCCACTGCAACGGGCGGGAAGACTACCGCGATGGTAACCGTTATCTTACTCACACCCTCTGGGACCAGCTCAGCGACGAGGTCTTCGGCTTTCTGGATGCGATCTCGCTGGCCGATCTGGTATGGCGGGGCCTTGGTGACGGCGCCGGGGTCGATGGCGCGGGCCGGTCTGTTGCGGACAGAAGACAGGCTGCCTGACCGATCCGCTCCTCCGGGGCGCAGGGATAGGCGTGTAGGTGTTGGTTAATTTATAAGTGTTAACATAGCCAATAGCAGTATGTTGGGCATGCCAAGAGCGCCCCCTCTCCCTCCGGGAGAGGGCTGGGGAGAGGGGATCGAAATGAATCTTTTCAACGCTAATCACTTATAAATTTACCACTACCAATTTTTGTACGGAAAGTTCGGGCAGCACGCGCTCGCGGATCAGGTCCGCGAGCGCCGTCAGCTGTGGGTACTTGGGTGCGACTGCGAGCACATAGCCCAGGGTGCGGGGGATGTCCGCCAGGTAGCCGGGCTTGTGGTCCCGCACGTTCAGCCGCGCAAAGATCCCACTTGCCTTCAGGTGGCGCTGGACCCCCATGAGGTCGAGCCAGGTCATGAAGCGATCTTCATCCTCCGGGCGCAGGATCCCCGAGTGCACCGCCAGCCTTGCGTACCCCCGCGCCCAGTCTTCCACCTGCTCCCGCGGCCAGGCGATGTAGCAGTCCCGCAGCAGGGAGACCGGATCGTAGGTTACGGGTCCCGCTACCGCGTCCTGAAAATCCAGGATTCCCGGTGACGGGGGGGGCGTGACCAGCAGGTTCCGCGAGTGAAAATCCCGGTGCACGCACACCTGGGGTTGCTCCAGGGCATGCTCCACCAGAAACTCGAAGGCCGATGCCGGCACGGCATTTTCTACGTCCGAAAGCTCCCAGCCCAGCTGTCGGACCAGCAACCAATCGCGAAACAGCGCCAATTCCCGGTGCAGGAAGGGGCCGTCGTATCGGGGCAGTCCCTCAGTGGACGCACAGGCTTGGATGACCACCAGGGCCGCCAGGGCATCCCCGTAGAGCCGGTCCGCATTCTCCTGGTCCAGGACCTCGAGATAAAGCCGTGTCCCCAGGTCGGCCAGCAGCAGCAGCCCTTGATCGGGCTCCTGGGCGTAGACCTGCGGGGTGTTCAGACCCAGCGACCGCAGCCGCTCGGCGATGCGCACGAAGCGTTCGATGTCCGCCGCGATCGGGGGGGCGTCCATGAGGATATAGCTGCGGGCATCCTGATGGACCCGCCAGTAACGTCGGGAGCTGGCGTCGCCCGCGACCGGCTCCAACCGACATTCCCCACCCAGGACGTGTCTGACCCAGTCCGCCAAAAGGGCACGCCGTTCCTGCATCTTCGGCCTCCTCTTCCTGTGCGCTCTCTCCAACCCCTCTCCCGGCGGGAGAGGGACTTTTCAGACGCCAGGTCGCGTTGACATTCAGCCAAAAACGATTCTGGGTAGTGGGTTAGTTTAAAGTGGTAACCGATTCGATCCCCTCTCCCCAACCCTTCTCCCGGTGGGAGAGGGGCTTTTCGTGCCCACTTGAAAAACTACCACTACCCAAAAATTTACGCCCCGTGGGCTTAAGGCTTGATTTTGCTGTAAGGAACGCCCTCTGTGGCGTTCCGAACAGCTTGCGGAACGGCACGGAGGTCGTTCCCTACACGTGCAAAATGGGATGGAATGGGGTACCAGCCCAACACGTCAGATTCCACAACCAACACCAGACAGCCCAGGACTGCACTCAACCGGCCGGCAGGATGGCGTCGGTGATCTGGGACAGGGCCGTGACGACTCGGTCGGGGACCACACCGGCGCAGTGCGGGTCGTCCCCGCGCAGGCGCAGGGAGCGGGCGTCACCGGCGAACAATGCGGTCCGGCAGCCGGTCAGGGAGGCCGGCCGGATGTCGTTGCGCAGGTCGTTGCCGACGTAGAGCACCTCCCTCGGCGCGATGCCGTGGACCCGCTCCAGACCGGCCAGGGCGACCCGGTAGATACGAGTGGAGGGCTTGGCCTCCAGCAGGCGGTAGGACCAGGCGCAGCACGCGGCATCGAATCCCAGCTCGGCGAGCGAAGCGCCCAGAAAACCTTCCAGCATCAGGGGGGTATAGAACTGGGCGTTGGATACGATGCCCAGCACCAGGGGGCGCCGGCGCAGATTTTCGAGCAGGCGGGCCAGCCCCGGCATGGGCCAGACTGGGTTCACGCGGCATTCGTACTCCACCGCCAGGTGCGCGAGTGTGTCCCGCGACGCCGACACCTCGCCCTCCAGTGCTTCGCTCCCCAACACCTCGCTCCAAACAGCCAGGATGTCCACCTCCGGGAACTCGGTGCCGTCAGCCCTACACCGTGCATGAAAGGCGCGGATGGCCTGTTCGAGTCGGGCCGGACTGATGGCGGCCGGGGTCGCTATCCCAGCGACCTTCAGGGCCGCGACGAAGGCGTTTGTAGCGTCCCGCTCTCCGGCCAACCCGATATCCCCGGACGCGGAGATGACGAGGGTGCCGTAGACATCGAACAGGACCGCCCGGGTCCCGGACAGCGGATCGAGCTCGGGGGCGATGTCCGTGGGAATCGGCTCCAGGGGGGTGGATAGAGACCGGATGCGGTCGGCCAGGCCGTGCGGTAGGGGCTGGTACATGCTTGGGTAGTGGTTAAGATTTAAATGTAAACATTGCCGCCAGCAGCGTGTTGGGCACGTCACCGGCTGCATTCCCTCTCCCTTCGAGGGTATCGTAAAAGCCCCTCTCCCGCCGGGAGAGGGGCTTGCCCCGCACCTATCGCTGGGGGGGAGCCAGTAGAGAAGCTGCTGGAGCTACCGGCGATAGGTGCGGGGTAAAGGGAGAGGGGGTCAAATAAAGAAACGGGGCATGGTTAATGAACTGCTCTACACTCACCATTTAAAAATCTACCATTACTCATGCCTGGTGGTCAGGTCCGCAGGAGAAACAGGCGCTCGGGGGCCAGGAAGCGATCGAGCAGGACGGACCCATCGGCGGCGCCCAGGGTCGGATCGACGGTCGCCTCCACCAAGGCCCCATAGATCCGTTCCAGGCGACGACCATAGCCGGCGATGGAGTAGTCGCGCTCGGCCAGGGTGCGGTTGTGCGCGATGCGGTCCGCGGGCGTGGTGTCGGGCAGGTGCGTGGGCCGTAAAAAAACGGGCCGTAAGAAAACGCGGTCCTGGGGATCGGAAGCCAGGTGACGGATGACCCCTTCCTGGGCGGCTTCGTCCAGGCGCCCGAAATCGACGTATCCATCGCGCACGGCGCTCGCCCATAGATGCTCCAGGTCGTCGGGCCGCCGGGCACGGCCATAGGCGGTCACCACCGCTTCGAGGGCCTGGTCCATGGCTCCGCGCAGGCGGTCCCGGTCGAGCCAGTCCAGGGGGACCTCCAGGCGTTCGTAGAGTGTTTCCAGGTCGAGCCCGGCCGTAACCAGGTCTCGGGTGATCTCGGGCAGGTTGCGACCGACCAGAGGACGGCCCGCCAGCCAGGACTCGAGGAAGGCGAGGCCGAAGCCCTCGGCGACGCTGGTGGTGACCAGGGCGTAGGCCGAGGCGAGGAGGGCGGGGAAGTCACGGACGCGCTCTCCGAGCGCGAGCTCCAAGCCGAGCCCCAGCTCCCGTGCCAAGGCCACCCAGTGCCGGTAACGGGGTTGCTCGGCCGGATTCCGGGGGGCCTGGGTGGTTGCGAACAGATCCTCTTCCCCGGCCAGCGTCGCCCACAGCAAGAGCTCGCCCAGGTTCTTGCGCCGGATGGCGCGGGTGGGATAGAGCCAGAGCCGGCGGCCCGGAAAGGGGTCGGCGGATCGGTCCACCGATGGCGGCAGGTCCACCGCATTCGGCAGCAGGTGCAGCCGGTCGTGGGGGATACCCGTAGCGGCCAGGAAGCCGCGATCACGGCCATTGAGGACCGCATAATGCAGATGACTAGCCTGGGGGTAGAGCAGAGCGGAGAGTCGCGTCGCATCGCCGCCGCCGGGCTCGCTGAGCAGCCTGGCATAGAGGCTGGGGCGACCGTCCTCGGCGAAGTCATGGGGCTGCAGCAGCAGGCGCTGACCCTGCCGCGCCAGCGTGCACAGGGCCTCGGGAAGGGCCAGGTTCTTGCCCAGGCAGTGGTTGTGGATATGCCACAGGTCCGGCAGGTCCCCGAGTCCCTGCCGGGCCGTTCTCGCCAGCTCCGCCGCCAGGTCCGCGGGACCTATCCTGGGTCGGCGTTCCTCGTAGGCAAGCGCCGGTATCAGGGCGAAGTCCACACCTTCCGGCAGGGGTTTCTGGGGCGGCTCCCCGGCCACCACCAACACCCGATGGCCCGCCGCCGCGAGGGCCGCGCAGGCGTGCTCGATCACCCGGGTGACGCCGCCGGTCTGCAGGTGGAAGTGACTGATGAGGATGCGCATCCGGGACCTCACGGGCGCTTGGAAGGGGAGTGAGAAGCTGTTTGGTTAACAGTGGTATCAGCTGCAAGTGCCGCCAAAGCACCCTTTTTCCAACAGGCTCGCTGTTGGCCTCCGAGCATCGAAAAAACGCCTTCCTTCCAGACTATTTTCGCTACGATCCATTTTCTGCCACGCGGCACAATCTGAGCTTTTGAATTTCCCCCTCTCCCCCGCCCTCTCCCGGTAGGGAGAGGGAGTGAAATGTGCAGATTATGCCATATGGCAGTATAACCGGACAACGTCCAGCGCTTTAAGATGACGGCTCTGCCCTGGGAACTTCAGCATCCTCCCGCGTCAATGCCCCTCGAACACAGCATCTATCGTGGCTGCATCCAGAATGCGATCGGCCCACAGATCAAGTTGTTCCAGAGTGGCGGTCCCGAGGCGCTTGCGGGTTTCTTCATCGAGGGGACCGAAGCCTTTGACCAGCAGGCGTTCCAGAATCGTTGCGGCCTTTTCGGTCTTGCCTTCGAGCTTGCCTTCCACCCTGCCTTGCTGGAGCCCTTGGTGGAGACCTTTTTGGGTGGCCAGACGTTCGACACTGGTGACAAAGGGCATTTTCGTTTCTCCTTCAATGGCGAGGATCGCTTGCCATAACTGGTGTTCGAGCGTGTCCGGCAGACGCATCATCCAGTCGAGGACGGCAAAAAGGTCCAGGATGCGCTACCGGTCCCAACCTTGCCGGTACAGTGAGCGCACCAGTGCCAGCTTGGCCCGATAGCGGGCTTGCGGATCACCTTTGGTCTGACGGGTACGCAATCGAAAAAACACCTCATTTCGGACCATTTTCGTTACGAGCCATTTTAACCAGACAGCTTCTGAGCTTTATCGCAGGCCGCTGTTATTGGAATGCGCTTTGATATGTCATCTACAGCGCCAAGGCGAGCGCTTGCCCTGCAGCACCCAGGGCAGCCGAATAATACCCGCTGCAAAAACAAGACCTAGGCGTGGCATGGCAGCTCCTCTTCCCACGTCAATCGTACCGGATTAACAGGATTTCCAGGATTCACAGAATTTTATAATTGATATTTAAGTTTTGTCGGTCGGGTTAGCCCCTCACCTAGCGCTGGTGTCGGCATCCCACCCTTTGGAGTGCGGCGGCAATCATCGGCCCCTGGGCTTCGGATTATCTCCGGTGCGTGCCGGTCGCAGCGGTCTCCCGGTTGGCACGGACCCGACGCCGCTTTGGATGCGAGCCGACCTCAACCAAAGCGCCGTCGCCGCAGTGCGGATAAAAGATAGCGCCGCCGCTCCCCGGCAATCGGGTTGGTAACCCTCTCCCCGCGACCCGATTATCATTCGAAATCCGGTTCATCCTGAACTTCCTGTTCATCCGGTACGATTAGCGGCTACTCACAGCTCTGTGTCGATCTGCCGCGGCTTGCCGGTTGCGTCGAGGGTAGTGGTAAATTTTTAAATGGCTGGCGTGGACTTGTTCGATCCCCTCTCCCCGGCCCTCTCCCGGGGGGAGAGGGGGTGTAGCCTGTAGCGCGCCCTACCCATTGCCAGAGGCGATGTTTCCATT
>Ga0209568_1000945_pt1 | contig 10712 bp, 2 predicted proteins | sample WorMetOlspDAHAB2_FD_187406 | JGI IMG/M metagenome (GOLD analysis project Ga0209568, IMG submission 187406) | Marine gutless worms symbiont microbial communities from Max Planck institute for Marine Microbiology, Germany - Olavius sp. DAHAB.2... ...
GGACTAAATAGAGAGAGAGAGAGAGAGAGATAAGATACCACGACTATGGTCCTATCATGGACTGTTGCAACTGCGTATGCTGTGAGTACTGTTACCTACTGAGTTTTTAAAGAGTAAGTATTGTTATTGCGTAAAACGGACAGTTCATAAAACGCATTTGGGACTATTTAAGCAAGCATTTAACTTTTACGTAGATTTTATTGTGTTTCTGTACGCCATCTGCTTGTCACCGCTATCTAGCTAACACCACTGACATCACTGACAGGCTTTAATACGATATAATACGATTTTTTGATCCTTTGGTAGTGGTTTACTTTTTTGGGCCACACTGTATTCAGTTGCTGCTTGTCGACTCGCTTGCAAAACAAAATCCGCTTTTATAAATGTAAGAATTTTATACCATCTCAATCTTGAACGGGCATTCGAAACGACAAGCGCACAGTATTGTTTGGCTCCGTGTATCAGGGTTTGGTATTAGTTGCACGTCTACACATGCCTTTAACCTGTCGGCGTAATTTCGCCTTTATCGAATCGTATCAAGTATCTGTCGTATCATGGGACAAACTAATACCGAAGCCATCCGACGGTAACAGAAGGGATGCAGATCGAGTATCGACTTTCGCCGTTGCAAAGCTTCTGCCGCCGTTTCTGTCCAACGGAAGAACGCTTTGTAGTCGTGGCCGGGTTTTTTAAAGGGTGTGGGAAAAGCACAACCGTCTCCCCCATCCCGCAAGAAGAGGTTCTTGCACCGTCAACAAAACTATAATACGTCACTGCAGTCACGTCAAAGATTCTGCAGTATCTCATTCCCAGACACGATACAGCATGATATAGCCTCACTGTGCTTAAAGTGCCGCTAAATCCTAATCAATACTAACTACAAAGCTAAGTGTCGGAAACAAGTAGTGACAAACTTGTCCCGTGTCGCGTAATTTGTGCTGTGCACAATGGATGCGATAGTACACAGTCATGAGGTGCAGCAACGTCACCGAACTGAGGAATAAACGACATCGCCATGTTGGAGGTATACTTATAGGCTAATTAACGAAAAGTGAGTTAAAATACAGAAATCTAAAAATTGCCAAGGTTATTCGCTGACTGTCGATGTCGACTCGTGCAATTCGAGCACACAAGAGTTTCAAGCACACGTGCGCACGCTTACGAACGTTATACACTACTTGCCAGCATTAGCCTAGTGATTGGCTGTGAATAGGCCCATGAAATGACATAGACCGTCTCGGGTGGGGCGCCAAACTCTACTAACTCACTGCCAAAGCACAGTAAACCTCGAACATGGCGGTGTAACTGGCCTATTGTAGACGGAATGATATTACTGCCGCAGTCACCCGCGTGTGACCGAGTTTTTGAGGGACCCAAGATTGACGTGTGCCGAGTCGGTCCCCGAACGTATAAATCGGCCTCTGGTTGCGGTCTCAGACGCTCGTTCTGTCGGCTATTGCTGTCGGTCGTAGATGCTGCTCGTATACACTGTCAGTGCGGTCGCGACGTCCACTGCATCTCGGAGACCTCCAGTCAGAACGCGGATAAGAAACGAACTTATCCTAAGTTTTCCCTAAGTTTGTCCTACGTTCCACTAATCTTACGGGGCTCCTATAGTAGATACTAAGATTCTTTGTATGTCGGGCACGTGGACGTCTTCTCGACTGGAACAGACGGAGACAACACGCTGAGTATGGGATGCGGATAAGAAACGGCCCTCGGCTGGCCACCTTCCGGACCAACTTCGACTCCGAGGTTCGTCGTATTTCGGTCGGCGCCGGCCGCCGACCCGTGACCGAGGCGCACGCGCGAGTGGCCGCCGCTGCTCACCGCCTCGTTGCTGAGCTTGGCCGGGGCGGAGGCGGGCGACGCGGCGCGGCGTGCGACCGGCACACGGCGTCGGTCGCTCGAGTCCATCGGCAGCATTTGTACATGGCCGCGCCCGCTGAACCGGTACGCCATCGGCCCACGAGGCCGCAGCGCCGCCGCCCGAGCGCCGCCGGTCCCCGGTCCCGCCGTCGAATCGCTGTCGTTCCGGCAACAACTTCCGCCGCGGCACAGCGTCGTCTTGAACGCCCGCCGGAACTTGAGCGACATGATGTTGTACAGGATCGGATTGATCACCGAGCTGACGTAGTACAGGATACCGGAACAATAGAAGAGCATCGCCTGCAGCACCTTGCTGGCGTCGGCGTGCTCCTGGACGTCATCTGGACTGGAGTAGATCGAGATGAGACGCTGCGTATGGAACGGAGCCCAGCAAATGAAGAAAGCTACCACGACCGCCACTGAAATTCACCATGTCCATCAACGTTTACAGCAAACGCTTAGCAAAACTTTTACTTTTTTTTCACCAGCAACTGAGCAAGTAATTAAGTAATGTTTTAATATGATGTGTGAAATGCGCATAATTTTAGAGATTAAAAAGATAAACGAATTCACACAAGCAAAACTAAAACCTAAACAAAACGACGACACAATACTTCTAACAGTCGCATTGCATTATTTACATAATTGGCATAGAAGATTTTCTGGAAGGCCGTACAGTATTTGGTTTAAAAAATCTTACTTATATACTTATCACAACACTCACCGAAAAACAGTATTTATTTGCGGTCGCACTTACGCGCCAGAAGGCTACAAATTCCAAAGCTGTTGTCATCGTTATCCGTTTACTTGTTCTTGCGTGTTCGTGTGTCAGGTTGAGTCGATTTAATTTTTGTTTTGTTTTCCTTATTCTTTTTCCCTATCTGCTATGAACTGTTTGCTACCACGTGACGGTGAAAATGAAGTAAATAAAATTCCCTTTGGCGCAGATCTACTGTGCACAGCACGCAAAATACAAGTCGAGCCGCGTTTTCGACGCACTCGATATCAATCGCGTCATGTCGTGACGAGTCGAACGAGTGGAGTATGAACGCCGACAAGACACGACACGACACGATTTGTCATCATGAAGTCAAGCTAATGGAATTTGGGCCACAGAGGTAACAAGATTAATGCGATGCGATCAAGGAAACAATGAATTAAGTAGGTCTAATTACCATCGAGTTCGAGATAAGCTACAGACTGGGCCAAAAGCTCCATTTTATTTTCGAAAATTGATTAAAATGGTGGTGATTAAGTGTTGTGGATGAAATAACCTTGATTTTTGGCGAAATTTTCTGTAGATCTTATCAATATTTACAAAATTACAAGCTGTGAAACGAAGTGGCCTCGTTTTTGTCATATAGGCCTATGCGCCATAGCCTATATCTGTTATAGACCTACTAACGACACCGGACACTTTTCGGACACTATAATCGATCTTTTGACTTACTTACCGGTACGTGTACCTGTCGCTGTTGTGGCAAAATTATCAAAATATTCGCGCCGTTATGCACTAACTGTCGGTTTCACTTTCGATTTGCCGTCGCGTGGCTCTACATTTTTTATAGATATAATCCAGCTATAAAAGCAAACGTTATCTTGTTATCAGTTGGAATGGAGAATATCACAAACAACTATCAATACAGGGATGGACAGTGCCCCGTTTCATCTGTGATCAGCGAATGACAAAAAGTTGGCATTAAATAGAGACGTACGCATGTCGCTATGTTGTATGATAGCGGTGTAAGGTAAAAATGCGGATATCGTAAAAAAAACTTCGCGCCATGTTATTCGCAGGTGCATGGGCCGGCTGAATAGCGACTGGCGAAATTTTACACACACAAGAGCTGACAGGTAGTTAACTTCACACCGCTAACCAGGCACTTTCCCCGGCCATAAGACGGCTTCAATATCTTAGTGCTATTTAATTCAACAACTAACACTGACACTGACACTCAGAGACTGCGCATTTCTTATCTGTGTCGAAAAGGCGACAGGCATTTGCATCGTCCGCGTTCTGAACATCGCCAAGATTGGAGAATTTCCCAGAGACTTCGTTCGATACAAATTTCGCTTCGGCGAAAGTTCCGGCGCAAATTTCGCACGACTGTAACCCGTACCCCAACACACGTTAGAGCTTGGCGGTTTTCGGAGAAATGTTACCATGTATATTTAAATAAAATTAACACTAGCGTGCAGCGAAATCAGTTGCAAATAAGAATCGCGGACTGGAACACACACACACACACACCAGCCGCGCTAGGCAGTGTGACAATTACAACTTAAAGCAGCACAAATACGTGCGCACAACAACTTGCCAACCAGACACTAAATCTACTTCTAACCCTAATCCTAACCCTAACCCTACTACTAAACAGCACGCAATAGTGAACATTCAACTAAATATAGTCACATGGCCTACGTATCCATTTAAATTTATACGAGACATGTTGTTGCACCGTCTGAAGGTTTACTACTTTAGGTTGTAATGATGTCACACTGCCGCTGCCGCACTATGACACGAATCGTCAATTCACAGATGCTGCTGTAGTACGAATCGTCTGCCACTCGTTGGTCTTTTTTGCATCACGCAATTATTATCTATACGGCGTCGCGTGTCGCCGAGTGATCGATGCTCACCGAGCAGCCACGCAGCCTTGTCGCTGCGATCTCGCACTGCGTTTTTGCGCTGATTTAATTAATCGGCCGGCGAGCAACCCCGGCGAACCGGGGACCACCTGGTTCGCACTGCGATCACTTTCCGCGCTGTTATCGCATCGATCGCCGGACCAAAAACGTGTCGCGGCAGCTAGGTTTGTTACCCGAAGCGAAACGGTTCGGTACATCAACTTTATCGATGAAAAAATCAACACCGCCTGTCAGCGAATCACATATTAAGAAAATCATCCGAGAGAAGTTTTGTTCCTCGGTTTTTAACATTTTTTTGGATGTGTTGTTATTTTGTATAATGCTAGCCTACTCTTGTGTCGTGTTTACATTCTGTCCGTTTCCGCTTCTTGGTTTGTATGTTGCGTTTTTCTGTTTTACTAATTCCACTAAGCCCGATACGCACGACATGTTGTGCGTGTCGTGCGTGTCTGGCTCATATCCAAACATACTAATTGCCAATTATTGTCACTTTCCTCCGTAAACCTCCGATTTTTTAGATTACCTTCACTCTGAACCGCATCGATAACGTTTATCAGTGATAACAGAAGAGTAATGATTTTAACATACTGCACGAGCCAAAACAATAAACGAATCGTTTATAACAGAACATTTGTACTGCTGTTTGCTGCTAATGAGTGAGCGCTAAACTTGCTTTATGCAGGGTGCGTTACTGCGTTCACGTAATAAGACGTGTCGTGCGTGTCGCGCTTCTCGTTACATGCGTGTCGTTCCGCGTTGCCTGACCCGCGCCACACAGCACGTCACGACTTTTTCCTGTGCTACAATGCATGGGCTAGATAGCGTGTCGTGTCGTGACTTGACGGGCCAAGTGGAATTTGGGCTTTAATGCGTATCAGAATGAAGACGTGTTGTGTAATCGGTAGGGATGTATGTAAATCACGAATTCACGATCACCGTGATTACCGTGATTTTCGCCTTGTACCGTGATTTTTGGCGATTGCCGTGAATCTGTGTCACGGCCGTGATATTATCACCGAAATGTGTATAATTTCGACTTTTAAACGGTCAATTTTGGTGAATTTGGTGTAAATACTCCCATATCCTTGCCGGGTAAGTTCGTGGGCTGGTCCATTTGAGTGGGTACAGACATGGCTGTGGTACAGACCGATGGTCTCGATCGGCTGCACGGCTTTCTTTGATCTCTGGCGCAACTTGCGTCAGACAGACAGACACGGCCAGCATGTGACCACCCAGCAAGCCAGACATCCGATAGCGGGAAAAAGCATCCCAACTTGTCGCTAACTACGCAAACAACAAGACCTTGCAACGTCGGTGCCAGTGCGTGGGATAGGCCTACAGACACAGCAGCCAGAGCAACTTGATGACGTGGCAACATGAGCCACGTATCTCACGTAGTGTTCTGCTGCTAGTGTCGTCTATGAAACATGAGTCGGTCATACTCATATGATTGACAAGCGCGCGCCACACACACGAAAGTTGCATAACGCCATAACCTCGTAAAAGAGCGAAAGCGGTACAGGCTTTTAGTCAGGCTACAGCATCTGCCCACTGAAAACAGACTAAACTTGAATTAATGCTCGACTTTCACTGTATGTTTTCTTCTGATTTTATTTTAATTCTTTACCTAAAGATGGAGCGGCGTGACTATTATGATAATATATTTACTGATATACGATAGAATGGTGACCTTTTGAGTGCAGACTGCAGGAAATTGAACGCCGTGATTTTGCCGTGATTTTCCTCATTTTTTCAAAAACCTACCGTGATTTTGCCGATTTTTTTTGTGATTTGAATACATCCCTAGTAATCGGAGCTGAATAAAACGGAGGAAGCCAAGTAACATTGAACCCACAAAGAATGATTCCTTTTCCCCGTCAAGACCTCCGTTATTACACAAAAGTGTATACAACTTCTGAAAATTATCTGCGAACTGGCCAAAATTAAAGTTTCGTTATCATCGTCTGACATTAATTCCGACATTTGATATATCACAACATTTGAAGACGAGGCTGAGAAGCGGCCCTTGACACCAACGGATTTGTCTACGACAAGTATGAGACAAATCTGAGACATGAGTCGGCAAACGCGCTAGATGGAATCGGCCTCAACAGAAAGGCGTATACGTTGGGAGAGGAAGGCGCCGTCGCGGTGATCGCCTGTGGACCTATAGGTTGTGTGACGCGTCTTCCGAGCTCTCTGAAGAATTCCCCCGGCCCGCTATCGTCGCTGCTTTTGTTGATGGCGTCTATCTCTCCGTTGATGGCTTCGGTCGCGATTGGGAAAAGCGTCCATCGATGCGGTTTGCGTTGTGTCTCTGTCAGCTGCTGCTGCTGCTGCAGCTGAACCGGAAGCATGAGATGTCGAGGAATGTTATACGACGCTAGCGCCGTTGTCACTCGTTCTGAAGTCGATCACACGTGGAACTTTCCCGCCGCTTCAATCAAAGACCTCTGCTTCCATGGCAGGTGGGGCTTCCCACTAGATCTGCAGGGTGCGGCAAAAAAGTATACACCCCTAAGATTAAAAATAGGTTCTTTTCGATCACTTGCAATTTCAAAGCGAAATTTCACCGACATGTTTAGACATCCGTGCGCATTTCGCACATTACAGTATTATCATCATTCAGTCAGCTTACTGTCGTATAAAGTTTTCACCATTACGGTAATGCCACCTAGTGATTTTAGCGTTCTCAAAAACATGCGCATAAAATCTATGCCTGGAAATGCACGCAGAACTGGCTGAGAAACGGCTGCCTGGATATCACTGCCAAAGAAATGTGGCCCTTAAATTCACCCGAATTTAACCACTTTGATTATAGCGACTACGGAAATGTTAGCGGTCTCTCAAAGGCACCGAACAAGCCCAAGATATCGCCGAACTCAAGAAAAACGCTGCAAGCGACAGCCTAATTCAGGGTGCGACATAGCTGTAAAAGAGTTTTCATAGCGGATAGAGGTTGGTGTGGTGGTTAAGGGGACACTTTTAACATTCACAGTAACTGCATTGTTGTGGCGCTTTATTAGTTAAACTTAAACGACGCGATTTTGCTGAGTGATTGCTTGGACGTTTTAGAGCACGGTAAAATCGCTAGGTGTCAAAACTCTAATGCTGATATCTTTAAAATGATGGAAGTCACTTTTTGCTGATAAAGTTGTCATGTGTTGTCACTTTTTTGCGTTATAGGCAGCCAGATCTGTTGATCTTGTGATTTTCTGGCTGCCTGGTTGTAACTGTTTGTTCTGGAAATGAAATATGATGATGCTAATGATGTGCAAATAGGACGACTAAATACGTTGGCAGAATTTCGCTTTGAAATTCCAAGCGAGTGTTGGGAAAACTTCGAAAAAACTCTCGAGGGTACACTTTTTGCTGCACCATGTATACGTGGATGAAAAACACTGAGGGTGTCCGCCTTTGCCATCCGCGGCCAGATCAGAAGTTCATAGGCGTGTCTATAGCAGCTGCATTGGCTACCGACGTGATGGAGAGCCTACACCGTGTTTAATTATCAATCCCATTTTGACACCCATGGATCAGTGGTCGTTTCGTTAAACAGAAACAATGGAAACGCTGGTGCTGGCTGGTCCAAGCTTCTAACCCGGAAAAAATTTTGAGATCGGATACGCAAAATTGTGCAATATAGTTCACATAAGCCGGAAAACGGTTCTCAATGCCGTCTGCAATGCGTTCTTGAACGCTTAACAATGGTAACGACGTTCCCATGCGTTCCGGCAGCTTTTCAACGATGGAAACGGCGTTCCCATCACGCTGTCCTCCTCGAAATGATTCCTGCCATGGATTCGAACTGCACGAAAATCAGTCAAAGTAGGCCTACGCATAAATTATTTTCCGCTGTAAGCACGGAATGAATATTGCCGGTTTGTTAACACTTCTCTGTCGGTCTCGCAAATGCACAAGGTGTTCAAAATGTCACGCGAACAAACAGAAATGGCGCAGATCGCACTAACCTTCCACAACTCATTACTTTAATTATGCAAAACTATTGTTATTACTGTAATCGGTGCTTTACCATTTTTATTAATGATGATGATGATGATGATGATGATAAGTAGGAGGAGTTGACGCTTACGATGATGAGACGGCGCTTATAGCAGTGTCACCACAGGGGAGCTTAGGTAGGTTCAACCACACTGCATCTTCAGTTTATTCACGGTGTTTACAGGGTGGCAAAAAATAAGCCACTGCAAAAAATCGTATTCAATCGCATTATAGCCTGCCAATGAGATTAGATTTGTTCGTCAAATTAAAGTATCAGCCAAACACTATAATATTATCCGTTAGTATTAAATATTCTGTGCGTGAACTACTTCTTGACGTCAATAACTATGCCTGACCTACAAAGTAGCGATATGCGTCATACGTACGGTAAATGATGTCAGCGCTCCCTAACGATATTTTTGATGGCGATTTATGTATACAATTTCTTTGATTTTTATATTTTCTCCTTTTTGTGGTTTTCAGTCATGATTTTACCATATAAGCCTACATTGATTTTGCCCATATCGCAGCTTTAAACGCAGCAATTAATGAATCACAAATAAGGTCACACATAGAATATTGAATTCAAACTTATTATATTCTGGTGCTCATTTTATAGTCAAAATTTGTGGAAAAATCTAGAACGGTTTCAAATGCAATTTCATGATGATTGTTGATAGTGGCTTACTTTTTTTGGGCCACCCTGTATGTAGGTATCAATGTACCACCTGATATATCATTTAAATCGACAAGTATAACAACAATTTCAATGGCGTTTGTGTGATGCTAAATTTTAACGCGAATATTTGCAGACGTACATCAAATTGCGATAAACTTTATTTTACCATCGCGTGGTATCGAGCGCAAAATACAAGAGCAGAAAAACGACCAACAACAAAACAAATGTAACGTTGCAAATGTACGAGCAAAAAATTACGAGACTCTGTCCCCAAAATCCGCAAGATCCAACCCCTCCATTCTGAAATCCTGGATACGCCCGCACAGTAGTTCAGGATGTCACAGCGACTAATACACGGCTATCCACAATCGTCGTGTATGTCTTCGAGACATCCCGGATTTCCGGTGCGACATCAGAGACGGCGCTCAGTCGACAGAATAACGACCGATTACGAGGCATAATATGCTACTCGGACCATCCGCAGTGTTCCTCCAGGCAGTGCGTTCCCTTGACGTCGACTCATCTGTCCTCGGAGGCAATGATTGGATCGAAGACGCTGGCACGCCCGCTCGAGTACTCCGCGTTTCACATTGGGGGAAAGAGGGCTTAAATCAGGGGATCTGAAATTGGAGACTCCCGCAAGCTAAAGCATGCCTGCAAACAGTCTGCACCATAATATAATTTAGCGTTTAAAGTGTAGCGACTTCAGCAACGACAACAACGACAACAATATTTATTAGCCAAATGCCGGACGCCAGAAAAAGCAATGGCCCATCAAAGCTGGTTCCTTACGAAAAAACACACAAATTCAACACAAGTACAGGTTTATACGTTGAATAACATATAACATTTAATGACATGACGAGCATATGCTGTCATTGAACAATAAACAGTCAAGAACTACTTCACGTTGTTCAAACATCATAACTGCCAGTAACAGTCCATGTGATAACGTACATGTAATTAAATTAGTTCACTAAGCATATACTTTTTAAACTGTCGTTCGAAGAAGGAGGGGTTGTTGTTTTGCTTTAACCCATTTGGTAATCGGTGCCATAGTTGGCTGCCAGTAATGGTATTTTATATAACATAACGCACAAATGCACTTTGAAAGAAAATGAAGACGTAATTCTACTGTAAAGCTACTGTGCGGGCGTATCCAGGATTTCAGAATGGAGCGGTTGGATCTTGAAGACGTAATTCGGGGTAGCTGAACGCCCGTAGCCTTCCCGTCTTTGCAAGCCAATTCGTTTGAAGACCCACGGCAATTTGAAGGACTCGGTGTTTGAATAAGAATAGACGGCACCTCGTCAGCGGCTGGGAGTGCCGCCAGTCGCAGCCGTAATATGAGATGCAGTGACATAAATGAGCTAAGCATAAAACCACACCGCCATGTTGGAGGTATGCTTAATGTGAACAAACAGTGAGTTCTGTGCGGAAATCCGAACTCTAACGAATTTAGTGGTCCGGGGTGGTGTATAGATGCTTCTTTTGCGTGACATGAATTATTACA
>Ga0209568_1000947_pt1 | contig 10703 bp, 6 predicted proteins | sample WorMetOlspDAHAB2_FD_187406 | JGI IMG/M metagenome (GOLD analysis project Ga0209568, IMG submission 187406) | Marine gutless worms symbiont microbial communities from Max Planck institute for Marine Microbiology, Germany - Olavius sp. DAHAB.2... ...
GAATTACAATATTCAACCTATGGATTTTGTGTATATATAGTGGATTTCGTGGATTTTAATATTTAGCCTGACCGTTTTTGTTTAGCTGTATGTCACAGCATTCATTTCCAGGCCTGGTCAGTCAATTTTTGTCATTACAAATGACAGCCGCCATTTTATAATTACAAATACATGTAACAGATTAACTCATTTCTGTAAACGAACCTTGTACATTATTGATAGTCTTTGATTTGAATTCTGTTTAGTTAATTTGACGGTAAATGGATCTGTTGATTGATTGACTGATTAATTGATAAACTCAATATAGCCGTTCTACCGAGCATTTCTGACGACTTATGTTAAACGGTTTAGGATTCATGTTCTCTGTCATCCGCTTTTAGTTTGCTTTTAATGTTTTTATTGTACCCCTCCCTCTTATAATTTTACATTGTTGAACACTGCTGTCCATATTTTGTAGGGGCGATATGCAAATTTGGTCAACTGATTGAGTGATTGATATATTTCGTCAGTGTTCATAGTTAAACGGTTACCGGTAAACCAAAGATTACAAAACAGCAACAATACTAGGTTAATCTAGACAGTGGAATAGGATAATGCTTGTATGTAGATCACGTGTCACATGGGTCTCCTCTTCTTTCTCATTCTTCTTCGTTTTTACATTGTAAATCTCTCTGCAAGACATTTTCTAAATATTGGGGGGATAAAAGCACTTCCGTCCCCTGCACCTAACTTTTTGAGGGGGACGATCCCCCCCCTGTCCACCCTAAGTCTCCGCCCCTGATTAAACTCTATGTCTTCCTGCCACACCAGTCCTTGTACGAAGGTGGCACCGGGACACTAGTTGTGTCAGCGAGGCTGTGCGCCCCCGTGGGACCCCGCGACCTCGCGAGGAGACGCTATTCAGCAGGTGATTGGCGCAGTGGAAAGAACAGAGACAAAGATTGTTCTTGTCTCATTTCTGTTATTGTTGTCTGACCGAGGCTGAGAACTGACTGATTGACGATTGACTGAACAGCGCTGATGTGTTAACGACGTTTGAAGATCGTGACAATTCACGCACTCCGCTGTTTCCGTGGAACCCTGCACCCGCAGGGGAGGTAGAGGGATTAAGGCGGCGCACGCGGGTCACTGCCAGCTCCACCGCGCTCACAAAATACGGCCCAAGGTGTAAGTTCCAGTCACTGGCGTACCCAGAGAAAAAGGGCGCGGTTAGGGGGCTTCAAACCTCCTGATTGCATATTCCATTTTTTTCAGAAAACTATAGTCGTGCCTCTGTTCCCGCATAAAATCAAAAGTTTTCTTCAATTGCCAGGCGGGTAGGGGAGGGGGGCGGAGAAGGAAGGGGAGATAAAGAGACGCCTCAAAGAACCGCATATTCCCTCGTCCCTTCGGTTCGCACCTCTTTAGTTATTCGTTGACAGTTAGACATGCATTGGCTTCAAGGAAGTGTGCATCATTGTGTGAGTGCCAGGGTGTGGTGCAGTGTTCCTGTCGGTGGCGGCGGGTGACAGCAAAGTGACAGCAATCTACGCACGACTTGACTCTTCAGTCACTTTGCTTTGCACGTCAGCGACACCTGGTGACGAAAGGCCGAAACGCTCCTCCGCTACTCATGTGCAATGGTTGGATTATGTCTATAATTCTGATCAGCATCCACTGCTGATCTACTCCGCACTAGACAATCCAGCCAGACTCATACATCGTCAGCATCCTCAACGACAGGTGTCACTGTGTTATGTAAAGTTGTGTGTATGTGTTATGTTGTGGACAGTAAGTAAGTAAGTGAGTAAGTAGAAACGATTAACGTGTCTAAGACTGATGACAGTCACTTCGCAAGCACGAACAAATGTGTATACTATGGATAACAGAAATTATAATAGTGTGTCTTGAGACGAATGAAGAAGGTGGAGAGTGTCGACGCAGATGTGACGTGCTGAGGAAGACTGTATGTGTTAACAGTGGCAGATCCAAAAATGTTGAAAAGAGGGGCGGAAGACAATTTATCAGCTACGTCCTCATTTATCGCAAATGCGCACAACGAAACATATGCCTTTTACACTGAAAAAGCGGCTTAAAAAATATGAGCCAATAGCAGGGGGCCGCCACCACCGCCCCCTCCCTTTGAATCCGCCACTCTATGTTATGTGTGTGTTATGTAAAGGGTGGCTCGAAAACAACACCATCACCTAAACAAGGTTTTGGTTGTAACTTCAATGCACTGTATTCATTCCAGCATCAATGCTTGCAAATGATGTGTCTAAAGTATGGCTCCAGTGAGGCCGTCCTCATAACATAGCAAATTGCTCGCTACAAATTCCAACTACAACGCGAACACGATTGCAATATAAGAAAGTTTTACTGACGCTATAACGTAGATGAACTTGCGCATGTTCACGTATAGGCCGCCTACATTCCATCAGTTTTCTAAATTTTTCTCAGCGTTACGTGCTTCCTGAGCCTGTTGAGTCGTCGCGATAACTTCTGACAAAGTAAGATGACGATGATGATGATGATGATGATGAATTTTGATGATGATACAACCATATACCGAAGAGTTAACTGGCTGAGCCTAAAATCCGACTCGGACCAGACCACGGCTACATAAGACATAAGGCCCTAGACACACGGAGTCGAAAATCGGCGCCGGTTTTCGACTCTGTGTGTCTTCGTCCTAAAACGCGGTTCGGTCGGGGTTAGGGACAACTTTTGGTATGCGGATTAGGGTTGAGGTTTAGGGTTTGCATGGTTAGGATTATGTTTGTTAGGCGGGTTCCGAACTTAGAAACATGGTTAGGGTTTTCTGGCTTGCAACGAGCCGGGTCAAGGCTTTGGGTAGGGTCAGATTTTGAGCCGGACCAAACGTTAAGCGACTGATTTAGCTGACCAGCAGTGGCGGGATCTAGAAATTTTGAATGGGGGGGGACGGAAGCAGTGGCGACGGAAGCAATTTGCTATTGGGGGCAAACGCAGGGAGTTTGGGGACGAAAGTCCCCCAGCGGGGTCCACAGGCAGAGCCCCGGTAAGGGACTGGGGGTGAAGTCATCCAGAAACTAAAAGCTTTTCGAAAAATATGCGCATAATTTGGTCAGTCTGACAAAGAATTTTAAGAAATTGACAGTTTGCACAATTTTGTAACCATAACCCTATCCCTAACGATGCACATCACGGATATTTTAATGTCGCACGATAATTTTTTTTAAATTTAAGCACGAAATTACACGTATTTATACTATAAAATGCAGCTTACTGAAAAAAAATTGAGGCCAAAGGGTGGGCGGCCGCCCCACCCCCTCCCCCTCTTTGAATATGCCACTGCTGGCCAGTCATCACCTTTCAATGATATGCTGATAATATTACGCATAAATTATGTTAATCATGCAGCGGTACAGCGTCAACTCGGCCAATGATTCGCTGACAATCTCGTCAGTGCAACGGACGGACGCCGGTCGCTACGTCTGTCAAAGTCACATGACTGATGACGTCATCGTCTCCAACACATACTACGTCACCGTCTACAGTCAGTCACAAGTGTCTGTCTTATTTTGGCGATTTTTTTTTCACACGAAAAAAATAGCCGCTTGTTCACTGTATACACTTCAGTTTTGCTTGCAACATTAATTTTATTTATTATTGTAGCACACGTAATTACCCCACACGATATGACGATTCTGCCCTCTCCCCTCCCTCCCTCCGGGACTTTTCCAGTCCTATGCTCCGCCCATTTTCACCGAAAGGTGACGTCATTTCTCCCTTCTCCAATTATAGTGACGGCAAATTAAATTGTCTCGAGGGTTTGTTTTCAGGGGTGCATGGGCATTGTAAGATTTTAGAGATTAGGCCTGTGACATTTCCATTAATTCTGTTGGACAGTGCTGATGCATATAATATAGCATTCACTCAACATAACAGATCAAAATATTTCGCAATAATCACGAGATAATTATCGTGCATAGCCGACAGTAACTCTTGCATTTCCTGATCGACATCTGCAATACCGTACTCCAAATAACCTGAAAATTTACGATTGTGTTAATTTGTATGGCAATCATAACGCTACCATTTGCAATGTTATGACCTTTGATATAATTATGTTTGTGTGACGTGACAGGCGAGCCTCGTTGTGAAGGCGTGACGTCACTGGCTGAAGGCGATAGCACGCACCTGTCATGCCAAGTTCCGTTTGTAGGTCAGATTCTGCCCAGTCAGTTGTCATGGCAACGCTCACGTGACCCAGCCGCGAAAGCCAAAGAGAAGTTCGGGATACGTCTTGCGCGCAGTGACGTCAATGTGACGTCAGTCGGTTACCATGACGACGGCGTCGTTTACACGTGTCAGCTGCATGTGGATGACGTCACCGAAGAGTGCTCTTTAACGCTAAATGTGTCGTGTGCGTATCTTACTGCTTTCTTGCGTTTTAACTAAACCGTTTTCGGTTAATTAATTAATTTGCTGACCGATCAGTTGGTTATTAATATAAAGTTAGCTTCGCAGAGGTGGTTACGCAGCCAACTCGGTCTGCCAAGGGATTACAAGCACGAAATTCAGACAAAAAACTGAAACACGAGTCTACACTGCCATACAAGCAATTATTAACGAAATACCGTACTATATACGGATTATACAGATAAGCAGTATCTAATGTTATTGTCAAAATGTTAACACGGTGCACAAGCAGCAACGTCAATTAGTTAATCGTTTTCTGCCTTCATCATTCAAGACTACGTTAACTTCACTGAAAGCTTAAATGCACTGGATCAGTGCGGACAACAGGAGGAACGCAGGAATGGAAAGGAGAAAAGTTTTCAGTGTTTGCCGTCATGAGTTGACGGATGATGCTGCAGACAACAGTGTCAGGCAGTGCATTCCAGATCTTAGCGACGGCAGCAACTGGACAAGCTCGGCTGCCGATAGTTGGCAGTTTGAAAGACGGAAAAACAAGATGACTGGCGTTGGTAGCATATGACTAACGCAAACTGTGCTAATAAAGATAGGCCTAAGCGTCGGTATTGTTGTCAACGGCTGGCAAACTGAACGAATGGCATTTTTATGGAGCGACATTTGACGATAGAAATTGGTTCCTTTCAGAATATTCATTCGACTCTGTTCTGGTAGTCGTTAGAGAGCTGCGTGCGGCTGACAGGTCGTTGTTTGATAACGAACGACGAACGAACGGCAATGTGCTGCGCAGCTGATCAGGCGCCCCGCTCAAAACGACTCTGAACTAGTGATGTTCCGAATACTCATCGTTTCTACATTCGAACGAACACTGTTTTCAGTGGTCGAATAGTGTGAAATAATGAAGGTTGACAACTAATGAAAAAATTGTCTCCATATTAATTTAGGGCCAGATTTAAGGGGGCACACCTCCCACCAACAGACGACCTCCCACGAAACCATTCATTTATAATTATTTCTCGTTCCTGGTAGATGTCTACAAAATGTTCGTCGTTTCATGTGACACTGTCGAACAGTGATTGAGTTTCTGAGAGAACATGAACGTGACAAGCTGTATACAGGAGTCAGTCGCGACCAGAGCTACGACGATTCGTCTTAATCCTTTCTTAATCCTATTTGGCTTTTACAATCTCCCATCTAGTGATAGACCCCAAGGCAGGCCTCCCATGCACCAGCTAAATCAAGCCGTGTAAGAATTTATGATGTCCAGTCAACCTTCTACCATAATGGCACTGACTATGAGTCTGTTACAATTCCGTACTGTATATCAGCAACAACAAAGCTACTGTTCAGCACAGCACTTGTATAGACTGTCGCGTCTCGCATTACAATATCAGTATTCGAACTATTCGAATAAGAATGCGAGTATCGATCGATCGAACACGTATAGAGTTTTGGTGCATCTCTAGACTGGCGAGTCGGTTGCTCTGGTTGTCGTCTTGGTTATCGCATCGCAGCCACTGACTGATTGACAGGTCGGTCACTGTTGCCATATTGTTTCATGAAAAGCCGCCAACGACATGTGAAATGTAGCCTACATTCGTGTCGCACACTCAATGTTAAAAGGCAGCAGCAAGTTAGTCAAGCAGTATCGTCAAATGCGCCCACCCGGTCACGTCCTTCCACTTACAGTCTTGGATCTTACACGTCAGTCATCCCTCGTGCTGTCAACGTGTCTTTCCGTGACTTCCTGCGTCCAGTGGCGCCGACTCCGTGGGGCACGGGGGGCACGTGCCCTCCCCTTCTACAAATGGCTGGGCACGGGAAGCACCCTGAGTAAAAGAACAAAAAACGAGAAAGTGAAACTGACCAAACTTCACTGACCATCACAAAAGCGCTCACCAAAACGACTGTTTGTATAAAGCCAAAAAAGTGGAGGGCACGACGAAAAGCGCGAGGACGTGTGCCCCACTTTCAAATTCGTTGCGGCGCCACTGCTGCCAGCTTGCCAGGTTTTCTTTTGCCATCTGCTGCATGGAAGCAAAGTTATTGCTTGCATTGGCGTTCCATTGTCATGTATTCGGTGGACATGACGCAACCATCGAAGTTTCTATAGTCACCACGCAGTCATTCATGCATTTCGGCCGCCTCACGAAGCTTCAGAAAATAGCGCAATTGGGATATTATGTGATGTCGCCTAATGTGACAACCGTGAACTGTGACCAGGCTAAGTCCGCCTGCCGCCCACTGAGTATTCTCGGCGATCGGCCGCACTTGTGATATGATAAACTGCAGGACAGGAAACTGCAGGATATGTCCTAGACGCGATTGATTCGCGAGACCAATGTCAGCATTAAAACATGGCCGCCGTCGATACCATATCACATTCACACATGATAGCACCATGTAGGAGTGGCTGCTCATCTTCCTCTCGTAGACTTTTGAGTCTGTATACCACAAAGTTTATGATGCATCGCCAGTGCGACGCCAGGCCTGCGGTTACCTGCCCAGCCGCTCTTGCTCTTAGGACGGTGCTGAATTGCATGGTGATTGATTCACATGTGCATGACCTGGGCTTGCCAACTCGACAGAGCAGTGGGTGAGATTCGAACCGGGCACCTCTTCGTTTGTCTGACCATTGCACTATCGAGCAACATGCAAGGCCATTTCGGAGCATAATATAGAATACACAGCATTTTTCTTGAAATTTAAGCCCGATATTTATTTTCGTTTTTAAATGTTAGAGCTGCACCAATCAAATTTCGTCTCGGCCGCTGACCAATGTTGCAACAGCTCACCAGTCTTCGCTAGATCCTAAAGTCGGTTTGGGACTGGCCTCCTCTCCCCATTGCTGTCTCCTTCGATACATTCGCTGTCTTGAAACGTTCCAGCGCATCGTTCTAAATCGTGACGTTCCTTCGTTTTACGCGTCGTTCGTGTCGCTTCAATGTGCGTTGCTCACAATCTGTGAACTTGAGTCCGTTCGTTCGTTTGACGTGAAACGTGCTACTCTGTTATCAGCGACAGACTGCAAGTCCACGCACTCGCTGTAACTATTACAGTAAACAAGCGGCACTGCAGAGAACACACATTAAACAGACACACTGCATGACAGACAGACACGCGCTGCCAAGCACATTGCACACTGCAGCTGCAGAGGCTCTGTAGCCACGCAAGTGATCAACTTGTTTGATATTGATATTGTTCGTGGCAAATAAATTTCCTTCTTTCTTTCTTAATTGCCAACTAATGACGTCCATCCATTGCGATGCATGCAATTCGCTTTATTTTGCCGTCAAGATGCAGCGAAAACAGCCGCAAACACGTTACATCTCCGATTAAACGAAATACAATGAAGTTCAGTATACATTTTTTATCGTAATACGTCGCCAGCTGGTTTATGCACGCAGTAGACCAAAGTTCTGCGGCATTTTACCAAAGTGCTGGGGGGGATTTCCCCACCAGCACTTCTAATTGCCCCATCAGCCCTTTGGTGACTGCTAATGTCGCACCAATGTGTGCCCTTGATGTTCAAGACTATATACATATTGCATAGTGACGGGCGGGGAGTCTTGATCCTGGAGTGCCCCTTGTGACCCCACGACCGTTTCCTTTTAGCCTGATGTACCCACCAGTCACATTAGCTTAATAATCCCCTTTCTCCCGTCTCTGCTGGGCAGTGGTTATATTGCACTTGCAGATGCGAACGTGCCATTCTAGCACTTGTTGGAGTTTCACAATATTAACCTCGAACTCATCGCGCTCTTCTGTACCTTAGAAAGTCGTTCGCTCGTACCTCGCGTTTCGTATTCAAGGTTATTGATATTTGCGCTGTCAAAAATTAGCGAAAAGTAGCTATATTACTGCTGCAATTACAGCATTCACTGTTGCCGATTTAATACAGTGAAATATCTATAGTGGACATAAACGCTGCGAAAAATTTATAGGTCTATATGTCTTAGTTGCATGGTCTGGCATCACTGTGATGAAGCGTTTCTCAGTTTATAGTTTCGCGACTTAGCCTACGTAATACTTACAGGGTGGTCCAAAAAACTGACACCCTTTGTTTTGTACGCCTTAATATCATCAAATATTGACCGATTTTCAAACTTATTTCACCGTCAGAATCAGCAGAACATTTGTAATAATAATGTCACTAAAGATCCCACCACACCTCAAGTGTGTCGCTACACTACGTTGTGAAATATCAGTGTCTTAATGGCAACAATTGAAAACAAGACGACTTCTGTAACAACACATTTTAAGAGTGCGTCATACGGCAGAAAGATGGACACATTGAACATTTGAACTGCAGATATGACAGTTACTTTAGATAATAACTATAACTGAGACAATAAACACGTTGTTTCCTGTTCTTAATTTCTTAAAATGTTTTGTTACAGAAGTCGTCTTGTTTTCAGTTGTTGCTTTTAAGACACTGACATTTCACAAGGTAGTGTAGCGACACACTTGATGTGTGGATGGATCGTTAGCGACAGCATTATTACAAATGTTCTGCTGATGCAGACAGTGAAATCAGTTTGAAAATCCGTCAGTATTTGATGAAATTAAAAAGCCGTACAAAACAAAGGGTGTCAGTTTTTTGGACCACCCTGTATACGTTGAAGTAATTTAACAACGGCGTCTGAATATGTGTGCAGTGATGTCGTGACTGTCGTGCTGCAGACGCAGTCCGTGACGTGCAGTTTGTACCTCGTCAAGACGTCTACCACGTCGGTGACGAGGTTCGCTGCACGGCGTCAGGAAACCCAGAGCCAGACATCTCCATCAGTGCAGAGTCTGCTCATCAGAAGAGCGAAAGTGCAGTTGCGCTGGTGACTGACACTGAATGGACCCAGCTGCACTGTAAGGCCACCAACCAAGTCAACGGCCACACACGATCAGTAACCGAGACGATACACTTCACAGTGCGACCACGTAAGTATTATAGCACAGGCACCTGCGGCATCGAATCATGAACATTTGGGTGCTATACAGGGTGGCCCAAAAAGTACGCCACTATAAAGAATCGTCATTAAATCGTACTAAAACCCGCCATTAAGGCTACATTTTTCATCAATTTTGACCACAAAATGAGCACAAGAATATGATAAGTCTGTGTTAAGTATTCAATGAGTGATCTAATTAGTGACGTCATCACTTGCTGTTTTTGAAGCTGCGATACAGGTAAGATCAACGCATCTGATATAATCGTGTTTTGAAACCACAAAAAAGAGAAAATATGAAAGTAAAATACATTTTACATAAATCCCCATCTAAAAGATCGTTTAGATATAGAATTCACAGCTTGTTAAATCGAGCTGATGCCAGAGGAAGCGCTGACATCGTTTACCGTATGTGACGCATATCTCTAGTTTGCGTGTCAAGCATAGTTATTGAGATCAGAAAGTAGTTCACGCATACTATATCTAATACCAACGAATGATATAGTGGTGCGTGATTCATACTTTAATTTTACGATTTAATCTAATCTCATTGACAGGCTTTAATACGATTTAATACGAATTTTTGACCATTTTATGGTAGTCCGGCTTACTTATTTTTTTTTGGGGGGGGGGCACCCATGCACTATAATCAGGGCATGGTGTTTGAAGTGGGGAGTCGGGAATCCCCAACTCACTGGCTTTTTCGTTGCAACTCCAAGGACCTCTCCCAGAATGAAGCAACAGTACTGATATGGTTCCGAATCGCCCATCTGCACAGATTGACTATACATATGTATACGTTTGGAGCTGCGCAATGTTTTTAGTGGTGCATGCGAGAACAGAAAAATGGGACAACTGAGATTCTCAGAATATAGCAGAGAGGCGCGTTCGGCTGATCATAGCAATTGTTGATTGCTGTCGTGTAATTTTCACAATAATTCGTTTATTCCCACGTGTGAACTGTTGTTTGCAGAAGACAAGCCGAACGCAGAGAGCGGACAGTCAGTGCGCGCAGGTCAGTGAATATGCGTAATTAACTAATTATTCATGTGGCTATACGGACGTTCGTGATGAATCACGCAGGCGGTCATAGGCGTACCCAGGATTTTACCCAGGATTTTACGGGTTGACTGATAAATGCCGGACATGAAATTGCAGGACATGAAAATACGGGACATGAATTTGCAAGACAAGACAAATACCGTATGAAAATGGATTACATTACTTTAGAGTGTCCATTTCTTTTAAATTTTTAATCATTTGTATGCAAGGCGAGTGTGTTAACGTACAAAAAACTTAACTGCGCCTGCTCATCATAAATATAGCAGTTTTCTGTAATCTGTATACACTGTACTGTAGAAA
>Ga0209568_1000949_pt1 | contig 10695 bp, 10 predicted proteins | sample WorMetOlspDAHAB2_FD_187406 | JGI IMG/M metagenome (GOLD analysis project Ga0209568, IMG submission 187406) | Marine gutless worms symbiont microbial communities from Max Planck institute for Marine Microbiology, Germany - Olavius sp. DAHAB.2... ...
CGCCACCAAGTACCTGGACAGCTATCTCAGATGGTTCCATCTCATCGAACTCGGCGACCAGCCATCGCCAAGAGCCTGCCTCGAGGCGGCGATGACGAGGCCATGCCTTCGTTTTGCGAATTGAGCCTAACCTTTTGATTTATACGCGGAGCGGAAGTTTACATTAGGCACGATCGTTCTAGGAGTCTCATCTAAATCATCCACGGACATCAGGCGCGGCGCAAAAAGGGTCCGCCGACCGTCGCAAAGCCCGGACAATGGGAAAGGCGCGTGGTACCTTCCGGATGCAGATGCGACGACGGGAGACCGGCCAATGACCAGCCCAGCAGATCCATCCCAGGCCTTCGACGAAGAGATCGACCGGCGCCGGGTGCCGGCCCTGAAGGTGCATCCCGTGGTGCTGGGGGCCGGCGGCGAAGGCCTGTTCGCCGGCGGCGTGGCGGACATGGATTTCAAGGCGCCGCCGCCGGTCCTGGCGGCCATGGGCGCGCGGCTGGAACACGGCGTGTTCGGCTATGAAACCGTGCCGGCCGGGTTGTTGCCGGCGTTGCGAGGCTGGCTCGAGAACCGCCACGGCTGGCAGGTGGACGAGGCCCATATCCTGCGCGCACCGAACATCCTCAACGCCCTGGCCATGGCCGTTTGCCTGTTCACAGAAGAAGGCGACGGGGTCATCGTGCAGTCGCCCGTGTTCTTCGATTTCTTCGATATCCTGCGCGAGAACGGCCGCCGGATGGTCGCCAATCCGCTGATCCTGGAGGACGGCCGCTACCGCATGGATTTCGACGACCTGGAGGCCAAGGCCGCCGATCCCAAGACCCGGATGATCTTTCTCTGCAATCCCCACAACCCGGTGGGCCGGGTCTGGTCGGCCGACGAGCTCCGGCGGCTGGGCGACATCTGCGCCCGTAACGGTGTGCTGGTGGTCGCCGATGAGATCCATGGCGATCTGGTGTTCGGGGGAGGGACATACGTGCCCTTCGCCGGCCTCGGGCCCGATTACGCGGCCAATGCCGTCGTCTGCCTGTCCCCGGCCAAGAGCTTCAACATCGCCGCGTGTTGCTCGGCCTTCACGGTCATCGCCGACGACGCCCGGCGGGCCGCCTTCCAGGCCGAGAACAGCCGCCTCACCGTCAACAAGAACAACGCCTTCGCCAGCGTCGCCATGGAGGCCGCCTACCGGGACGGCGGGCCCTGGCTGGACGCGGTCCTGGCCTATCTTGAGGGTAATCTGGATCTGGTGCGCCGCCGCCTCGCTGAAATTCCGGAAGTGGACCTGATCGAGCCCGACGGCACCTTCCTGCTGTGGCTGGATTTCCGCGCCCTGGCAATGACGCCGGACGAGCTGACCGGGTTCCTCCGGGACCGGGCCGGATGGGCGCTGACCCGGGGCCAGGCCTTCGGGACGGAAGGCGCCGGGTTCGCGCGGCTCAACCTGGCCTGCACGCGGGCCCGCCTCACGGCGGCCCTCGACGATCTCACCGCCGCGGTGGAGGGGTGGCGGGGAGCCTGAGGCCCGTGGAGACCGGCCGTGTCTTAACCGGCCTCGGCCAGCGCCCCCAGCTTGGCCAGCTTCTCATGACGGAAGGCGCCCCAGATGGCGGCGCCGATGGCGCCGGCGTAGATGCTGTCGGCGTGGCTGACCACGTCCACGTTGACCTTGGAATCGGCCATGGATTCGTTGAGGGCGGCGAGGAGCCCTAAGTCCAGGGCCAGGCCGCCGGTGACCAGGACGCGGCCCTCGGTGACCCGGATGGCACGCAAGAGCTTCAGCAACCGGCCGGCCATGGAGAGGTGGATACCTTTCAGGATGTTGGCCGCGGTGATCTGCCGGGACACCATGTTGATGACGTCCGTCTCCGCCAAGACGGCGCAGATGGAGGACACCTTCTCCGGGTCGTCCGCCTGCTGGGAGAGCTCGCCGATCTCCTCGAGCGTGATGCCCAGATACCGGGCGATGTTTTCCAGGAACTGGCCGGAGCCGGACGCGCATTGGGACGTCATGCGGTATTCGTCCACCTTGCCGCGCCCATCGATGGTGATGGCCCGGCCGTGCAGGGCGCCCACGTCCAGGATGGCCCGGGCGTCGGGATCGAGGAAGATGCCGCCCCGGGCGTGGGTGGTCATGGAATAGAAATGGCCGGTGGAGAAGGTCAGGCTTTCCGCCTCGCCGGTCGTCGCGATGTAGTGGATGTCGCCCTCTTCGAGGCCGGCGTCGGCAAGCGCCGCCTCGAAGGCTTCCCGGGCCAGCTTCAGGGGATCGCGCTGGCGCACCTTGGCGATGTGGCGGGACAGCCATTTCGGTTCGGCCCCGTCCACCGTCTCGAAAACCACCGCCTTGATGGCGCCGGTGCCGACATCGATGCCCGCGCTGATGGTCATGGTCCGCTCCCGCTCCCTATTGGTTCCCTTCGCGCCGGGCGAAGGTGGCGGCACCCAGGGCGCCCGTGTAGATGGACGCCGGGTCGATATTGATGGTCATCTCCCCGTAGTTCTCGTCGATGAGCTTCTTCAGTTCCTTCACGGCCGCCTGGTTGTTGGCGACGCCGCCGGTGAAGGTGAACTGGTCCGAGATTCCGCCGGAGCGCGAGATGATGGACATGGCGCGCAGGATGATCGCCCGGTGCAGCCCGGCCAAAATGTCCTCGCGTTTTTCGCCGAGCGCCAGGCGGTCGCGCAACTCGGCGCCGGCGAAGACCGTGCAGGTGGAATTGATGCGCACGCTTTTCGTCGCCTTCATGGCCATGGGGCCGAGCTCATGCAATCCCATGTTCATCTCGTCGGCGATGTAGCCGAGATACCGCCCGCAGCCGGCGGCGCAGCGGTCGTTCATCTGGAAGTTCTCGACGATGCCGTCCGCATCCACCTGGATGGCCTTGGTGTCCTGGCCGCCGATGTCCAAGACGGTGCGGGTTTCCGGATACATGACGTGTGCACCCAAGCCGTGGCAGAGGATCTCCGAGCGGATGTGCTCCTTGGGGAAGGGCAGGGTGACGCGGCCGTAGCCGGTGCCGACCACGTAGGTCTCCTCCAATTCAACGTCGAGGGCCTTGGCCACCGCTTCATCGAGTTTCGCCGCATCAACCTGGATCTCCGGCGCGCCGTCCAGGACCTGCTGCAAGGCCCCCTTGAAGGCGGATCTGACGCCGCCCTCGGGCGGCCGGTTCTCCACGTCGATGATGGATTTGTCGTAGAGATTGAGGATGGTCTCGAAGGGCACGCCGGCCGCCTTCGCCACCTCCTCGCCGATGTGCATGAGGCGCGCCCCGGCGATGTCGCGGAAGAAATCGGACTTCCGGGCGGCGCCGGGGGCGTACATGTCCGGGGCCTCGGCGGCGATGCGTTGGAAGATCTCGTCCAGGGCGTCGCCGATGCCCGCGTCCCCCTCCTTCATGTGCGAGCGGCAGGTCTGCTTCAGGTCCTCCAACTGGTCCAGGAAGTGCTGCATCTGAATGGCCAGTCCGAGGCCTTCCATGACCGCGTCGGAACTTCCCGAAACCACGGCGGCGTCGAATTCCCGGCGAAACAGCGTCATGCGGGCGTCCGTGCGGGCCTCCTGCTTGGCCACGGCGGTGGCCGTGGCGTAGTTGGACCGCGAATTGGTGATGCCGCGGCCCAGGACCCGGCCGTCCTCGTCCAGAAGCACCGCCTTGGTGGTGGTCGAGCCGAGATCTATGCCGATGAAGCATTTCATGGCATTGCCCCCTCACGCCGCCTTGGCCGGGCCGCCGCCGCCCCGGCGCTTCTGTTCGATCATCTGGAAGTAGCTCTCGAGCCGGTTCTTGACGTTGGCCGGCGAGAAGTAGCGGGGGTCCACCAGGTCCGTCTCGATGAAGGCGGCGGGCTTGCCGGTGCGGGTCTCCACCTCGCGCATCATCATCAATTGCCCGGCGGAGAAGGAATTGCAGGACTTGATGGAGTTCACCAGGAAGCCGTCGGCCTGGTATTCCTCCATGTAGGTCTCGATCATGTCGACCCGGGTCGGCAGGTTGCGGTTGGTGTAGCAGCCCAGGCAGTACTCGGCGAGGCTCTCCAAGGGGTTCGCCGGGTCGTGGCGGAAGCCGTCGTAGTCGTAGACGCCGCCCACCTTGGTGTAGGTGGACGCCACCACCACGGCACCCTCGTCGGCGAACATCTTCCAGAAGTCCCTGAACGAGGTCCAGTTGGGCGGACCCTCGACGACAAGCCGGTACTTTTCCTCGCCCATGTCGCCCTCGGGCGTCACCGGGCCGAGGCCCTTGGCCATGCGCTCCTCGATCTCCGAGCGCAGGATCCGATAGTAGTCGACGGCCGCGTCGGTGCCGCGGAAGGCGGTGAAGATGGGGCCGATGTAATAGACGCCGCCGAAGTAGGCGTCGATGGGGCTGGGCTTGGTCTTGGCGCTCTCCAGCACCCAGACGAAGTTCTCCTCCGCCTCCGCCGACTTGGCCAAATACTCGCGCAGCCGGTCGATGTCGAACTTGACGCCGGAGACCGCTTCCAGGTCCGGGATCACCTCTTCTTTGAGCTGCTTGACCACGTAGTCGCGCATGTTGTCGGTGACGATGCCGTCGCCCGTGTAGGGGACGTGCAGCATGGTGGTCTTACAACCATACTGGTCGCGCAGCAGCTCGAACCACTTCATGAAGGTGAAGCAGCCTGTGTAGCTGAGCAAAAGCAGGTCCGGCACGGGCATGGGCTTGCCGTTGGGGGCGATGGCGCCCTTCGCCATGTTGCCGATGTCCGCCTTCACGTAGGTGCAGACGTCTTCCGAGTGGCCCATCTTCTCGGCGTCCTGGATCATGCGGCCCGACTTCTTGCGCATGCCGTTGTTGATGGCGTTGATTTCCGGCAGGTTGTTGAGCATGTCGAAGCACATGATCAGCTCGTTCAGGTTCCCCGGCACATAGGTGGCGGCCACCTTGGCGCCAGTCTCCTCGGCGCTGGTCAGTTTCTCGTAGTTCTCGGCGATCATCGACTTCTGGGTCAGCATGGAGGATTCTTTGACCACGTCGGATTGTTGCGGTTCGGTGCTCATGCGTCGCTCCAAAGCTTGATGGTGTCGGCGAAGGTGCCGGCCTGCTCGCGGATGGGCTGCATCTGGCCGGAGTTCTCGGCGTACTTGAAGGAGATGTAGGGGACGCCGGCCTTAGCCAGCGCGCCGGCGAGCATGGGCCGGTCCAAGAGGGCTGGGTCGCAGAAACTGGGGGCGGCGAAGATCACCCCTTCGGCGGCGCGCTCGCGCACCGCGTCGATGAGATACTGGCCCTTGCGGGCGCCGTCGGGCTCGTACTTGGCGGCCGTGTCCACGGAATGATTGATGAAGGCTTCGGCCAGGTTGGCGATGGGATCGCCGTCGGTGGCCACGTCCTCGGTGAGCCAGCGGTTCACCAGCATGTAGTCGTCGTCGACGATGTAGCAGCCGGCGAGCTCGATGGATTTGATCAGATTGAGTGGCGGTTGCTCACAGAAGGAGCCCTGCAGAATGATCCGGCAATTGTCGCGCATGGGCCGCTCGGCGGCCTCGCAGGCTTCCAGGTATTGGCCGATCAGTTCCGTGTGTTCCTCCACGGGCAGCACCAGGCCGGCCCGCATGAGGAGATAGACTTCGCGCGCCGGCGCCTTCCAGGGCGCCCGGGTTCGGTAGTCGTAGACCCGGTTCACGGCCCGGCGGTTTTCGTTGAACAGCGCGATGGAGTTCCGGATGGCGTCCTCGGTGATCTTCCTTCCCGCCACTTCCTCCAGGCCGGCCTTCAGTTCCTTCAGTTCTTCGGCGTAATAGGCGCCGCCGACGGCCGCATCGAAGTTCTGGGGCACGTCGAAATAGCGCACGTAGACGTCCGGCTTCATCATCTTCCACATACCGGAAAGATTTCGGATCACGTCGCAGATGGACGGAAACAGCATGCCGTCGACGAAATCCAGCCGCCCGGTGACGGCCAGCTCCACCGTGGAGCGAGGGATGCGGCAGATATAGCTCTGATAGAAGGCGTCGCCGTGGATCACCTCCATGTTGTCGCCACCGCCCATGATGCCCAGCGGCAGCATGCCGCCGGCGTGGATGATCTCGCGCGGCACGTAGACGGGCATGTAGCCGATGACCTTACGGCCCGGTTCCGCGTCCTTCCATTCCCGGGCGGCCGTGAAATCCAGGTCCTCGTAAAGAACCTCGCAGCGTTCGATGATCTGGTCGACGGTCTGTGCCATGGCTTGGATCATGCCTGGATAAAATATTAATTTGGTACTCTAATACCAATTATACGAAGAGTCCACAGTGGAATTGGGGTTTTGGCGCGAATTTCAGCGAATTGGCGATGGTCCAGGCGCGTGGCCGGCCGGTTCAGCCGTAGACCACAGTCTTGCAGGCCTTGACGAAGGCCCGCTTGGAAACGGCCCGGGAAAAGGCGTCCCGGACCATGCGTTCTTCTACGGCGCCGTGCATGTCGGCGGCCTGCTCGACAAGATCCGGCAGGTGCCAGGGGAAGTCCGCGTAGGCGTCGCGGGCCGTGGCCAGGGTCGTCGCGACGACGTCCGGCCACTGGCCGTCGTCGGCTTCGGCCTCGTGGCGGACCAGCACGGTGGCGATGGCCAACAGCGCCGCCTTGGTCCAGCAGTCCCGGGACACGTTCACCGTATGGGTGGCCAGCAGTTCCTCGTCGTCGTCGCCGAGCGCGAACAGGATGTCGAACTTGTTGGTCTTGCCTCCCGTGTAGAGATCGAACACGCGCTCCAGCACCGGCGCCAGGTTGGCCGCGGCGCAGGCCGGGCCGCCGGGGCAGATGTCGCAGGACCGCATGGTGAACCTCCCACGGCCCGGGCCGAACCCGGGCCTTATATTGGTACGAAATTACCTATATAAACCTAGGATGCAGACGGATTTCGAGCAACCGCACATTCGCGCCGCCACCGCGGCCGACATGGACGCCGTCGCGGCGATCGAGGCGAAGATCACCGGCGAGGCCAAGCCGGCCTACTGGCGCGACACCTTCCAGCGCTTCGGGCGCCGCGACGACCGCTATTTCCTGCTTGCCGAGGATTCCGCCAAGCGGGTGCTCGGCTACATCGTCGGCGAGGTCCGGGCCTGGGAGTTCGGCTCGCCGCCCTGCGGCTGGATCTTCGCCATCGGCGTCGACCCGGACCTGCGGGTCCGGAAGATCGGCAGCCGCCTGTTCGCCGCCGTCTCAACCCGCATGCGGGCCGCCGGCGTCGATACGGTGCGCACCATGATCGCCCGCGATGACGAACTGATCATGGCCTTCTTCCGCTCCCAGGGCATGATGGCTGGTCCCTTCGTGCAGTTGGAGATGCCCGTGGATGGGGGCTGGGACGACGGCGGCGCTTCATGAGATTGCAACGGGCCACGCGGTGCGCCTTGTTCGCCGTCGCCGAGCTGGCCGGCGATCCGGAGCGTCAGGTCTCGGCGGCGGAGATCGCCGAGAAATACGGCCTTTCGGTCAACCACCTGGCCAAGGTCTTGCGGGAACTGGCCCGGGCCCGGATCATCACCTCGGTCAGGGGGGCGGGCGGCGGCTATACCTTCGCCGCCAACCCCCGACGCCTGACCCTTTACGACATCGTCAGCCGTTTCGAGGAGCTGGGCGGGGCGGGCGACGGGCCGGCGGAACCCGGCGCGGCGACCGACGCCGGCCGCGCCCTGGACCGGGTACTGACGGAAATCGACGAGATCACCGTGGCGACGCTCAAGTCCATCAGCTTGGCCACCTTCCTGAAGCTCAGTCGGCGGCAGAACGCGGATTGAAGCGCCGCCACCAGGGGCCTTCTCATGATTCACCGCAGAGTACGCGGAGTTTGCGCAGAGGGCGGGAAGAACATAAGGAGTTCCCCGATGACTTCGGCTCCGCGTCCTCAACGGTAACCTCAGCGCCCTCTGCGGTGAATCCTCATCCGAGCGAACGGCATTCCAGAGGTCTTGGAAAGGCCGCCATACGTCAGATGTGCACCGCCCGCCCGCCGGCCGCCAGCGCCGCTTCCTTGACCGCCTCGGGAAGGCCCGGGTGGCCGTGGCAGATGCGGGCGATGTCTTCCGCCGAGCCACCAAACTCCATGACGTTGACAACCTCCTGGATGAGATCTCCGGCCTGGGGGCCGATGATGTGGCAGCCCAGCACCCGGTCCGTGGCCTTGTCCGACAGGATCTTCACGAAGCCATCGGAATCGGCGTTGCAGCGGGCCCGCGAATTGGCGGAGAAGGGGAACTTGCCGGAATTGTAGGCGACGCCGGCCTCCTTCAACTGCTCTTCCGTCTTGCCGCAGGCCGCCACTTCCGGGTGGGTGTAGACGATGCCGGGGATGGAATCGTAGTCGATGTGGCCGGTCTGGCCGGCCAGAATCTCGGCGCAGACCACGGCCTCGTCCTCGGCCTTGTGGGCCAGCATGGCGCCGCCGATGACGTCGCCGACGGCGTAGATGCCGGGCACGTTGGTCTGGTAGTCCTCGTCCACGGGGATGAAGCCGTGGTCGTCCATGGCCACGCCCACCTTGTCGAGGCCCAGCTTGTCCGTGTAGGGCCGGCGCCCGATGGCGACCAGCACCACGTCGGCCTTCATGGTCTCCTTCTTGCCCCCGTCCCGGGGCTCCATAGTCAGGGTCACGCCGGCGCGGGCCTTCTTCGCACCCGTCACCTTGGTGGCCATCTTGAACTTCATGCCCTGTTTTTTCAGGATCCGGGCCATGTTCTTGGAGACCTCGGCGTTCATGCCGGGCAGTGCCACGTCCAGGAACTCGATGACCGTCACGTTGGCGCCGAGCCGGCGCCAGACGGAGCCGAGCTCCAACCCGATGACACCGGCGCCGATGACCACCATCTCCTTCGGAACCTTGGCGAGGCTCAGCGCGCCGGTGGACGAGACGATCTGCTTCTCGTCGATGGTGACGCCCTTGAGCGGCGCCACGTCGGAGCCCGTGGCGATCATGATGTTGGCCGTTTCCAGCACCTGCTTCTTCTTGCGCGGCCCCGGCGACACGGAAACCTTGCCGGGCTCGGTGATGGTGCCTTCGCCGACGATATAGTCGATCTTGTTCTTCTTCATCAGGAACTCGATGCCCTTGGTCAGGTCGTCCACGACCTTCTCCTTGCGGCCCAGCATGCCGGGCAGGTCCAGCTTCAGGCCCGAGACCTGGATGCCGTGATGGGCGAATTCCTTCTCCGCCATCTCATAGTGGTGCGAGGACTGCAAAAGCGCCTTCGAGGGAATGCAGCCGACGTTCAAGCACGTCCCGCCCAGCTTGCCGCGCTTTTCCACCACGGCGGTCTTCAGGCCCAGTTGCGCGGCCCGGATGGCGCCGACGTAACCGGCGGGGCCGCCGCCGATGACGACCAGATCGTATGCGTCACTCATGTTCCTCTCCACATTTCGAACCGAGGCGGCTGGGACTTCACCCCCACCCTGACCCTCCCCCATCAAGGGGGAGGGGACTCCCGGTTTGACCGCCCTTCTCTCCCTCCCCCCTTGTGGGGGAGGGTTGGGGTGGGGGGTCTAACTAAAAAATCCCGATCACTGCGATAGCTCGGACCCGCCGTAATTGTTGTAGTTATGTGCGTTTGCTCGTGCCAATTTTTCTTTGTCCACCGCAATTGCTTTGCCGTCTTTCGAGCCCTTGGTCGACCATCTGACGATCAACACGACCGGCAATACGATGAGGGCAACAATTCCAATGGAACCGAGCAAGAAGTAAAGGGCAGGGGTCATCTCACTCCAATGGCCTCCAGGAAACGTTTGCTTCTGACTTCACACGTCCAGCATGATCCGCTGCGGATCCTCGATGCACTCCTTCATGCGCACCAGGAAGGACACGGCCTCGCGGCCGTCGACGATGCGGTGATCGTAGGAAAGCGCCAGGTACATCATCGGCCGGATCACCACCTCGTTGCCCACCGCCACGGGTCGCTTCTGGATGGTGTGCATGCCGAGGATCGCCGATTGCGGCACGTTCAGGATCGGCATGGAGTTGAGCGAGCCGAAGACGCCGCCGTTGGAGATGGTGAAGGTGCCGCCCATCATCTCGTCCATGCCCAGCTTGCCGTCCCGGGCCCGGTGGCCGAAATCGGAGATGGCGCCCTCGATGTCCGGGAACCGCATCTTGTCGGCGTCCTTGATGACCGGCACCACGAGGCCCTGGGGCGTGCCCACGGCGACGCCGATGTTGTAGTAGTTCTTGTAGATAAGCTCGTCGCCGTAGACCTCGGCGTTGACCGCCGGCCATTCCTTCAGCGCGATGCAGGCGGCGCGCACGAAGAACGACATGAAGCCGAGCCTGACCCCGTGCTTCTTCTCGAACTCGGCCTTGTATTCGGCCCGCAAGTCCATGGCGGCGCCCATGTCCACCTCGTTCCAGGTGGTCAGCATGGCGGCCGTGTTCTGGGCCTCCTTCAGGCGCGTCGCGATGATCTTCCGGAGCTTGGTCATCCGGACCTTCTCCTCGCGCGGGTCTTCCGGGCGGGGCGGCAATTCGCCGGCCGGGATGAACTGCGCCGCCGGCACGCCGCCTGAGCCGCGGGTCACCTTCGCCGTGCCTGCCTCGATGGCGGCCATGACGTCTGCCTTGGTCAGCCGGCCATCCTTGCCGGTGCCGGTGATCTTCGCCGGGTCCAGGTCGTTGTCGTCCACCAGCTTGCGGACCGCCGGCGACATGGGAATGGCCGGGGCCGCCGGCGCGGCGGCCGGGGCCGGCGCGGGGGCCGATGCGGGTGCCGGG
>Ga0209568_1000950_pt1 | contig 10693 bp, 10 predicted proteins | sample WorMetOlspDAHAB2_FD_187406 | JGI IMG/M metagenome (GOLD analysis project Ga0209568, IMG submission 187406) | Marine gutless worms symbiont microbial communities from Max Planck institute for Marine Microbiology, Germany - Olavius sp. DAHAB.2... ...
CGCCTATCGCTTCAGTCGGCGCTTTGATCTGCGCGCGCTGCCCAACCGACTCTTGGTGGCTGCGGTGGCCTGTGGCCCACGCCCGAAAGGCTGGATTCGGATGGCTGAATCTCATTGCTAATCAGGATCCGGTTTGCGGTATTCCGTATCCAGGATCGAACGCGACGCCTGCGCGCAGCATCTACGATACTCGAAACGGGGATACGTGCATCAAGGTGGAGTTTTCGCGCCTTTCCGCCGCCTGCACGTGGAAGCGTATAGGACCACTTCACGTCTTCGTCGTTGAGCCCGAACTGGTCTTGCAGGATACGCCGGAACAGAAACTCGCAGCCTATGCCGATTTGACGATAAATATTGGTCATCCCACCTGCGGTCTTGTGGGCCGCGTACATAAGGGGATGGTCAAGGCCAAGCCAATTATAGAAGGGGTCAGCTTTGTAGATGCGCCGGAACTCGTCGAGTTCGTATCCGGCCTTTGCGCCATGACCGAGTTTCGGCTTGTACGTGGCGCAGACCTTAATACAGTCCGTGAGAATGAACAAATAGTCCTCGTCGGTCGACGGGCTCATTCAATTACCAGGCCTTGATGTGATTGTAGATCGAGAGATAGTGGTGGGCCGGATGATTCCACGAATAGTCATAGACCATGCCGTTGGAAAGCAGGCGCCGGAATTCCTTCGGGAATTCGTACCAGAGCCCGATGGCGCGGTCCATGGCCGACTCGACGGCAGGGAAATCCGTGTTGTCGAAGACATAGCCGTTGCGACATTCGAAAGGCATCTGGGCGTGATCCCGGTCGAATACGGTATCGGCAAGACCACCGACCGTCCTGACGATGGGGACGGTGCCGTAACGTAGCGCGATCAGCTGAGCGAGACCACAGGGCTCGAAAATACTGGGCACCACCAACATATCCGCGCCCGCGTAAATCAGGTGAGCGAGCTGCTCGTTGAATCCGATCTCGATATGGACATCCGGGTTGTCGTTAAGGTGATGCTTGAGGCCCCAGAACTCATCGTTGACACTCCGGTCCGGACTCGAGCCCAGGAGCACGAACTGGGAGCCTCGCTGGAGGGCATAGAACATCGCGTGACGGACCAGATGCAGGCCCTTCTGGTGGTCTAACCGACCGACATAGGCGATCAGGGGCTTGTAGTCCTTGCGCAGCATCAGGCGCTCGCGTAGCGCCTCCTTGTTCGCGTATTTCCCGTCCAGTTGCCAGACGTCATAGTGGTGAGGCAGGAAACAATCGATCTCGGGATTCCACACCTCATAATCGACGCCGTTGAGTACGCCGCCGAATTTGCCCCCGTGGACAGCAAGCGTATGACCGAGCCCTTTACCCTGATCGGTATAGCGGGCCTCCCAGGCATGCTTCGGGGAGACGGTGGTCACGAAGCTCGAATAGACGATGCCCCCCTTCATCATGTTGATGGCCTTGGGGTTGTGATCGTCACCCAGGCGGTCACGATCAAAATAGTAATCCGGTCGATTCAGGCCGGTCCCGGATAACACCGGCTCCCCGTGGACCCCCTGATGCTGAAAATTGTGGATGGTATACACGACGCGCTGATCGTGCATGCCCATGCGGTGATAGATTTCCCAGAGCAGGACCGGCACCAGGCCGGTTTGCCAGTCATGACAGTGAATAATGGTCGGACGCTTGCCCGACTTGAGCAGAAACTCGATGGCGGCCTTGCTGAAGAAGGCAAACCGAAAGGCATCGTCGTGCGATCCGTAGAAGGAGCCGCGATTGAAGAAGTTTTCGTCCGAATGGGGTTCGATGAAGTAGCACCGGCGCCCGTGGACCATGCCGAAATAGACGGTGCAATGGATGTTGCCCCCGGCCCAGGGCACCCACAGATCATGGTAGGTGGCGTCCAGCCCCCAGATTTCGCCGTACCAGAGACAGTCGTATTTCGGGAGTATGATCTCCACATCGTTGCCGCGAATCTCGAGCTCGCGGCTCAAACCGAAAACGACGTCAGCCAACCCGCCCACTTTGGCTACGGGCGCGAGCTCGGACGAGATATGAACGATATACATAAGGATGGCCCAGTTAAGGATGGCCCGGTGAGATTCCAGCTGAGCTGGGGGCGGTTAAAAAAAGGGACCTATATACGTGACTAGCCACGGAGGGCGGTGTTTTCCTTTGCAGCCCGGATGAAATTCGGAAATTTGGTAACCCTCCCTTCAATCCGACCCCTCCCAAGTCTCTTGCCATGGTTTTGGCGAGCTATGTATATAGGTTCCTAAAAAAACTCCTCGATCCCACGTCCCCCGCATCCCATGGGGAAGCTGTTTTCTCCCGATTCCGCAGGCACTAAACACTCTATTATGGTTACGCAACCGAGCGCCGTCTACCCCCGTGCCGGCGGGGGAGGGTTCCCAAAGGATAGTGGTTAAATTTAAAGTGGCCCGGTTGTGCGACCTGATGATTTGAACCCCCACTGTTTTTGCCATCCCTGCCCCGCACCTATCGCTGCCGACCGACTGGTCGGCGGCGATAGGTGCGGGGCAAGCCCCTCTCCCGGCGGGAGAGGGGCTTTAATCCGGGTAATCCGCGGATAGATGAAGGGTTCAGAGTAATCCCTTCTCTTTCCAGAACCTCTCGGCGCCCGGATGCAGGGGGGTGACGATGCCCTTGATGCCGGTCTTTACACTCATTTCCCTGAAAGTCTTTTTCTGACCGGCCATATAGGTGAGCCCCTCATCCGTGTAGAGCTTGGACAGCAGATCGTAAACGATCTCATCCGGCACCTCGGCATTGGCGACCCACAGGGCCGAGTCCTGAAAGGAGGGAACGTCTCCGGTGACGCCCTTATAGGCGCCGGCGGGGATCCGGAGCTTGGAGAAATAGGGGTATTTCGCGTAGAAGCCGCTCTCGGCTGTCTCTTTGCCCAGATCGACGAGCTCGATGTCGTTGGTCTGGGCGGCCATCAGCACCGCGCCGCTCGGGAAGGCGGTAAACAGCCAGAAGGCGTCGAGCTGGCGGTTGCCGAAGGCATTGGCGGCGTCGTTATAGCCCATGGCGTTGCGCTCGATCTTGTCCCAGACACCTAAATGGGTGAAGAAGAGCTCGCAGTTGGCGAAAGCCCCGGAGCCCGCGTTGCCGACGCCGACCTTTTTCCTTCCAGATCTTTCACGCGGGCGATGCCGGAACCCTTGCGCACGACCAACTGGGCGGGCGCCCCGTAGAGATAAGCGACCGCCAGCACCTTTTCGTATTTTCTCCCGTCGTTCTTCAGCTTGCCCTCGCGACCGAGATAGACGTGTCCGGAGTAGACCACGCCGAGCTGCATCCTGCCGGCGTTCACCTTGCGCAGGTTCTCGACGGAGCCGGCGGAGGACTAGGCCTTGACCCGATAGTCCCTGGATTTCTTGACGGGCCCATAGGTCTGGATCGAGCTCGCGACGATCTGGAAGGTGCCGCCCGCCGGGCCGCCGCCGAACACGATGCGTTCAGCGGCAAGGCCGACGGAGGGGATGGCGAGCGTACAGGTCAGCAGGACGGTGCTTACGGTGAGGATCATTCTCGGGCTCAGCTTCATGAGGTACTCCTGTGGTGAGTGATATTTTATTTGCGATCTTTTCATGGGGATCTTGAAAATTGCCTCCCGGCAATCTTTCCGGACAGGCCCTCGAAAACTAGTACATCATTTCGCTTGATTTTGCTGTAAGGAATGCCCTCTGTGGCGTTCCGAACAGTTTGCGGAACGGCACGGAGGCCGTTCCCTACACGTGCAAAATGGGATGAAATGGGGTACTAGGCTGCTTATAGTCAATGCCATTATGTTAACACCTAACATTCTGTATTTGTTATGCTATTCATCATTTTCAAGCAGTACAATGAGGGATAATCCATGATCCTCAAGCCGAACCCGATCCAACCGACCGCAGCAGAAACCAAGCGAATTGGTCAGATATAAGAATCTTTATGCGCCTCTTCAAGTATCATTAGGGTGTAAATATGGGCGCGGGTGGTCGGGTCGATGCCCGATCCGATTGCGTTTGTGACCGCGCGGATTGAAGAATCCCCCGGCGGGGGCTCGTGAGGCCCCGTGACGGACGGCGGCGAAGCTATGCCTGCCGCGGCTGGACCTTCGGAAGGCGAGGGGTGTCTATCGTGTCTGCTTGGATCGATCTGACCTTCGGGAACCCGAGTAATTTCCAGGTGTTGGCGCTGATGAGGGCCGGTGGCTGGCTGATGCTGCCGATCCTTGCCTGTTCGGTCATCGCCCTGGCGATCGTCATGGAGCGGCTGTGGACCCTGCGTCGGCGCAGGGTCGTGCCCGAGGACCTGGTTACCGAGATCCGGGAATGGCACTACCGGGAAACGCTCACGGAGGAGCGCCTGGTCCGGGTGCGGGACGGCTCTCCCCTGGGGCGCATCCTGACCGCGGGCCTGGCGAACCGGGAGTATTCACGGGAGATGATGAAGGAGGCCATTCACGAAACCGGCCGTCAAGTGGTGGCGGAGCTGGAGCGCTATATCAACACCTTGGGCACCATTGCCTCGGTGACGCCCTTGCTGGGACTGTTGGGGACCGTCATCGGGATGATCGAGGCATTCGGAGCCATCGTGGAGGCCGGCGTGGGCAATCCGGGGGTCCTGGCAGGCGGTATCTCCAAGGCCCTGATCACCACCGCCGCCGGTCTTTCGGTGGCCATCCCGGCCCTGATGTTCCACCGCTACTTCAACGGCAAGGTCGATAAGCTTACCATCGGCATGGAGGAGCAGGCCCTCGATCTGGTGGAGATCATCAAGGGCGAGTGCGCGGAGGAGAGCGCCATCAACCACTGAGGACTGATTAAGGAAAGGGGTAGTGGTAAATTTTCAACTGATCTATTACATCATTTCGCTTGATTTTGCTGTAGGGAACGCCCGACCTGGCGTTCCGAACAGCTTGCGGAACGGCACGGAGGCCGTTCCCTACACGTGCAAAATGGGATGAAATGGGATGCTACCAGTTATTAAAACAATGAACCTGCGCCCGTACCGCCCCGAGCCCCCCGACATCAACCTGACGCCGATGATCGACGTGGTCTTTCTGCTCCTGATCTTTTTCATGGTGTCCACTACCTTCAAGGAAGACACCCGCATCCGGGTCCGGTTGCCGGAGGTCCAGGGAGAGGCCGTCCCCGCCGAGCTGCCCCGGGCCCTGGAGATCACCATCGACAAGGCGGGCGTCTTTCATGTGGACGAACGGATGGTAGCGGACCGCGCGCCGGTGGCCCTGCGGCAGGCGATCCTGGATGTGGTGGGCGAGGAACGGGAACGCCCGGTAATCATCCGGGCCGACGCCGCGACCCCGCACCAGGCGGTCATGACCGCCATGGATGCGGCCAGCCGACTCGGGCTGGTGCGCTTCTCTCTCGCCGCGACCCGGCCCGATACCTCCCGATGAGCGAGGCGGACGGCGTCGTCACGGGCCCCGCCCGGCTGATCTACCGGCGTCTGCTCGGTTACGCCCGGCCCTACTGGCGACCTTTCTCCGCCTCGATCCTGGGGATGCTCGTCTACGCGGCCACCGAGCCGATCTTCGCCGCCATGATGCAACCCCTGTTGGACGGCAGCTTCGTGGACCGCGATCCGAGTGTGGTACGCATCATGCCGGTGCTCCTGGTGGCCCTGTTCGTCGTGCGGGGCAGCGCCGGATTCGTGAACACCTACTTCCTCAAGTGGGTGGGGCGGCGGGTGGTGGCGGACCTGCGCCGGGAGATGTTCGAGCACCTGATGCGCACCCCTACCCGCTACTACGATCACCACAGCTCCGGTCAGATCCTGTCCAAGTTCACCTACAATGTGGAGAACGTCGCCCAGGCAACGACCGTGGCCCTGACCACCATCGTGCGCGACGGCTTCACCGTCATCGGCCTGCTGGCCTATATGCTGTACATCAATGCCTCCCTGTCGGCGATCTTCCTGCTGATCGGGCCCGCCATGGCGGGGGCGGTAAAATATGCCTCCAGGCGCTTTCGCCGTCACAGCCGACGTATCCAGGACCGGGTGGGTGAGCTGACCCATGCCGTCCAGGAGGTTATCGACGCCCAGCGGGTGGTCAAGGCCTTCGGCGGCCAGGTCCGAGAGCGCGCCCGCTTCGGTCGTGTCAACGAGAAGACCCGTTCTCTGCAGATGAAGATGATCGCCACCGAGGCGGCCAGCGTGCCGCTGGTGCAGCTCATCTCGGCCCTGGCGATCGCCGTGATCGTCTACCTGTCCACCATGCAGGGGCTGCGGGAGGGCATCTCGGTGGGGACCTTCATGTCCTTCGTGGTGGCCATGGGGCTGTTGCTGCCGCCGGTCAAACGCCTGACCGCGGTCAACGCCCATCTGCAGCGGGGTATCATCGCCGCCGGGAGTCTGTTCGAGCTGCTGGATACGGAGACCGAAAAAGACACCGGCGCCCGTATCCTGGGCCGCGCCGCGGGCAGGGTAGCGTATCGGGGGGTGGGCCATGTCTACGACCCGAGCCAGGGGCCCGTCCTCGAGGCCGTGACCTTCACCATCGAGCCCGGAGAGGCGGTCGCCTTCGTGGGGCGTTCCGGCAGCGGCAAGACCACCCTGGTCAGCCTCCTGCCGCGCTTCTACGACGCGACCTGCGGGCAGATCCTCATCGACGGCCTGGAGGTGCGGGAGCTGACCCTTAAAAACCTGCGCGACCAGATCTCCCTGGTAACCCAGGACGTGGTCCTGTTCAACGACTCGGTGGCCAACAACATCGCCTATGGCCGTCCGGGTAAGGCGGACCCGCGGGAGATCGAGCGGGTGGCCCATGCCGCCTATGCCCTGGATTTCATTCGCGCCCTCCCCCGCGGCTTCGAGACCCCCATCGGCGACCGGGGAGTATTGCTCTCCGGCGGGCAGCGTCAACGCATCGCCATCGCGCGGGCCATGCTCAAGGACGCCCCCGTCCTGATTCTGGACGAGGCCACCTCCACCCTGGACACCGGGTCGGAGCGCCATATTCAGGCCGCCTTGCTGGAGCTGATGCAGCACCGCACGACGCTGGTCATCGCCCATCGGCTCTCCACCATCGAACATGCGAATCGGATACTGGTCCTCGAGCAGGGGCGGATCGTGGAGCAGGGCCGGCACCAGGATCTGCTCGCACGGGGCGGTTACTACGCCCGACTGCACCAAATGCAGTTTCGTACCGGGCTCGGGACCGCATGAGAGGATCGGCGGCATCCCGACTTGCGGAAGCGGTCTGGTACGGCGGCCATCCGCTTTCATATGCTTTACTGCTCTCGAGCTGGCTCTATTGCGGGGTTGTCGGGCTGCGACGGCTGGCCTATCGGCGGGGCTGGCTGCACAGCCATCGCCTGCCGATCCCCGTGATCGTGGTGGGGAATCTCACCGTCGGCGGTACCGGCAAAACCCCCCTGGTGCTGGGGATAAGCGATTTGCTGCGCCGCCGGGGTTACCGACCCGGCATCCTGGTCCGGGGCTACGGCGGCAGCGGAACCCGGTGGCCTCGGTTGGTGACCGGGGACGACGACCCTTTCGAGGTGGGAGACGAGCCGGTCCTGCTGGCGCGGCGTAGCGGTTGTCCTGTCGTCGCGGGGGCCGACCGGGCCGCGGCCGGCAAGCTGCTTCTGGCCGGCTCCGAATGCGATATGATCGTGAGCGACGACGGACTCCAGCACTATGGTCTGCGGCGGGATCTGGAGCTCCTGGTGGTCGATGCCTCCCGTCGGCTCGGTAATGGGCGCTGTCTGCCGGCCGGCCCCCTGCGCGAGCCCGCGGCACGGGGTCACGCGGCGGACTTGATCCTGTGCAACGGCGGTCCCTGTCCTGGGGGACAGGTCATGCACCTGGTCCCCGGCCCCCTGGTCAATCTCGCTGACCGGGAGCTCACGCGGAATCCGGGGGAGCTGCGTGGGCAACGGGTCACGGCGGTGGCGGGAATCGGCAATCCCGACCGTTTTTTCACGCTATTGCGCCGCCGGGGCCTGCATGTGCACGAGCGCCCCTATCCGGATCACCACCCCTTCAGCCGTGAGGATGCGGCATCCTGGCCTCCGGGGCCGGTGGTCATGACGGAGAAGGACGCGGTCAAATGCAGCGGGTTTGCGCGCCCGGATTTCTGGTATCTCCCCGTGGTGTCGCGCTTTCCGAACGGGTTCGAGCGGTTACTGGTGGAAAAAGTGGAAAAAGTGGAAAAACTGGAGGGTATCGGCAATGGATAAAAGACTTCTGGACATTCTGCGGTGTCCCGTGTGCAAAGGCGTCCTCTACTACGACAAGACGGCCGCGGAGCTTATCTGCCGGAGTGATCGCCTGGCCTACCCGACCCGGGACGATATCCCCGTGATGCTGGAGGAGGAGGCGCGGGAGCTGGGTCCCGAAGAAGAGGTCCCAGCGGCATGAGCCGCAAAGGGTCAAACGCAGGGGCGAAAAACTGCTCGCCCCTGCGAGAATCGTGGAAAGTCGTGAGCGCCTGCCTGTCGTTCCAGGGACGAGATCAATGTCATTAAGTTACCAGACAGCTTCTCAATACCACCCAGCTCAAGGCGCCCGGTATCACAGTCCGTCGGGTCGCGCATCGGACCGATATCCCCGCAGGCTCTGCTTTGTCTCGTCGTCGAGCTCCGACAGGCTCGCGCGGTTACACAGGCGTTCGAACTTGGCATCCGTAGCCTCTTTGTTGAGGGCCTTGACGGCGCCGAGCAGGTCGGCCTCTCTCCCCGCCTCGGGAATGTCAGCGAGCAAGGCCAGATCGGTGAGCCGGCTCAGGTAGGGCCGGTAATGTTCATCCAGGCTGTCCTCCGCGTGGTGGACGAGCTGGGCCGTGGTTATTCCGGGGTCGGCGGCAATCCGTTCCAGAAGCTCGGACAGTAGCCGGAGGCCGGGCTTGTCGAGGGTCTTCCAGTCGTCGTCCAGCTCGGCTATCCGCGCGGCCAGCCGCGGATGTTGCAGCACCAGAGCGACCACCAGCCACTCCCGCGGCGGACGTCGGCGCAGCTCCGGCGGTCCGGTGCGTTTCCTGCCAACGCCCGCGTCGGTGTCGAGGCGGTTGCGGGCGATGCCGACCAGCTCGGCGAGGCGGGCGCCCAGCATGTCACGATAGACGCCGGCGGGGACCTTCTCCAGCAGGGGCTTGGCCAGGGTCGCCAGGCGGGCGCGGCCGTCCAGGCTGGACATGTCGACCTGAGCGGCGAGGCGGTCGAACAGAACATCGGACAGGGGCATCGCGGTATCCAGATGCTGCTCGAATTCGGCGCGGCCCTGGCGCCGAATCAGGGTATCCGGGTCGTCGCCCTCGGGTAGAAACAAGAAGCCTATCTGCTGACGCCCCGTGGCCAGCGGCAAGGCGGTTTCCAGTGCCTTCCAGGCGGCATCACGCCCGGCGCGGTCGCCGTCGAAGCAGAACACCAGCTCCGGGGCGGCGCGCAGGAGCAGCCGCAGGTGCTCGGCGCTGGTGGCTGTACCCAGGGTGGCGACGGCATAGGTGATGCCGAACTGGGCCAGGGCGATGACATCCAGATAGCCTTCGACCACCAGCAGGCGCTCGGGCCGATAGTTGGCTTTTTGGGCCTCGTACAGCCCGTAGAGCTCGCGGCCCTTGTGAAAGACGGGGGTCTCGGGCGAGTTCAGATATTTGGGCTTCTCGTCGCCGAGCACCCGCCCCCCGAAGCCGATGACCCGGCCCCGGCGGTCGCGGATGGGGAACATGATCCGGTCGCGAAAGCGATCATAGCGTCGGCCGTCCTGCTCGATGACAAGCCCGCATCGGAGCAGGCGCTCGCGGTCCTGGGCGCCGACGCCGAGGGTGCCGAGCAGAAAATCCCAGCCGGGGGGCGCGAATCCGAGCCCGAAGGCGGCGGCCACCTCTCCGGTCAGGCCGCGGCCCTTGAGATACTCCACGGCACGGGGTGCCTGGGGGTGTTGGCGCAGCTGGCGGCGATAGAGGGCGGCCGCCCGGTCGAGCAGGTCATAGAGGGGCCGTGGATCCGGACCCGCCAGGACAGCCTCCCCGGCGGCAGGGAGTTCCATACCGGCCTGTTGCGCCAGGTCCTCCACCGCCTCGCGAAAATCCCGGCGCTCGTACTCCATGAGGAAACCGATGGCGCTGCCGTGGGCGCCACAGCCGAAGCAGTGGTAGAACTGCTTGTCGGCACTGACGGTGAAGGAGGGGGTCTTCTCGTCGTGAAACGGGCAGCAGGCCTGGTAGTCCTTCCCGGCCTTGCGCAGGGGGACCCGGCTGTTGATGAGGCTGACGATATCGGTGCGGGCCAGCAGGGCGTCGATGAATTCGGACGGGATCCTGCCGGCCATGGGTCAGAACGAGCGGAAGCGGTAACCAGTACGGATAGATTGTTCAGGTTGCGGTGCCGGGGGCTGTCGGCATAATCGTCGTGCCAACCACTAATACCTTATTTCATTAAATATTGCATATATCCCTGTAGGGCGGGCTGTGCCCACCACCCAGGCCCATATCGGTGGGCACAGCCCACCCTACGGATTTAATAATGAAATATAAGATGAAACAGGGCGCTAATAGGACAGGATTAACAAGATTTCCCGGATTGACAGGATTATTTTTCTTGGTAGTGGTTAGTATTTAAATGGAAATACCGCCACTCGCAGTGGGTTTGGCGCACCGCAGGCTGCACTCCCTCTCCCTCCGGGAGAGGGCTGGGGAGAGGGGATCAAACAAGTCTACGCTAGCCATTTAAAAATTTACCA